>ERZ808252.35-NODE-35-length-150246-cov-20.470681_pt1 | contig 150246 bp, 114 predicted proteins | sample MGYA00521242_ERZ808252 | MGnify/ENA primary metagenome ERZ808252 (study PRJEB31516, sample SAMN03275581) | gut metagenome | biome: mammalia-associated habitat; material: feces | host: Papio cynocephalus | place: Kenya | collected 2012-08-07 ...
CGCCGCCGTAGGGGCGTATGGCATACGCCCAGAATTGCGCCGATTTGCCATATAAAAACGAAAACGGTTTGCCTATGCGGTTCATACGGTGGAGTGCAGGGCGTATGACACACCCTCCTATATATATTGCCGCCCATTAACCAATAATTTGCACCGTTCGGCAAATGGCACAAAACGCAAGTCAGTTGCCCTTTGCCGAACACCCGGAAAAATACATCGGATGTAGGAAAAACTATGTCCTATGTGGAAAAAATTATGTCTGATATAATCCAAACTACGTCAGACCTTTTTTCGCCTGTTTGCAACATGCTGGAAAATAAGTCGTTACGGCGGACGATTTTACGTGGGACATTTTTCTGAAATTCAACGCATTAAAGGTACACACCCATTGTCAATGACATATCTTTCGCTTTTTACCATTCAGAAGCATTATGTATATGCCCTTGTGCGATGAATTTAATTCATATACCATGCGGCCATCCAAAGTATAGTATGTAGGCTCGTCATTTGGGGATAACAGGACACTGCCGATACCTGTAGGCGTGATTTCATACTCCTTGTTGTCAATATATGCAACGCCTTTCTTTACAATCACCCGGTAGTACAATTCCTTAGTCGGCGCTTCGGGTATTTCTGCATTGCTTTGCACAACAAACGATGAAGTTTGCTGATTGGTCTTTCTGGCGGAAATGTACAAACGGTATTGTCCGTCTGGGATTTCCTTGTCCATACTTTCCGTTATCTTCACCGGGGTGTAGAGACAGTCCATGTAAGCCAATTCGGGGATATAAGAACTTTCTCCGAAAGAGAACAGAGGAGAGCCGCTTTCGTCTGTGATTGTAAAAAACATTGTTCCCTCAAAATACACAGTCTGTAAATTCATCGCCTCATATACGTTGGCAACAATCACATTCCGTTCACCGCCCTCCGACAATTCCACTTCGGAGCATCCCATTTGCGTCCATTCTTCCGTGGCAGCCACATCCTCCTTGTTTTTTGTTATCTTGACAAAAGGCGCAGAATTTGAATACACCTCGTTCCAGCCCTCTGTGTCTGGAAGCTTATAGACAAGGCATGACTGGTATTTTCCAGTTGGAATTGAATCTGGAACAGAACACGCTATGTTTAAGTTACCGGTGCCTCTTTTTATATTATGCTATAATCACCTTGTTCCTCATTTTCAAGAAGTGGATTTAGCTTCTTTTCAATAGACTCAAACGAGTCTTGTTTTGTCAGATTTATTTTTGGCCGTCCCCACCATCCCTGAATTAAACGCGAGTATTGATTTTGTAAAGTACGGCGAGGTGCTTTAGACAAACTACTATTATAGAAATTATTTACAATATTAAAATGCTCGTTTGTTATTGCAAAGAAATACCTCCAAGTATCTGATAATTCGCTGTTACTAAAGCCAGGTCGTTCTATTACCTCAACAGTGTCATATTTGTGGGCTTCTTTATACGTTGAGAATGCGGATTTTAGAATTTCACTTGCTTCTTCATCAGAAGATGGAGCACTGTAACCAAAAATAGTCACTTTACCTGCCCTTGAGATATAATCTTTTGCACCGCCCCATTGGTCACGAATAAAGATATTACTGCTGTAATCCTTTTGTTTGACAGGATATAATAAGGGAACTCTTTTATATAGTTTTCCACATCTATTACAATGATTCTGTATCGGACCAAAGGTATAACAGTCTTCACAAACTCCAGCACCAACATTACCATGAAGGAAAACCAATTCAGGCTTATTTTCGGTAATATATGAAACTCTATTATATGCCTGAATCAACATACTATCCCAATTGAAAGATATTATACAGTCTTTCTTTGTCAGTGCAAGAATCAATTGATCATATATAGTCAACGTGTTAGGAAGATACACATTGGAGAAATAATTGTAAAGAGCTGTTTCCATATTTTTTCTCAGCTCCTTACATTCATCACCTCTATCAAATAGTTCACTATAAATATCATCAAGGTTTTTGCTTTTCGTTTGCAGTGTGATTCCGCTAAGCATTTTATCTAGTCCTACCTGTTCAACGGCTTCGTTCATGGTAGGGCAAGATTTTCCCATGACGGCTCTTGAAGCTCCTGCGCCTACTATCACTACATGAGGTCTGCGACAATATAATTTTTCTATGTTTTGTTCCATAAATTAACTGATTAATCTGATCTTTCCTGTGAGGAGTTGCTGCATCATACCTTGCTTGATTGCCTCGTATTTCGCTTTCTTGGCTTCGAGGGCGATGATTTCATTGTCCATCTTGGTTAGGATGGTGGCAATGGCTTGCTGTTCGGCTATACTTTTAGGTATATAGATGGAATGGTTCTTCAAGTCTTCCATATTTACTGCCAGTAATCCACCTGCATTGATATTGTCTCTACACCACTTACCGAGGATGAAACAATAATGGTAGAAGAATATGATGTCAATCATGTCACGGCGATTCACTTTTCTGTTAAGAAAAGTGAATCGCTGATTCGCAAGCGAATCAGCAATTAGCAATGCGTGCTCGCCAATAGTCGCTGTAGTAGAGAGTATTATGCTATATTTAGGATATGGACCATTGCCTTTCACCGCTTCAGGAGTAACATGCTGAATGGAGTCTTTTAGAATTCGCCCGTTGGTACGTATGTCTTCCATTCTAAACCATGGGATTGTGCCATTTGTCCAATATGCAGGATTACTTTTTGATGGCGTGTATCCATTGCCTAAATCAAATAATTCTTCTATTGTATGTTCAACCCACGGCTCATCAAACCCTTTGAGACGGATTTTGCCAGAAAGGAGTTGCTGCATTGTACCTTGCTTTATGTTTTTCTTCTTTTCAATCAGTTTGCTGAGAGAAAAAATCAAGTTGTCAATACTCGTGAGAGCAGAGGCTATGCGCCGTTGCTCGGATAGAGGTGGTATGGGAGATGTGAAATTTTCTATTACTTTTCTATCTAGTCTTGGCACACTTGCAGTTCTTACAAATCTTTGTATTTCCCATTGTCTATGCGCCAATTCATAATATAAGAATACTTTATCCAACTTGTTGCTTTGTCCGAAATAAGCGCAATCATCTGCAGCCCAATACCTCTCCTTACATAAACCAATTAGTCCTGCAGAACCTCCAACTATAACAAATGGTGTGTTGGCATCCACATTATATTTGTCAAAATGGCCCATTGGATAATTGGTGTTTTGATAAACAGGGTATTTCCCTTCATCTGATAATTGTTCACGTGTAACTCGAACACCTCGTTTCACATCACATACTTTCCCAATAGTAGTAGCTTCCCAATCCTCAGGAATCTTTCCTATCTCCGTATCTTTGAATTTTATTTCTTTCATACTGCCCAGCCCAGTCTTTACTTTTTTGTTTCTTCAAGTACTACCCACACGCCAGATTTATCGCTTCCTTCATGCCTTATAACGTGTGCCTTTTGCATCACCGACAAATCCCTCTCTATCGTTCTTAAAGCCACCGACAAAGTTACCGACATTTGCTTGGCGGTTATTGATGGATTTGACTTGATTATAGAGATAATAACCCTCTGACGATCAGTAAGATTTGTTTCCGACAAGTTTCCGACATTTACACCGACATTTACACCGACATTTACACCGACATTGTTATTGCCACGTTCAGCAATAACATCCTCTATAGTCTTTCGTTGGATGGTAGCCAATACACCGCCACAATTTTCTTCCATTATGGGTAAAGGCAGGTTAACACGTTCAAATTCCTCTTTTATTTTCTTGAAACCACGTCCCCATGTCTCCACGAAGCCTGCTTTATAGAACACGTTGGCAATGTTGTGGTTTCGAGGAAAAGAAGAATGCTTCTTCATCAAGTCGGCAGGAGTCAATTCCTTAGGAAGTAGACCATAATTCCACAATTCGATGCTGCGGTCATACACTCGCATCTGGATAGCCGGACCTGTGTAGTCTTTGTGGGCCAAGGAGTTGTATATCAACTCACGCAAAGCTGTCTCTGGTATTTCCAGTTGTTCCACACGCTGCAATCCCTCGTAATGGATAGGAGATAGCAGATATTTTGTACGAAGCGTATCAACCACGCGGCTTGCCATCTGAATGATATTGCCCTCCAACATATCTTGTACTATCAAGTCGCTTTCATCAGTATGGAAACGTCCAATTTTGAAGATGGCGGAGGGAAAGAACTGCCCCACGTGTTTGCCAAAAAGCAAAATAGCGGCATTTTTCAGTTCTCCGTCTTTGGTGAACAATCCCAAGTTGCGCAACACATCCTCTGTGCTTGCATCAGCCTCGTCCTCATCCATGCGTCCAGCTTTTATGCTGCAATGTAAAAAGTAATCGATGGCTTTTCGGTCAATGTCGTCAATAGTTGCGCCATACACCGGAATGTCATCCCATGAGTGTCCCATTTTCCGCATAATGAATTGTTGTAAAGCCAATCCTTTCAATTCCTGTTTGGTAGAACCGCTGCGATAATGGTATGTTCCCTTGTAAGCTATTGGCACATTACTTGGCATCACCACAATCTCAATGTATTCTTTTTCTCCTTCTGTGAGCAAGTTTACATCCTCTACGATGCCAAGATAATTGACAATCTTGTTGGGAATGTCTTCCATCAGTTTCTTGGCATCAGGGAGACCTATCACTTGCTTTTCATCGTTCACACCAATAAAAATGCGACCACCCTGTGCATTGGCGAAACCGCATATCCATTTCAGGTATTCATCTCGCCAAGATTCTTTGTATTCTATGTTTTGACTTTCACTAAGCATGTTGTTTCTTCCTTAAAGTGTAAAACCCATTTCGGTAAGGTAGCCGTTTACCTCACTTTCGTACTCGCTTACCTCTTTTGTCAATTCTGACAACGTGTTCTCGTACCGTTCTACAAGTGAAACAACTTCTGTACCAATACGATGAGTGACATACTGCATCAATGCCATACAACCACCAATGACAGTGTCGAGCCACTTGCGTTCAACAACAAGTGTTCTAATTTCATCTTCAGAGAGAGAGGCATATTTCTCTACCACCTTATTCGTCAGTGTTGTCGTCAGCTCCTTGATTTGAGCTTTCAGAGAAGTCAACTCATCATTTTTATCAAGAAACTCTTTAAACACTGCAAGTGTGTCAGAAAGAAGAGGACGATAATTCTCAATTTCGCCAATTCGTCTCTTGATGTCTGTTTTGTTGAATTTTTCCCAACCAGCAAAAACGTCTTGATGCTCTGCAATAAAGGAGTTTTTTGCAAGTTTTGCATTCTTGTTGTTGCTTGGCATTTCTACCAAAGCTAACAAAATTTCCTTTTCTCCTTTTATCGGTTTCTTGCAAGTTGCAGATTTATATGCTGTTCTAATTTCATTAACTTTGTCATAGCCATTGAAATCATCCTCATGCTCTTCTGTCATTTCTTGCATCAATGATTCTGTTTCTTCCTGTTTTGCCTTTAGGGTATCAATATGATGCTTCTCGTTTGAAAAATATTCATCAAGTACGATATTTACAGGAAGAAGGTCGCATACTATCTCGTCATACATGCAAGGTATCTCTTTAATTTGAGGTTTCTTGCTAGTATCGTTATCGATGCCATTATCTTTCTTGTTTTTCTTTTCCTTGACTTCCTTAATTTTGATGGCTTTCACTTCTGGATAAGTCCAACCATCGTTGGAAATCATATAGCAGTCATCCTGCATGGTATCTGCCCAGTAGTTTAGCAGGACATCATAGGTATCATAAGCATCTACGAGTCCACTATGCTCCATAGTCTTGGCTAACAGGCTTTCAGACCAGTCGGCAATCAATTCTTTTGGATGGACACCCTGATTTATAGCCTTCATCTTAGGTTCTACATCTTCTTTCCATCCATTTAATACTTTGGCAAAAGCCTCTCCTTGTGCCTTGTAAGAAGCATCATTGTCTATTACCTCATTGATTTCGTCTTTTTTAGGCTTTAAAGAATAATACCCATTGTTGGCATCACAGAAAAGTTTATCCTTCAAAGTTGGGCAAGCCTTCCAAAAGATTTCCATGTTTTCAATATCGGTAGCTGGAAGTCCACCATGCAGATGAGCTTCTATGTCGTGCTGAATCTCAGTGTCTATAGGTTGGATGTAACGAGAAATATTCAAATTGTAGTCATTCTTCTCAATCTCACTCCATTCTATCAATCGGCAATAATGTGGTATAGCTTGCTGGGCATCCCATGCATCTACGATGCGTTTGATGTCCTGTTCACGCAGACGGTTCTTTGCACCATCTTTCGTATATCCGTCTTTGGCATCAATGACAAAGATACCCTTACGGTTATCCTTGTTTTTTTTGTCGATGATAATGATGGATGCAGGAATACCTGTACCAAAGAAAATATTTGGAGGTAAACCGATTATACCCTTGATGTAATGCTTTTCAATAATCTCCTTGCGGATGTCATACTCTGCATTTCCACGAAACAGTACGCCGTGAGGCAAGATGCAAGCTCCACGCCCAACATCAGCTTTCATGGAACAGATGAGGTGCAGTAAAAAAGCATAGTCTCCACATTTTGCTGGTGGTAACAGGTTGGCTGTCCAGCGATTATATTGGTCAGGAAGCATATCAGAGGCAAGCCAATTCTTCTGTGAAAAAGGAGGGTTTGCCACACAAACATCAAAGGTGCTCAACATACCATGTTGAGTGAACTGAGGATTCCCCAAAGTATCTCCCACCTTTATCTCTGCATTGCTTACTCCATGGAGAAGCATATTGAGCTTTGCCAATGCAGCCGTGCTACTATCCTTTTCCTGTCCACAGATAGACACTCGAGGGTTGCTTGCTTCTGCCAAAGCACGAAGCAAGAGAGAGCCAGAACCGCATGTAGGGTCGTAAATGGTTTGCTCGGCACGGTCAAGTTCGTTGATGCGTAGCACCTTCGCTATGACACGACTCACCTCGGCAGGGGTATAGAACTGCCCTTTGCTCTTACCGCTCTCTGCAGCAAAGTTTTTCATTAAGTATTCGTAAGCATCGCCCAGCAAATCATCGTCAGCTGCACGGTTACGTGAAAAATCAAGTGCATCGTTCTCAAAAACAGCAATCAATCGTGACAAGGTATCGACCATAGTCTTTCCACTGCCCAATTTATTGGGATCATTGAAGTTTGGAAGAGCGAGGTCGCCTATTTGTCTGGCGTTCATTTCCTTGATAGCCTCCAACTTTTGGTTGATAAGTTCTCCTATTTTGGCATTCTGTTTGAGTGCGACAAAATCTTTGAAGTAGCAACCTTCTGGAACTTTCAGGCGGAAGCCTGGTTGTCCTGCTTTGTCAGACAAATATTTGATGAAGAGAACGATCAGTACGTAGTCTTTGTATTGACTGGCATCCATAGAACCACGCAAAGCATTGCATGACTCCCAAAGTGCACTGTATAATTGTGATTTTTTTATAGCCATATTATGTTGTTGTATATTATTTATGAGTTCTGTGAGGCAAGGCGATAGATTTCGTAAATGTCTTGCTCAGTCATTGTAGGGAACAAAGCCTGCAAGTCATCACGCAAGTCCCAACTTGCATTGCTGTCTGGATCTTGCCAATTACGTCCAGCATTCTTGTATATGAATTCATCTATTGTCTTGATGATGCGGATAGTCTCATCCTTGTCTTCAGGAGCATGCCATGTGGCACGATTGTTCCATAAGGCTTTACTGCGCTTGTTAGCCAAGTCGGATGGTGCGTCATTGCCATGTTTGATGGCTTTTATATGTTCTATGAGAGCTTCTATCTTTTCTTTTGCCGTAGCATTGCGAGCCTTAAGTTCTTCAAGGAGTGCCTGCAATTTGTCACTGAAAAGTTTATATTCCTCCGCGTCACCACTGTTCCAGTCTGTGTTTACTCGTCGAGCCTTACCTTCTATAGCTTCTGCTGCTCCATTGGCATTACCACCTGCTTCATGGATAGCTTTTTCTACCATTTCTTCGGTATCAGTAGAGTCTTCGATGAGGTCGAGAAATGAGAAATCTGCCGTTGATGGAATGAATGTTTCTGCATCCTCCGTCCTAATATGTTGGTCAAGGAGTTGACGCATATCTGGGTCAAGCGTCTTTGGGTCAAAGTCATCACCTGATTTTTGCTTGACTTTTCGCTGAACAGTTCCCGCTTCTCGTGAAAGTGAGGCGAAATGGTTTATTTGTTCTACCGTGAAATCTGTTTTTGAGAAATAGTCAGACATATTATTGTATGCCGTGACCATACTTCCTGTAATGCTATACATGATGTTGCGGCGAGCCTGTGCAGGTTCTTCGTTATCATATTTCTTGATATAATATTCAGCTAAATCTTCCATATTATTCAAGTTCTTGCTTTCCCAAATGGCTTTCAATCCTTCATATGCTTCAGTAGCAGCAAGAAGCTTCTCCTTACATTTATTCACGGCATTACCGAGAAGCCCTTCAACATCCACATCGTCAAGTCCTTCAAAACCACATCCATCATTGAACATAGTGACAACATCTTCAATGCTATTAAAGAGATTTTTGAAATCTACGATGCGTCCAAATTCTTTGTGGGTTTTGACAATGACATTGCCGTTCTCGTCTTTAATATCCTCACCAAGCCGATTGACACGACATACTGCTTGGAATAATGTATGGTCTTTAATCTCATTATCAATATAGAGAATGGTGGCACAAGGGGCATCAAATCCAGTAAGCAACTTATTGACAACAATTAGAAGTTTCATCTGGGCCGGACGCTTCACAAAAAGCTCCTTTGCCCATTTTTCATACTCGTCAGCATTCTTTACACCTGCTTCTGCAAAAGATTTCTTTGCCCAGTCGTACTTGAACTTAGCTTCCGTAGTCTTGTTGTTGTCAGGTGAATCGTTTGCTATATCGCTGTCCATGGGATCATAACTTGTCACGACAGCACATCTGCCTTTCAAATCGCTATTTGAGAAAAACTTATAATAACGGTATGCTTGGAAAATAGAGCCAGCTATGAGCATAGCATTACACCAGTTATGTTTCAGTAAACCGTAGTTCAAATCATCAAGAATACTATAGCCGATGCGTTCGATGCGTTCTTTTGTGGAATAAATACGCTCCATCGTTGCCCAACGTTCTTCCACCATTTGCTTTTGCTCTGGCGTAAGCTCACGTCCTGCTGTAAGTGCGGCAAGTTTTTGGTCAACCTTTTCTTTGCTTGTGAGTTGTTGCTCTACGTTACGGTATTCATATTGCAAATCGAGGATAACCTTGTCCTCAACCGCTTGTTTGTGAAGATATTTATGAATATATGGCCCGAAAGTACGTTCAGACATACTTTTGACGGCATTGTATTGGTCTCCTTTATCTTTCTTCAATAACGGTGTACCTGTAAAACCGATGAGCATGACTTCCTTTCCCATGATAGCACGCATCGCTTCATGGAGACGTCCGCTCTGGGTTCGATGACATTCATCAACAAAAACGAAGATATTGTCGCCCTTAACACTGAAATTATTACCATATTTCTGTGCAATAATAGCTTGTAACTCGTTCAGATATTCATCAAGGCTGACTTTTGTACCTGACTTGTCCTTTTCTGCTTCGTCATTGTGGTTATGTGCGCCGAACTTATGTATCAATGAGCATATAAGCCATTCGTCTCCCTTATTCAACGTATCAAGAAGGTCGCTGCATGACTCTGCGTGATGAAGCTTATTGCCTCCTTTCACGAAAGTAGCAGCAAGCTGTAAGTCAAGTTCTTTGCGGTCTGTGATAACTACAACACGAGGATTTGGAAAATTCTTGCAAATATAGGAGGCTAAAGTCACCATTGTTAGACTTTTACCTGAGCCTTGTGAATGCCATATAACCCCACTTTCCTTTTTAGGCATCCTTGCGGCGGCTGCTTTTATGGCATATATCTGGTGAGGGCGCAATACCTTTTTAACACCACCATCATTCAATACACCATAGTGGAAAAAGAACATGAAGTTCTCTTTGTCGAAAAACAGACGATATGCTTCTTCCTCTGTAATGGTGTCACCAACTTTATTTGTATCTCTTTTCCATTTGCACCAAAACGAAAGAGGCGTACTAATAGTTCCGTAACGAAATTCCACACCATCATTTGAGGCAATGGTGAACTGTGTTGTGGTGAAGAATGAAGGTATAAAGTCACGTTCATTGCTGAGATGTTGCTTGATACCTTCCTCATAATTGACAAGACTTCGTTTCAGCTCAATGACAGCAAGAGCAATACCGTTTACATAAACCACAATATCAGGACGTTTGTTCTTGCCGAGGAGAGGGTCTATAAAACTTACCTCTTCTGCAATCGCAAAGTGATTGTTTTGTGGATGGTCGAAATCGAAAAGCATTACATCTTCGTGGTTTTTCTCCGGTGATGGCTGAGACTTGATGCCCATTATCAGAGTCTCATACAATTCATTGTTGCATTGCATCAGACTACTCATTTTTGAGTCGCCAAGACGTGCCATGTCCTTCAATTTCACCAAAACATCCTCTATTTGCATTTCCGTACGGCCTTGTTCTTTGAGGAAAGAGCGTACTTCTTTATCCAATATTGGCGAATTTGATACGCCCATATTGTTTACTGTTGAGCCTTTGGCATACTGCCAGTTGCCAAGGTAAGTATATCCAAGTTCTTCTTGGAAACGCTCGATAAGAGCGTTTTGGTATTCTCGCTCTCTTTGTTCTTGATAGTTTGCCATACTCTATAGAGGAAATTCGTTTAATTGTTCTTTTATTTTTTGCCATCCAGGAAGGTATGTTCCAAGAATGTGTTTGAACTTGTCTGTGTGGTTCTGCTCAATGAGGTGAGTGAGTTCATGGACTACCACATATTCTATGCAGTTTAATGGCTTCTTTGCCAGTTGTAGATTGAACATGATTTTTCCACAGTCCTTATGACACTTCCCCCAACTGGACTGCATTTGTTGGATAGTCCAGTTTGTAGCTTTCACTTCAAGTATATTCTCCCATTTATCAACAAGTCGTTCTATTATAGGTGTCAATTGTTCTTTATACCAAATCCATAATACGTTGGCAATACCCTCCTTGGAAGTGCGTTCTGACACTTTTATAATAATGTAGTCTCCCCGTATCTCTACATGATGAGTACAAGCCTTGCCCCTAATAACTTTCAAACGATAAAGCTCCCCTTTAAAGAAATGCGCTTCTCCAGAAATATATTCCCTTTCGTCTTGTATTGTATAAGACATAGTTTCCTTTCGTTTCAAGGTTATCCACACCCATTTTTTGAGGATGAACAGCTTTATTTGTTCTTCTGTATATTCGTTTGGAGCAGACACATGAACCCTACCATTTGGCGGATATACCGACAAATGTAAGTTTTTGATGGGCTTGTGCTCAACTTCTATTTCGATACCATTGACCAACATTGCTTATTTACTATTATCTTGTGATAATATATGGGATTTGTATTCACGTACTATCAACTCTCTTAAATCAACCTCGAGCAAATCTGCAATCTTTAACAGACTACTCAGATCTGGTTGTGATGAGTTTGTACACCACTTTGATACCGTGGAAGGTGTCACTCCCATCTGCTCAGAAAGCCATTTGTTTGTACGTTTCTTTTCTACGAGTACAAGTTTGATTCTATTTATATCTTTCATGTATTTTTCATTACAGTTACAAATATAGTGAAATAAATTCAATTACGCTGCATATAAATCACTTTTTGTGGATTTAAGAAATGCAATGTTAATCCCAAAAGGTTTGTAGTCATACCGACTAATAATTCACGCATTATGCTGCAGCGTAATGACATCTATTAATCAGCCACAGTAATTAGTCGTCCCTTAAGAGGGTGAGATTTTACCATACCCTCCTACATATATATTGCCGCCCATTAACCAATAATTTGCACCGTTCGGCAAATGGCGCAAAACGCAAGTCAATTGCCCTTTGCCGAACACCCGGAAAAATACATCGGATGTAGAAAAAACTATGTCCTATGTGGAAAAAACTACATAGGACGTAGAAAAAATTATATCAGACATAATTTTTGCCCCTTGAAATGCGCTTCCCACGATGAGTCATATGTAACAAGGGGCGGCAATTGCAATTGTCAGATGTATGGCGCCAAATTGGGAAGTATCGGAAAGAAATTAGTATTTTTGCAGGTAAAATCACATTATAGTGCAAAAATGAACGTATTAGATTTGAGCGAACAGGAAATCAACCGCCGCGAGAGTTTGGCGGAATTGAGGAAAATGGGCATAGACCCTTATCCTGCCGAAGAATATCCCACGAACGCTTTCTCAACAGATATAAAGGAAAACTTTGACGAAAAAGCCGAGCCGCGCCGCGTGTGCATAGCCGGCCGTATGATGAGCCGCCGCATAATGGGCAAGGCGAGCTTCATCGAGCTTCAGGACTCCAAGGGCAGGGTGCAGGTTTATGTTACCCGCGACGGCATCTGCCCCGGTGAAAACAAGGACCTTTACAACGTTGTCTTCAAGCGCCTGCTCGATTTCGGCGATTTTGTGGGAGTGAAAGGCTATGTGTTCCGTACGCAGACGGGCGAGGTTTCCGTTCATGCCGAGGAACTGAAGCTGCTTGCAAAAAGTTTGAAACCCCTGCCTGTGGTAAAGGAAAAGGACGGCAAAACATACGACAGCTTTGACGATGCGGAATTGCGCTACCGCCAACGCTATGTTGACTTAATAGTAAACAAGGGCGTAAAGGAAACATTTATGCAGAGGGCTGAGGTTATAAACACAATCCGCAAGGAACTTAATGCCATCGGTGCTACCGAGGTTGAAACCCCCACGCTGCAGAGTATACCCGGCGGTGCAAGTGCACGCCCCTTTATTACTCATTACAACGCGCTTAATGTGGATATGTATATGCGTATAGCCACCGAGCTTTACTTGAAGCGTTTAATAGTTGGCGGCTTTGAGGGCGTTTACGAGATAGGCAAGAACTTTCGCAACGAGGGTATGGACCGCAACCACAACCCCGAGTTCACCTGCCTTGAATTCTATATAGCCTACAAAGACTACAATTGGATGATGTCGTTCACCGAAAAGCTGCTCGAAAAGGTATGCATCGCGGTCAACGGCAAGCCCGAACGCGAAATCGATGGCAATATCGTTAGCTTCAAAGCCCCTTACCGCCGTCTGCCCATCCTTGAGGCGATAAAGGAGAAAACCGGCTACGACCTCGAGGGAAAGAGCGAGGACGAAATACGCGAAGTGTGCAAAAAGCTCAATCTCGAAGAAGTTGACGAAACCTATGGCAAGGGAAAGATGATAGACGAGATTTTCGGCGAATTTTGCGAAGGCACTTACATACAGCCCACGTTCATCACCGACTATCCCGTGGAAATGTCGCCGCTTACCAAAATGCACCGCTCAAAGGCCGGGCTAACCGAAAGGTTCGAACTTATGGTAAACGGAAAAGAACTTGCCAACGCCTACTCCGAGCTTAACGACCCGATAGACCAGGAGGAACGCTTCAAGGAGCAGATGCGCCTTGCCGACAAGGGCGATGACGAGGCAATGGTAATAGACCAGGATTTCCTCCGCGCCTTGCAATACGGAATGCCCCCGACAAGCGGAATCGGCATAGGAATAGATCGTCTCGTTATGCTCATGACGGGCAAGACCGCAATTCAAGAAGTGCTGCTGTTCCCTCAAATGCGCCCCGAGGCAAAGCCGCAGCGCGATTCTTCCGACAAATATACGGCTATCGGTGTGGCTGAAGAGCTTGTGCCCATACTGCAAAAAGCCGGCTACAACACAGTGGCTGACATGAAGGACGTAAATCCGCAGAAAATCCAGATGCAGATAGGCGAAATAATAAAGAAGTACAAGCTCGCCACGGTTAAGCCTTCGGTTGACGAGGTGGCAACCTGGGTGGCAAAGCTGGCATGAACACCGCCAAACAATAGCAGGGCATAAAATGTTAGACTGCGGAAGTATAGGACTTGTGGGCAGCGGAAGCTGGGCCACTGCAATCGCCAAGATAGTAACGGAGAATTGCGGTGCACTCAATTGGTTTGTGCGTTCAAAGGAAACCATCGGGGAGTTTAAGCGTTTGGGCCACAATCCCCAATATCTCACGATGGCAAGGTTTGATGTTGACACAATAAATTTCAGCAGCGACATTAACGAAGTTGTGTCAAAAAGCGACACGGTTATTTTCGTAACTCCATCGCCCTACCTTAAGAACAGTCTAAAGAAGCTGAGAATTCCGCTTGTAAACAAGTTTGTGGTTACTGCCATAAAGGGAATAGTACCCGACGAGGACTTGGTTGTTACCGAGTATTTCCGGCAAATGTACAATGTGCCTGACGACCGGCTTGCCGTAATAAGCGGGCCGAGCCATGCAGAAGAGGTGGCTCTCGGGCGTCTTACGTATCTCACGATAGGGTGCATTGACAAAAAAATGGGCGGGGCGCTTGCCGATTTCCTTTCAAATTCCTACATAAAGACTTCGGTAAACACCGATGTGGTGGGAATAGAATATGCCGCCGTACTCAAGAATGTATATGCCATAGCCGCCGGAATTTGCAACGGACTTGGCTATGGCGACAATTTTCAAGCTGTGCTTATATCCAACGCCGTAAAAGAGATGACCCGCTTTCTGAAAGCCGTTTACCCAATAAAGCGCGATGTTTACGCAACGGCCTATCTTGGCGACCTGCTTGTTACGGGATATTCCAACTTCAGCCGCAACCGCGAGTTCGGCACGATGATTGGCAAGGGTTACAGCGTTAAAAGTGCGCAGATAGAAATGGAGATGGTTGCGGAGGGATATTATGGTACAAGGTGCCTTTATGTAATAAACCGCCAGTTCGGTGTTAACATGCCTATACTCTATGCCGTTTACGATATTCTATACAATCACGTGTCGCCTGCGCTCGAGATAGGGCTGCTCACCGACTCTTTAAGATGAACATAAAACAACAAAACATATAAGTGATATGAAAACTATAGGTTTGGATTTTTCAAAGGCAAGTCAGTTCGTCAAGGATTCCACTCTTGCCGAAATGCGTGAAAAGGCTGTTGAGGCACAAAAGAAGCTTGAAGCCGGCATTTGCCCGGGCAATGATTTTCTTGGTTGGCTCCACCTGCCATCGTCAATAAGCGGGGCAGACCTTAAAGCTATCAAGGATTGCGCCGCAACGCTCCGCAAGGAATGCGACACCATTGTCGTGGCAGGCATCGGCGGCAGCTATCTTGGCGCAAGGGCTGTAATCGAGGCTCTTTCAAACACCCTTTCATGGCTTGTGAACGACAAGAAGAACCCCACTGTGCTTTTTGCCGGCAACAGCATTAGCGAAGACTATCTTTACGAGCTCACCGAATATCTGAAGGACAAGAAATTCGGCGTAATCAACATATCCAAGTCGGGCACAACAACTGAAACAGCCCTCACATTCCGTTTGCTGAAAAAGCAGTGCGAGGACCAAAGGGGCAAGGACACCGCTCGCAAGGTGATAGTAGCCGTTACCGATGCGCATAAGGGCGCGGCGCGTACAGCAGCCGATAAGGAAGGTTATACCTCATTCGTTATTCCCGACAATGTGGGCGGACGCTTCTCTGTGCTCACTCCGGTTGGTCTTCTTCCCATTGCGTGTGCAGGGTTCGACATTGACGAACTCGTGGCCGGCGCGTGCGACATCGAAAAAGCCGCTGCAGCCGATGTGCCTTTCGACCAAAACATCTGCCTTCAGTATGCGGCAGTGCGCAACGCGCTATATAGCGAGGGCAAGAAGATAGAAATTCTTGCCGACTTCCAGCCAAAACTCCACTATATGGCTGAGTGGTGGAAGCAGCTCTACGGCGAGAGCGAGGGTAAGGACCATAAGGGCATCTTCCCCGCTTCGGTTGACTTCACCACCGACCTCCATTCGATGGGACAGTGGATTCAGGAAGGCGAGCGCACCATATTCGAGACCGTATTGAGCGTTGAAGAGGTTGACCACAAGGTGCTCTTCCCCCACGATGACGAAAACCTTGACGGACTTAACTTCCTTGAGGGCCGCAGGGTTGACGAAGTTAATAAAATGGCGGAGCTCGGCACGCGCCTTGCCCATGTTGACGGCGGGGTGCCAAACATCCGCGTAATCGTACCGAAACTGTCGGAGCGTTACATCGGACAGCTAATCTACTTCTTTGAGCGTGCCTGCGGTGTGAGCGGAAACATCATAGGTGTCAATCCGTTCAACCAGCCGGGCGTTGAGGCTTACAAAAAGAACATGTTCGCCCTGCTAAACAAACCGGGCTACGAAAAGGAGAGCGAAGCCATTCGCGCACGTCTTGACAAAGAGTAATCATGTACGCAAAACAACTTAACGAATATCTCACCAACCACGGCTTTAAGGCTTTGAGCCTTAAAGCCGTGTTGTTTGACATGGACGGAGTGCTGTTCGACTCCATGCCCCGCCACGCCGAATCGTGGGAAACTGTGTGCAGAAAGTATGGGTTGAACATTAGTAGGGATGAACTGTATATGCACGAGGGGCGCACGGGCGACGACACCATAGACATTTTTGCCCAACGCTTTTGGGGGCGCCATGCCACGGCTGAGGAGAAGCGCAAGATATACGAGGAGAAATGCCGCCTGTTCAACTCCTACACCGACGAAGCACCGAAGATGCCCGGTGCAAGGGAACTGCTTGAAAAGGTTCGCTCGCAAGGCTTGAAAATAATTGTTGTAACGGGTAGCGGACAGGAATCCCTGCTTTCGCGCCTGGAACACGGCTACCATGGTTTCTTCAAAAAGGAGCTTGTTGTTTCGAGCCACGACACCGTTCACGGCAAACCTTACCCCGATCCTTATTTGAAAGGGCTGGAAAAGGGTGGACTGAAACCCTACGAGGCGGTTGTAGTTGAGAATGCCCCGCTGGGCGTTGAGGCTGCCGTGGCGGCGGGAATATTCACCATAGCCGTGAACACCGGCCCGCTTTCCCCGCAGACGCTCCGCGATGCGGGCGCAAACCTTGTGTTCCCCTCAATGCAGGCTCTCGCCGACGGGTGGCCGCTGTTCTGATTGCCGTTACCTGCAACAGCCGAAAAAAGGTCTGATATAATTTTTCCTACGTCCCATGTAGTTTTTTCTACATAGGACATGGTTTTTCTTATGTCCGATGTAGTTTTCGGGGCTTTGGTTTTGCGTCATTTGCCGAACGGTGCAAATTATTGGTTAATAGGTTACAGTATATATGTAGGGGCGTATGGCATATGCCCAGTACACCACCGCATGAACCGCATCGCAAGCCACCGTTGCTATATCGCAAATCGGCGCAATTCCGGGCGTATGCCATACGCCCCTACTGCAACGCAATCCTTTGGATGATATTGTATTGTGTGTTTTGTGGCGGTGCGTTTATTCTTAAAGACGTGAAGTTTCAATTTTAATCCGGCTGCTTATTGAATGCTTAATCCCGCAATGCCTGTGCGTTGCGGGATTTTTGGTGTTATATGTTCCCTGCGGATGCAATATGTAATAAAAGCGTGCGTTATAAATTAAGTCTTATTATGCAGAAAAGAAAAAACCGATGATAGAATACATTCACGGCGAACTGGCGGAGCTTTTCCCCACAATGGCGGTTGTAGAGGCCGGCGGGGTGGGTTACGGCCTGAATATATCGCTTACCACATACGACTCGCTGAAAGGAAAAAAGGACGTAAGGCTTTATGTTTACGAAAGCATAAGGGAGGACGCATACGTGCTCTGGGGCTTTGCCTCGCGTGAGGAGCGCGAGGTGTTCGAGGCCCTGCTTTCCGTGTCGGGCGTGGGCGGCAACACGGCGCGCACCATTCTTTCGGCCTTTGCTCCCGGAGAGCTGCGCAACGTGGTGGCAAACGAGGATTCAAGAGCGTTGAAGTCGGTTAAAGGCATAGGGCTTAAAACCGCGCAGCGCATAATTGTCGATTTGAAGGACAAGCTTGGCGCAGGAGACACCGCGATATCCGAAGGCCTTGGGGCGGTTGAGCGTTCCACACGCCGGGAGAACGCCGACGAGGCGTTGGGCGCGCTCGCCACACTCGGCTATCCCGCGCCGCTGGCGCAAAAGGCGGTGAACGCAATATTGAATACCGAAGGGGGAGAGATAGCCGTGGAGGATATTATAAAGCGTGCGTTGAAAATGCTTTGACACTTGTTCTTGAAGTAAAAGGTGTGGAAAGAACGTTGTTTCGCAATATGCTGTTAAGATGTGTGCTGCTTTTATCGGCACTTGTCGGCTTTGGCGTTGGGGCTGAAGCCCAGAGCGACGTTGAGGCGGGCGACAGCGTGGGGCACACACGCGCCAATGTGAGCAGGACATCACCCCTGAATGAGGACGACATAAAAAAGCGCCCGGTTGACCTTGCCAATCCCAAAAATATCAAGGAAGAAGCAGAACTTGACGAAAGCGGTGGCTATCGCCTTGGCACAAAGATAGGCGACTCATATCTCAACACACCGGTGCTGCTCACGCGCGATGAATATATGCGCTGGAGTTTGAGGCAGTCGATGCAGAAATACTATGCAAGCAAGAACGACGAACTTTTCAAGAACGAGGGAAAGGAAAAGTTCGATTTCACCGATATGCACTTCAGTCTCGGTCCGGCGGAGAAGATTTTCGGTCCCGGCGGCGTGCAGATAAAAACGCAGGGCTCGGCAGAGCTGAAAATCGGGGCGAACACCACAAGCGTTGACAACCCCACGCTGCCGCTGCGCTTTCGCAAAACTTTCGGCTTTGATTTTGACGAAAAGGTTAACCTTAGCGTTAACGGCAGAATAGGCGATAAAATGGACATGACGCTAAATTATAACACCGAAGCCACGTTTGATGTAGACTCGAAAGACTTGAAGCTGACATATCAAGGCAAAGAAGACGAAATAATAAAACTGCTCGAAGCCGGCAATGTGTCAATGCCATCAAATGTGTCGCTGGTCAGGGGCGCATCGTCATTGTTCGGTCTTAGGGCCGACATGCAGTTCGGAAAGCTCAAGCTGCAAAGTGTGATTTCGCGCAAGAACTCGTCAAGCTCATCGGTGAAGTCGAGCGGCGGCAACCAGCTTACGCCCTTCGAAATTTCGGCAGCCGACTATGAGGAGAACCGCCACTTTTTCCTCTCGCACTTTTTTCGCGACAACTATGACCACTCAATGGCGCAGTTGCCCAACATCACATCGGGCATAAAGATTAACCGAGTCGAGGTGTGGGTAACAAACAAAACAGGCGCAACAAACAACACACGCAACATTGTTGCCTTTGCCGACCTTGGCGAAAGCCGACATATATCCAACGCCCTGTGGCGCGGCAATGGGCAAGACCAGCCGCAGAACACATCTAACTCACTGTATGCAACGATAACGGGGAGCTATGCAGCCGCAAGGGACATAAGTCAGACTTCGGCCACGCTCGATGGCATAGGAAACTTTATCGGCGGAACAGACTATGAGAAGCTTGAGAGTGCGCGCATGTTGAGTTCTTCGGAATATACGGTGAACAATGCTTTGGGATATATCTCGCTGAAGTCGGCCTTGCAGACCGACCAAGTGCTTGCTGTTGCATACGAATACACCTATCGCGGGCAGAACTTCCAAGTGGGCGAGTTTTCGACCGATGTAAAAGACAACACGCAGGCTCTGTTTGTAAAAGCGATAAAGAACACATCGAATGTGCCGGCTATGCCAAACTGGAAGTTGATGATGAAAAACGTGTATTCGCTCAACGCCACGAGAGTGCAAAAAGAACGCTTCCGTCTTGACGTTAAAATTTTGAGCGACACCACGGGCGTTTACCTTACATATATTCCCGAACCCGGACTGAAGAACACGCCGCTTGTGCGCCTTATGAACCTCGACCGACTTGACAATAACAACAAAGCCAATCCCAACGGATATTTCGACTTTGTTGACGGATACACCATAGATGCTTCGACCGGGCGCGTGTTCTTCCCGGCAGCAGAGCCTTTCGGGCAGTTTCTTAGGGGAAAGATAGGAAGCGGAACTGTGGCTGACAAATATTGCTTTCAGGAACTTTATGACTCCACGAAAACAGTGGCGCGTCAGATTGCGGAGAAAAACAAGTATATCATTTCTGGGCAGTTCAAGGCTTCGCAGAAGAGCGGCGAAATTAGCCTCGGCGCAACTGATGTGCCGCAGGGAAGCGTTGTTGTTACAGCCGGAGGAGTAACCCTGACCGAGGGCGTGGACTATACTGTGAACTACAGCGAGGGAACGGTGGTTATAATAAACCAAAGCATAATAGACGCAGGTACGCCTGTAAACGTCAGTCTTGAAAGCAACACCGATTATGGACTTGAGCGAAAAACGCTTTTGGGACTGAACTGGGAATATGAGTTCAACAAGGATTTGCGTCTCGGCGGAACTTTGATGCACCTTTCGGAGCAGCCTCTCACAACAAAAGTTTCTATGGGAAGCGAGCCGCTCAATAACACGGTTTGGGGCTTGAGCCTTAACTGGAAAAAGCAGAGCCAGTGGCTCACCGATATGCTTGATAGGTTGCCTTTCCTGTCGCTCGACAAACCTTCGAGCATAAACTTTTCGGCGGAGTTCGCACAGCTTATGGCCGGCAACAACAAAGGTTCGCAGGGAAACTCTTCTTATATAGATGACTTCGAACAGACGCAAAGCAAGATAGACATAAGCACGCCCACCGACTGGCAGCTTGCTTCCACGCCGTCGGAGTTCCCCGAAAGCCGGCTTAGCAACGATGTGCGATATGGCTACAACCGTTCGCTATTGGCATGGTATAAGATAGACCCGCTTTTCACCCGGCGCAGTTCCTCGCTCACCCCGAGCCATATTAAGAGCGACCTTGACCAGCTTTCCAATCACTATGTGAGGGAAGTTTACAGTCGCGAGCTTTTCCCGAACAAGGAACAACGTTTTGGGGAAAGTTCCACGCTTTCCGTACTTAATCTGGCTTATTACCCGAACGAACGCGGCCCGTACAATCTCAATCCCGACCTTGACGAAAACGGCAACCTCGCAAATCCGCGCAGCCACTGGGGAGGAATGATGCGCAAGCTCAACACGAGCGACTTTGAACAGGCGAACATTGAGTACGTGGAGTTTTGGATGATGGACCCATTCATTTACACGCGCGAGCAGACAGGCAACTATGCGGGAGACCTTTGCATAAATTTAGGCGAGGTTAGCGAGGATATACTGAAAGACGGTAAAAAATACTACGAAAGCGGAATGCCCATTGACGGGGATGCATCAAAATATACCGAGACGGTTTGGGGGCGCATACCTGTGCAGAACAGCGTAACCTATGCCTTTAATACAAGCAGCGGCGCGCGCGACAGGCAGGATATAGGACTTAACGGACTTTCCAGTGCAGACGAGGCTGCGTTTCCCACTTACAAAAGTTATCTTGACGAGGTACGTGCCAAGGTGAACACTGCGGTATATGACTCTATTGCCGCCGACCCGGCAGGCGATGACTATCATTATTTCAGAGGGTCGGATTTTGACAGGAACAAGACTTCCATTCTAAACCGCTACAAGCATATAAACGGTCCCGAGGGCAACTCTCCGGAATCCAAAGACTCTCCCGAACGGTATGCAACGGCTTACAAGTCCACACCCGACGTAGAGGATATAAACCAGGACTACACCCTTAACGAATACGAGAAGTATTTCCAGTATAAGATACACCTTTCCCCCGACGGAATGCAAGTGGGACAAAATAACATCGTTGACCAAAGAACGGCCGCAGTGTCGTTGCGCAACGGCAACAAGGCAAATGTATCATGGTATTTGTTTCGTGTGCCCATAAAGAACTATACGGGAAAAGTGGGAAGTATAAACGATTTCAACAGCATAAGGTTCATGAGAATGTATCTCACGAACTTTGAAAAACCGGTGGTACTTCGTTTTGCCACTCTCGAACTTTCGCGAGGAGAGTGGAGAAGCTACGATCAAAACCTCTACAACGGCCAGGCTCCATCGGTTAGCGGTACAATGGACGTTGCGGCGGTGAACTATGAGGAGAACAACGAGAAGAAGCCTGTGAACTATGTTATACCTCCCGGGATTTCGCGTGTGGTTGATCCTAACGAGTCGCAACTTTTGGAGCAGAACGAGCAGGCTTTGCAACTCGTGATAAAAAACCTTGCAAGCGGCGATGCACGCGCAGTTTACAAAAACATGTCGCTCGACCTTCGCAAGTACAAGCATATACAGATGTTTGTACACGCAAACGCCCTTGTGGGCGACAAAACGCTTGCCGATGGCGCAACGTCGCTTTTCATACGCTTGGGCTCTGACTACAAAAGTAATTTCTATGAATACGAGATACCTTTGAAACTCACGGAAGAAGGGCAATACGACAGATATTCAACTTCGGCGCGCCTTAATGTTTGGCCCGATGAGAATATGCTTGACATAAACCTTTCCAAGTTCACCGACTTGAAGCGCGAGCGAAACCGCAGGAAAAGTGCGGGCCAGGCATCGTTTGCGCAGCAGTTCTCGTCATACGACACCGACCGCCCCAAGAACAAGATTACAGTTGTGGGTAATCCCTCGCTTGGCGAAATACACACCATGATGATTGGGGTGCGCAACAATTCCCGCCAAATTTCAAATGTAGAAGTGTGGGTCAACGAGCTTCGCCTGCAGCACTATACCAACAAAGGCGGTTGGGCGGCGAAAGGCAATCTTAATTTGCAACTTTCCGACCTTGGTGCACTCAACTTGGGGGGACATGTCGAGACCGACGGCTTTGGAGGCGTGGAAGACCGCGTTGACCAGCGGCGCGATGACAATCTTTATGAGTACGACATGTCGCTTAACGTTGACCTTGGACGTTTCCTGCCGGAAAAAATAAAATTCAAGGCACCGCTTTACTATTCCTATAGCAAGGAAAGGGTAAAGCCGAAATACAACCCGCTCGACACCGACATGGAAATGGACGATGCCATAGACGCGCTTACCACAAAGCACGAGCGCGACTCCTTGCGCCGCATTTGCGAAACAACCGTGACAAACTCCAACTTCAGCCTTTCAAACGTTAAGTTCAATATCTCCACCAAGTCCAATCCAATGCCTTATGATCCTGCAAATTTCTCGTTCAGCTATTCCCATAGTCACAAGCAGAGCGAGGGGCAGACAATAGTATGGGAAAAGGACGACAGTTGGAAACTAAGCGGCAATTATTCGTATTCGCCCAATTTCAAACCGCTTGCGCCGTTTGCCAAGATGAAGAGCAACAGTCCGTGGCTCAAACTTCTGAAAGACGAAAAAATAAGCTTTGCACCCCAGAACCTATCGATTAATTCCGATATCACGCGCTCGTACTACGAGCTTAAGGAAAGGGATATGCAGCAACTTGAAAATTCGTCCCTTCCCCTCACGTGGGCGAGCGACTTTTTTTGGAACCGCCAATTCAATTTGCAATGGGACTTGACTTCAAACATACACTCCTCGTTCTCATCCGGTACAAATGCTGAGATAGAGCAGCCCAACGTGCCGGTGAACAAATCGCTATATCCCAATGAATACGAGGCATGGAAAGACTCCGTGTGGCGCAGCGTTAAGCATTTCGGAACGCCGCTCACCTATCAGCAGTCGTTCGACTTTTCTTGGAAAATACCCTTGAACAAGATTCCAGTGTTCAACTGGCTAAGCCCCGATATCACCTATCGCTCCACCTACGGTTGGAACAGGGGCGCATATCTCGAGGACGGCTCCACGCTCGGAAACACAATAAACAACACGCGCGACATAAACGGCAACCTGCGCTTAAATATGCTCACGCTATATAACAATGTGCCTTTCCTTAAAAAGGTTAACCGCAAATTTGCAAGCTCAACGTCAAACGCTGCAAGAAAAAAGAATGACAAGGACAAGGAAAAAAATGAGTTCTTTGCCTCCGAAATACAGCTTCTTAAAGACACCACGGTGAATGTTGCCCACAACCGCCGCTCCAAGAACCTTCGTGTAAGGGCTTTTCGCCGGGACGGCACGAGATACCCCATACGATACAAAGTTGTTGATAACAACCACATAATCGTAACCTCGCGCGACACGGCCAAGGTGAAGATAACCGTAAGCCCCCGCGTAAATCCCGAAAAGCGACTATGGTACAAGGCGCTCCAAACCACAGCCCGCCTTGCCATGTCGGTGAGAAACGTAAACGTTTCCTATAAGAACACATACAGCATGTCGCTGCCCGGTTTCCTGCCCGATGTAGGCGACATGTTCGGACAGCGTTCGGCAGGAGGCTTGCAGCCCGGGCTCGATTTCGCCTTCGGCATGGTTGACGAGAGCTATATATATAAGGCGCAGCGCAAAGGTTGGCTGCTTTCAAACGACAGTGTAACAACACCGGCTTCCACAAGCAAAAACGAATCCTTGCAGCTTAGTGCAACAATCGAGCCGTTGCGCGATTTCAAGATAGACCTCACGGCCTCGCGCACGGTAAACAAATCGCGCAGCATACAGTATATGTTCGATGGTATGCCCGCCACCGAAACCGGTTCGTTCAACATAACCACCATTTCCCTGTCATCGGCATTCGTATCCATAGGAAGTGCAAAAAACAACTACGAGAACAAAACATTCACAAAGTTCGTCAATTCCCTTCCTGCATTCCGCAACCGGGTAGAGGCACAATACAGCGGAAGCCGGTATCCCGTTAACAGCACACTGGCGGGAAAGACATTCGATCCTGCCAACGGCACGGTTTCGAAGTACTCCTCAGATGTTATGATACCCGCATTCCTTTCCGCGTATTGCGGAGGAACGAAAAGTTTGGGCATATTTCCTTCCATAGCGCGCATGCTGCCAAACTGGAGGGTAACATATTCCGGACTTGGCAAGCTACGCTTCATGAAACCGATATTCAAGGCGTTCAACGTGAACCACTCCTACCAGTCGGTGTATTCCGTGGGGTCGTACAACACATTCTCCTCGTTCATGAAGCTCGCCGGCGACCGCGGATTTGTTAACGATGTATCCACAGGCAATCCCGTGCCATCGTCAATGTACGACGTTTCTTCTGTATCGATAAACGAAACATTCTCGCCGTTCATAGGCTTCGACATGACGTTCGACAACAACCTCACAGCGAAGATAGAATACAACCGCACCCGTATGCTCTCGCTATCGCTAACATCGCAGATTATTTCCGAGGCACGCTCAAACGACTATGTCATAGGCGTGGGATACAAGGTTGACGACTTGAAAATATTTTCGCCCACACGGCGCCCCAAACGCCGTGGCGGAAGGGGACGCGCTGCAAACTCGCGCAGAAAGAGCAACGATGACAGTGAAAACCGGGCAGATGACGATTCCTCGCGCAGCAGCCGCAATTCCAATTCCGGCACCATAAGCAATGACCTCAATTTGCGTCTCGACATCTCGCTGCGCAACCAAAGCTCCATACAGCGCAACATACTCACCATGCTTTCGCAGGCTACGTCGGGAAACAATGCGTTCAAAATTTCGTTCTCGGCAGATTATACATTGTCCAAGCTCATAACCCTCTCGGCATATTACGACAGGCAGACAAACACGCCGCTCCTTTCCTCATCGTCATATCCCACCACCACGCAGGACTTCGGCGTAAGCATAAAGGTGTCGCTTACGCGGTAGCAGGTTCCGGCAAATAGCGCTTGTGTATTCAAAAGCCAATCTCTTGATTTATAAAGAGTTGAAGGTTTATTTTTGCGCTTTGTAACGATTTGCTTTTCAAAGCGTTACAAACAGACAAAAAAATGTCTGATGTAGTTTGAATTATGTCTGATGTAATTTTTTCTACATCAGACATGGTTTTTCCTACATCAAATGTAGTTATCGGGATGTTTGGGAAAGAACCGGCGATAAAGGTTTTGCTTTAATTGTAGGGGCGTATGGCATACGCGCTGCACGCCACCGCATGAACCATACCCGCACCCTTTGCCGCTACATCGCAAAGCGACGCAATTTTGGGCGTATGCCATACGGCCCTACGGCGGCGCAAAATGTAGGATGATTGTTGTACGTGTGTTTCTCGTGTGTATTGCATACGTCCTGAAAGGTGGCGGAGCTTGATGATTTGTCGTGTTCTGTGCATTTACCGGGGTGGCCGGCGAAGATTAGTTGCCGTGTTTGTTCTTGTGGCATTTCTTTTGCTGTAACATACTTAAAAGGAGTTCAGAAAATATGGCATTCATAGACTACTACAAAATAATGGGTATCCCAAAGGATACTCCTCAAAAAGATATACGTGCGGCTTATATGCGCCGCGCCAAACAGTTCCATCCCGACCTTCATCCCGATGATCCTAAGGCAAAAGCCAAGTTCCAGGCTTTGAACGAGGCCAATAATGTGCTTAGCGACCCGGAAAAACGCAGGAAGTATGACAAATACGGCGAAAACTGGGAACAGGCCGATAACTACGAAAAAGCCGGCGGCTTTGGAACGGGTGGAGGAGATTCCTCCGATTTCGGCGGATTTGATTTCAGTCAGTTCGAAGGTGGCGGCGGAAGTGGTTTCTCAAGCTTCTTCGAACAGCTTTTTGGCGGCGGAAGGCGCAGAAGTTCCCGCTCGTACAGCGGGTTTGGCGCAGGCAGTTCCGGTTTCGGCTCACAGCCCGGTGCCGATGCGCATGCAACCGTAAACATAGATATGTACACTGCTATGCTTGGCGGGGAAATTATATTGCAGACGCAAAATTCCAAACTGCGGCTTCGCATAAAACCCGGCACGCAGCAGGGAGCCAGGGTTCGTCTCAAAGGCAAAGGCTATGACAAAGGCGATGGCACATACGGCGACCTTATAATAACTTACAATGTAACCATGCCGACTTCGCTCAACGACCGTCAACGCGAACTTCTTGAGCAAATGCGGGCTGCCGGCAACTGATGACAAAATGACATGCAAAGGGGATTGAAGAACAAAGACTTCAATCCCCTTTTTGCGTATGGAAAAAGGAAAGTTTTGAGTAACTTTGCATAAATGTTTATGCAGCGATGAAAGAGATACACTATTTCTATGTGCCAAACGCAGGAGTGAATAACGAACTTCCCGAAGAGGAAGCCCGGCACGCAGTGAAGGTTTTGCGCTTGGGCGTTGGCGACCGCATTGTGATAACCGACGGCAGCGGCAGCCTTTATGACGCCGAGGTTTCAGACGTTTCCTCGCGCACATGCCGCTACAGCATTGTTGACACAAGGAAAGTGGGAAATCCTTGGAGCGGACATCTTCATCTTGCCGTAGCCCCTACAAAAAACATGGAGCGCACGGAGTGGCTTGTGGAGAAGGCCGTGGAGATAGGTGTCGACGAAATTTCTTTCATAGACTGTCGCTTTTCGGAACGCAGGATGTTGAAACCCGAAAGAATAGAGCGTATCGTTGTTTCGGCAATGAAACAGAGCCATAAGGCGCAAATGCCAAAACTGAACGTACTAACGGATTTTAAGGATTTTGTTGTGCGTTCCGACATATCGGGAGAAAAATACATAGCCCATTGCCTTAACGATGATGTTTGCCGGAAGGCTCCGGCTGAAATCAAGGTAACTTCGCCGCGCTGCTTCTTGCCATCGGTGATGGGTGGCGGAGACAAAACTGTTGCCATAGGTCCGGAGGGCGATTTCGCGCCCGATGAAGTGGAAATGGCCATACAACAAGGTTTCGTTCCCGTTAGCTTGGGCGAAAGTAGGTTGCGCACGGAAACAGCGGCACTTTATTCAGTTATGCTTATGAATTTGAAAAACTCAAAAATGTGGGAGGCATTGGAATGAAAGTTTTGTGTCGGCTTTTAAGAACTATGCTTGCCATGGCATTTATAATGGCTTTGTCATCGTGCGCCAAGGATTATTATGATGTCATTCCCGAAACGTCTCCGGCCGTTGCCGCGGTTGATTTTGCGCAAATACAGGCGGAGAACGGTTTGGAAGGCATAAAGAATGTACTGCCGTTCACATCCGGCATCGACTTTGCCGATCCGGCATACGCTTTCGTATCACCCGGCGGATACTACGGCATTGTTGTGGCGGTGGATGATGAGAAAAAGCTTCAGAAAGCAGCGGCGGCATCTAAGAATTTCACGCAGAGAGACAACAGTTCGGGATTGCATTGGGCAGTGTGGAACTCAAGTTGGCAGGTAGCGTGGAACAATAATGCTTTGCTTGTTATGGGGCCTGTGGTTGCGGGCGAGCAGCCTTTAATGCGCCGCACGGTAAGTGCAATGTTCAAAAGCAGTGGCGGCATTGGAAACAGCGATTTGTTTGGCAGACTGGAGAAAATGAAAGGCGGCGTAAAACTAGTGGCGCGGCTTTCGGCTCTGCCGTCTGTGCTGCGCGCGATGCTTTCCATGCAAGTTTCGGGAGATGCTGACGCGGATTCTGTTTTACTGGAATCATCGTGCTCATTGGGTTCGGATGGAGAAATCATAATGAGTAACGAGCTGACGGCGGCGAATGGCGGTGAATTGTCAAAAGCCTCGGAGTTAAAACCATATAATGGCGGAATGGACAACGAGCGGATAGCAAACGGCACAATGGCTTATATGCTAATGGGTATCGATGGGCGGAAACTTGCCGACCGTCTTCGTGCCGGCAAATCAGCAAAGGGAATTTGGACTGCAATGAATGCCATGGCAGATTTCAACAAAATAATAGGCGGTATTGATGGCGATGCCCTTTTGTCGCTTGACGGCATTGATGGAAAGGGCAATATGATTTTTTCGCTTGTGGCCGACATAAAGGATGGCTCGTTTACCGACGGCATTTCTCAATGGAAGGCAGACAACCCGCAGGGTAGGGTGGAGAAAACTGCTGACGGAGGTTACAGGTGTTCGTTCAATGGTAAAAGTTTGGAGCTTGGCGTTAGGAAAGACGGTCGACTTGTGTGTCGCTACGGCACTAAAGCGCAAGGGAAAGCAGGAATTGGCGAACAACCCATAAGTCCCCACGATGCAAAGGGCAGAACCTGCTATGCAAAAGCTTTTCCGCGCTCGTTAGCGAAAGCATCGTTTATAGAAAGTTTGTTTGGCGGAAAGCTGAATGGGTTGCTGTGCAAATACGCCTCGGTTACTTATTCCTCGCATGACTTATGGCGTTCCGAAATAGTATTTAAGCCATTAAAACAACCGAAATAAAGGGTGGTGGCACAATAAACATAGTAACGCAAGGTTATAATATTATTAAAGGGAACGTTTAAGAAAAGTGCAAAATACGAAAATAAACAAAACAGACAATGCGTCGGCAGAAATAGCTGACAATATGTGCGCTACGGCAAGGGCTGTGAAGAGATTGTGCGACTTTGTCGGAGCAGCTTTGTTAATTTTGCTGTCATCGCCGCTGTATTTGTACATAGCGTTGCGGTTGAAACTTACCGAAAAAGGAAGCGTTATTTTCAAGCAGGAGCGTATAGGGCTCGGCGGCAAACCGTTTATGATTTATAAGTTCCGCACACTGAGCGAGGATTTTGAGGACAACGGTCCGCGGCTTACACCGTGCGAGGACAAGGCCCACGTAACAGGTTTCGGCAAGTTTCTGCGGGTTCACCATCTTGACGAACTTCCTCAGCTTTTGAATGTGTTGAAAGGCGACATGAGCATTGTGGGCCCGCGTCCCGAAAGGAAAGTTTTTGTTGACAAAATAATGGAGCACGACTCAAGATGCCGCTTTATATACCTTATGCGCCCGGGACTTACATCGATGGCGACGCTATTCAACGGATATACCGACACAATGGAAAAGATGCTGCAACGCCTCAACATGGACCTTGAATATCTGAAGACACGCTCACTATTGGGAGATGTGAAAATAATTCTCCTCACGGCTAAAATGATATTTGCGGGAAAGAAATTTTAGGTGGCGTTTGGCTGTTTCGGCTTAATTTCTTACTTTTGCACTCACATGCAAAAAATGGTGCCATGACCGAGTGGCTAGGTAACGGTCTGCAAAACCGTGTACAGCAGTTCGAATCTGCTTGGCACCTCAAAATCAAAAGGAGCTTCAATGCGAAGTTCCTTTTATTGTATGCGATATATTCAAAGGCCGTATTTGTAAAAACATTCCCGGTACGTTTTTCTTTGCATAAGAATGAAATATAAAAAATACGAGGGGAGAAAAATGTTGTACAAAAACGGGAATTCAAAGGGTTGTGAAGAAACAGTGAATTTTCGGAATAAAGGGTAGGTGGCGTTGGGTGTTCAATCAAAAATGGTTACTTTTGCGGGTGCTAAAAAATATAAGAAATGAAAAATAGAGTATTGGCAGTATCGCTTTCGCTTTTGGTGTCGGGGTTTGCCATGGCACAGACAAAAGTAGTGGCCCATCGCGGTTTTTGGACAACCGAGGGCTCGGCGCAAAACAGTTTGGCTTCGCTTGTCAAGGCGGATTCGGTTAAGTGTTACGGATGTGAGTTTGATCTTTGGCTCACCAAGGATAACAAGGTTGTTCTTCACCATGATCCAAATGTGAAAGACCTCATTATTGAGAATGTTAATTACGATGAGCTGATTAAGCATCCCTTGTCCAACGGAGAAAAGATTCCGACATTGGAGGAATATTTGAGCTTGGGCAAAAAGTTGAAGACACAGCTCGTTTGTGAGATAAAGCCCCACAAGGATGTGGCGCGCACGTTGAAGTGTGTGGAGCAGACTTTGAAAATGTTCAAGGAATACAAGCTTACGAAGCGCGTAACTTATATAACGTTCTCTCTGCCGGCATTTATAAAGTTGCTTTCCGATGTACCCAAGGGCACGGAAGTTTATTATCTCAGCGGCGATCTTACACCGAGCCAGTTGAAGGAGATGGGTGCAGCCGGTTTGGACTATTCGTGGGGCACCATTAAAAAACATTGGGATTGGATTGACGAAGCCCATAAATTGGGTTTGAAAGTTAATATTTGGACAATCGATGATCCGAAACAAATGAAGGAACTCGTGGACGCAGGCGTTGACTATATTACAACCAACCAGCCCGTGGTTTGCGAGGAAGTGGCAAAATAAGTTCGGTAACAGCATAAGCAAGGCCGTGTTCCCCATTATGGAAATAATGGAGAATGCGGTTTGTTCTTTTTATTTGTTTTTACATGTAATGCAAATATAATTTATTAATTTTGCAATATCCGCAAAAGAGTGTGCTTCGGAATTTGCGGGCGAAATAAAACTTTGAAAAATAATGGATAAGGAACTGAGAGTTATAATAAGCGGCGGCGGTACGGGAGGACATATATTTCCTGCAGTATCAATAGCAAATGCCCTGAGGGAACTTTGTCCCGGAGTGAAGATTTTGTTTGTGGGTGCCGAGGGAAGAATGGAAATGCAGCGGGTGCCGGCAGCCGGATATGAAATAAAAGGGCTGCCAATTTGCGGCTTCGACAGAAAACACATTCTAAACAACATAAAAACTCTTTTCAAGATAATGCGCAGTCGCAGCTTGGCAAAGCGTATAATTAAGGAGTTTCGCCCAATGGTTGCCGTTGGAGTGGGTGGCTATGCCAGCGGTCCAACGCTCGATGAGGCGCAGGCTATGGGCATACCCACGCTCATACAGGAGCAAAACTCTTATGCCGGTGTTACTAACAAGCTGCTCGCGAAAAAAGCCGACAAGATATGCGTGGCATACGATGGCATGGAACGTTTTTTTCCGAAAGACAAAATCATTCTGACCGGAAATCCGGTGAGACAGAGTTTGCTCAACTGCAAATTGAGCCGTGAAGATGCTATAAAGACTTTCGGTCTCGACCCGGCAAAGAAGACGATAATGATAATAGGCGGCAGCTTGGGCGCTAGAACAATGAACGAGGCAGTGCTGAATAATTTGGTGCTTATAAAACAGAGCGGAGCGCAATTTGTGTGGCAGACGGGAAAGTATTATAGTGCACATGTGCAAGAGGAACTTGCAAAAAGAGGAAAACCCGAAAATCTTGCCGTTATGGAATTTATATCAGACATGGCGACTGCCTACCGGGCTGCCGACTTGGTGGTGTCGCGCTCGGGGGCGGGCAGCATTTCGGAACTGCAACTTTTGGGCAAGCCGGCAATACTCGTTCCATCGCCCAATGTGGCCGAAGACCATCAGACTAAAAACACGCTGGCACTGACCACGCGCGATGCCGCGCTCTATGTTAAAGACGCGGATGCCGTACGTACGCTAATTCCGCGTGCGCTTAATGCTGTGGCTGATGACGCGCTTTTGGCAAGTCTCGGAAAAAACATAAAGGCGCTCGCTCTTCCGGATTCTGCAAAAATAATAGCAAAGGAAGTTATGGCGCTTGCATGGAAATGAACAAAAAGAAAAAGTAAAACCCAAAATAAAAAAGACAGAAATGGATTTGAATGATATAAAAGCAGTGTATTTTATAGGAATCGGAGGCATAGGAATGAGTGCCATTGCACGCTATTTCCTTTCAAGAGGAACTCCGGTGGGAGGATATGACAAAACCCCATCGGTGCTAACAGAACGCTTGAAAGCGGAGGGTGCAAAGGTGCTGTATGACGATGATCCTGATGAAATATCCCCCGAGTTCAAAAACCCCAGGAACACGTTGGTTGTATATACTCCGGCAATCCCTGCCGATAACAAAGTGTTGGGATTTTTCAGAAATATGGCTTATGACGTGGTTAAGCGAGCACAGGTGCTTGGAGCTCTCACACGCGCATATCGCGGACTGTGTGTGGCGGGAACCCACGGCAAGACGACAACCTCGACAATGGCGGCTCACATAATACAGCAAAGTCATGTGGGCTGCAACGCGTTCCTTGGCGGAATTTCAAAGAACTACGGTACCAACTACCTGCTAAATTCCTCAAGCCCATACGTGGTTATAGAGGCAGACGAGTTCGACCGCTCGTTCCATCAGCTCACGCCTTATGCTTCGGTAATAACCGCAGTTGATGCAGACCACCTTGATATATACGGCACTCTCGAGGCATATATAGAGAGCTTTGAGAAATACACGTCGCTTATTCGAAAGGGCGGCGCGCTTATAATGCACAAGGACATAGATTTGAAACCGCAGCTTAAGGACGGTGTGCGTTTTTACGACTACGGCTTGGATGCGGGCGATTTCCATGCAGAGAATATACGTACAGGCAATGGGAGAATAATGTTTGACTTGGTTTCCCCGTTTGGCAACATAGCCAACATAGAGTTGGGTGTCCCGGTATACGTAAACATAGAGAATGGCGTGGCGGCCATGGCTCTTGCCCAAATAGCCGGGGTTTCTGCAGATGACATTCGTGAGGGTATGCGAACCTTCGCCGGAGTAGAACGCCGTTTCGACATAAAGATAAATACAGATAAGATAGTGCTTATAAGCGATTACGCCCATCATCCCAAGGAAATAGAGCAATGCATAAACTCGGTGCGCAAGGTGTTTAAGGGACGTAAGATTGCTGCAATATTTCAGCCCCACCTGTATTCTCGTACACGCGATTTTTATAAGGAATTTGCAAAGAGTTTGTCATTGCTCGATGAGGTGGTACTTACCGAAATATATCCTGCGCGCGAGCGACTTATACCCGGTGTAACGAGCCGACTTATTTACGACAACCTGCGTCCCGGCATTGAGAAGTGTCTCATACGTAAGGAAGAAGTGCTTGACGTTGTACGCAGCATGGATGTTGACGTGCTTTTGATTTTGGGAGCCGGGGATTTGGATAATATGACTCCGGAGATAACGAAAATCCTGCTTCCGCGCAGCTGAGAAAATGAAAAACCTGCTGAAATTGTTGTTGCTGCTGGTCCTGGCCGTATACTTGGGCTTGGCAGTTACTGTTCTTAACAACCCCGAGGCGCGGCAACGCTGCTCTCGGGTGGAAGTGATAGTGAAAGACAGCGATGTGGCAGGGTTCGTTACTCCATCCGAGATACGCGCAATACTCAAGGAGGCAAATATGTATCCCATCGGCAAAAAAATGAGTGCAATCAACTGTGGCGATATCGAGAGCGTGCTTGCCAGAAATCCTTTCATCGACAATATCACAAGCTACAAAACTGCGGGAGACCGCGTGTATGTAACTGTTACGCAGAGACTGCCGGTAATGAGGGTGATAAGCGACAACGGCGACAATTACTATATGGACAGCCGCGGGAAAATTATGCCACATATGCACTATTCCGCAGACTTGGTTGTTGCCACGGGGCACATATCAAGACGATATGCCCATTCAAAGCTTTTGCCGATAGGACGCTTGCTTAAATACGATAAGTTTTGGGACAGCCAGATAGAACAGATAAATGTGGATTCTGCAGGAAATGTGGAACTATACCCAAGAATAGGCAACCATGTGGTTTACGTGGGGCAGCCGTACGGAATGCCGCAGAAGCTTAAGAGGCTCAAGGCATTTTATTCCCAGGTTCTGGCGCAGGTGGGTTGGAACAAATATTGCAGGATAGATTTAGAGTACGACAATCAGATAATATGTAAGAAACAAGATTAAGATATGGCTTCATCAGACAATTTTATAGCTGCTATAGAGATAGGCTCGTCAAAGATAACTGGAATGATAGGCCGGAGAATGGCGGATAGTAGCATTCAGATAATGGCGTATGCCCAAGAAGATTCCAATGGCTGCATTAAAAGAGGCTATGCGCATAATTTGGATCAGGCCGCAGAATGCCTTAAGAATATAAAGTTGCGCCTTCAGGAAACTGTCAAAAGAAACATATCCAAGGTTTATGTTTGCATAGGCGGTCAGAGTCTACATTCAGAACTGAACAGTGTGGCGCGCGAGTTTGATGCGGAAGTAAAAATAACGCAGGATATAGTGGACGCTCTGTATGAAGAAGACCGTGAGCAGGACCTGAAAAGATATTGGCTCACAAAAATAATTCCACAAGACTATTACCTTGGCAAGCAGCGTCAGGCAACGTCCTCATCGGTGGTGGGTGTCGTTACCGACAGATTGGAAGGATGCTTCCTTAATGTTTTTTACAGGCATGACTTTTATGAGAAAATAAAAGACTGCCTTATGCGAGCCGGTTTTAAGAAGGTGGAATATATGATGACTCCCATAGTATTGGGCGATGGCTTGCTTAGCATGGATGCCAAGCGCACAGGTTGTGTTCTTGTGGATTTCGGAATGGACACCACAACTGTGGCCGTTTATTCCTCCAAGTTATTGCGCCGCCTTGCCGTTATTCCGCTAGGCTCGGGAAACATTACTAAAGACATAGCCTCCGTTTTCAGAATAGAGGGGTCTGAAGCCGAAAAGCTGAAGTGCGATTATGGTTCCGCTTTTTCCGACAGGGAAGTTGCCGAAGAAGCTGGCGATACAACATACAAACTGAGCGACGGGCGAGAAATAAAGGCGCGCGAACTTAATGAAATAATCGAGGCACGCATAGAGGAGATACTTGTTAATGTTGAGGAGCAGATACGCCGTTCCGGCTTGAAGGTTAACGAGGATTTGATAAGCGGTGCCATACTAACGGGCGGCGGCTCAAATCTCCGTGATTTGGGTAAGGCGTTCAAGCAGTTCACCAAAATCGGAGAGGAGAAAATAAGGTTTGCAAAGTTTGTGAATTTTCAAGTTAATGCAAAGTTCCAGGAAGCCAAACGTGCCAACGGCTCTTTAAATGCCATTCTTTCTTTGCTTTCACAAGGCAAGGAGGATTGTGGCGGTGATGCAATTTCCGAAGACAAAGGTCTGTTCCCGGCAGATGAAGGTGAACAGGGTGCGGAAAAGGAACAACCGGAGGATAATGTTGTAGACTTGAACAACAAGGATAAAGAAAAAAAAGAGGACGAAGAAAAAAAGCCGAAAAAACCGGGGAAATTTCGTTCGTGGCTTAAAAGAGTGGGCGAAAGGGTGAAAGAGACCGCCGACAAGGTGGTAAGCCCCGATGAATAGTGACAAATAATTATTTGGCTCATTGTTTATATGCAATAAAGCGTAATAATTATGACCTTATCAGAAGATAGCTCTACCATAGATTTTAACCTGCCAAAAGAAAGCGATGTCGTGTCAGCTAGCGACCCCCGCATTATAAAGGTGATAGGGGTTGGTGGCGGCGGTGGCAACGCTGTTGCCCGCATGTATGAGGAGGGACTTCACAATGTTCGCTTCGAGGTTTGCAACACCGACCGCATGGATCTTGAAAGAAACCCCGTGCCAATCCGACACCAGTTAGGAACAGAGGGACTTGGTACAGGAAGCAATCCCGAAAAGGCGCGCAAGATTGCCGAAGAGAGCCTTGACGAGATAAACAAGATGTTTTGCGATGGCACGCGTATGGTGTTCATTACGGCGGGTATGGGCGGAGGCACCGGCACCGGAGCTGCCCCCGTAATTGCGCGCGAAGCAAAAAAAGCCGGTATGCTTACCGTAGGCATAGTAACCATCCCGTTTGCCATGGAGCGCGAATTGAGAATCGATCGTGCACTCGACGGTGTTTACGAATTGTCAAAATACGTTGACTCATTGCTTGTGATAAACAATGAGCGCCTTTGCGAAATATGCGCGTTTAAAACATGGATAGAGGCTTTGCGCATGTCCGATGACACGTTGTTTGTGGCGGTAAAAAGCATTGCCGACATAATAACCACTCCCATGCACTGGAATGTGGATTTCAACGATGTAAGCACTGTGTTGAAAAATGGCGGCATTGCGTTGATAAGCACCGGCGAGGCCGAGGGCGAGAACCGTGTTTCGGAGGCAATTAAGAATGCCATAGAGTCGCCTTTGCTTAACGATAACGATATATTCAATGCCCGCAGGGCAACTATAGCAATATACACGTCAGACAAAAACGAGGAATCTATAACAATGCGTGAAACGGGAGAACTTCATGAGTTTATGGATAAGTTTGTGAACCGGGAGTTTGACACTAAGTTGGGATTGGCATATGTGCCCGATATGGGAGGCAAGATAAGGGTAACTATTCTAGCTTCCGGTTTCGGATTGGCTACACAGCCCTATGTTTCTGACGACATGAGGGGGGAGCAGCATGTGGAAGCAGTGGGAACGGACGTTGATTCTCCCGAGGAGCAGGAGGTTCGCAACCGTCGACGCGAGATATTCTATCCCAAGGTTATGAGCAAGCAGAGACGTTCCTACCCTGTTTACAGATTTTCGGACAGCGATCTCGACAACGACAACATAATAAATATGGTTTCGGATAGCAATACACAATTGCGCAAGTACGAGACTTTGAAAAATATACAGCGGCAGTCTGACGATTATGTAGGGACAGGAAAACGTGAATGCGCCGAGGAGGCGAGTACGAATGCTGTCAACGGCAAAATATATTTCGGCAACTGACAATAAAACCAAAGAAAAATGGATGACAATCAAATAGTAGATTTTGCCTTCAGAACAGGCAACCCACATATAATAAAGGTAATCGGTGTTGGCGGCGGCGGCGGGAACGCCGTAAACCATATGTATCAAACAGGAATACACGATGTGAGTTTTGTGGTTTGTAACACCGATGCCCAGGCGTTGGACGATTCTCCCGTGCAGTTCAAGGTGCAGCTGGGAAGCGAGGGTCTTGGAGCCGGAAACATTCCTGAAAAGGCACGCAATGCGGCAGAGGAGAGTATAGAGTCAATCGACAAGATGCTCTCCGATGGAACGAAAATGGTTTTCATAACAGCCGGAATGGGCGGCGGAACAGGCACCGGTGCGGCACCTATAATAGCGCGAGAGGCTAAAAGCAAGAACATCCTTACGATAGGAATCGTTACAATTCCTTTCCAGTTTGAAGGAAACCGCAAAATAGATCAGGCCCTGGACGGCGTTGAGGCCATATCAAAAAACGTAGACGCTCTGCTTGTGGTAAACAACGAGCGTTTGCGCGAGATATATCCCGAGCTTACAATAAGCGATGCTTTCGGGCGGGCTGACGATACATTGACCCTCGCGGCAAGGAGCATAGCCGAGATAATAACAACCCATGGAAAAATAAACCTCGACTTTAACGATGTGTGCACGGTGCTACGCAATGGGGGGGTTGCAATAATGAGTACAGGCACGGGTGAAGGCGAACTCCGTGTTAAAAGCGCCATAGACGATGCACTAAACTCTCCGTTGCTCAACAACAACGACATATTCGATGCCAAGAAAGTGCTGCTTTACATATATTGCTCCGATAAGGACGGCGACACCATAACGATGGAGGAAATGAACGAGGTTCATGATTTCATGAGCAAATTCGGCAGAGATTTCGAAGTGAAGTGGGGCATTGCTTTCGATCCCTCCCTAGGCAAGCAGGTTAAGGTAACGGTGCTGGCTTCGGGGTTCGGGTTGGCAAATGTTCCTTACATGGAGGAATACCTTATACGAAATGGCGGAGATGACTCTGAAAGGGCAGCACAGGCCGCAGAGGAAGAAGAAAGAAAGGCCGAGCGGCGAAAGAAGTTCGGCTACGAGGAAAAGAGCCGCGTAGGAGCTTATCGGCGACCTCACCATGTTTTCCGGTTCAATGATGCTGATATCGACAACGACGACATAATTTCAATGGTGGAACAAACCCCCACGGCGCATCGAAGCAGCGCTATGTTGAGGAGAATATACGAGAAAAACTATGGAGGTCCTACACCGGAGCATCCCAATGGAGCTGACGAACCGGCTGACACAGGCACGATAAAATTCTAAAAAACAAAATAAAATGGCATTATTCGAACAAATAAGCAAAGACATAATGGCTGCAATGAAGGCGCACGACAAAGTGGGTTTGGAAGCATTGCGCAACATCAAGAAAAATTTCATTGAGGCCAAGACCGCCCCGGGCGCAAACGATGAGCTCTCGGACGACGCGGCATTGAAAATCCTTGCAAAAATGGCCAAGCAGGGAAAGGACACGGCGGCTTTGTATCGCGGGCAGAACCGTGCCGACCTTGCCGAAGAAGAGGAGGCGCAAGTTAGGATAATTGAGATGTATTTACCCAAACAACTATCAGACGAGGAAGTTGAGAAAGAGGTTGCAGCAATAATAGCAAACGTTGGTGCCACATCAATGCGCGACATGGGCAAGGTTATGGGAATTGCATCGAAAACGCTTGCCGGCAAGGCCGATGGCAGGAAAATTTCCGAGATTGTAAAAAAACTTCTGGCATAAAACGGTCGTAGCAGGCTCAGTGGCGGTTATTGTGCGGAACGGTTGCCGTAATTTAATGCGTCTGCGTGTTGATTTTTTTTGACAAATAAACATTTCGATGAAAGTATTGAGGGTGTGTCAAAAGCTCACCCTTTCTCAATATAAATCAGAACTCGCAACTTTAGTGATACACACTTAAGCTGCGAGTTTTATTTGTTTTTGATTGTCAAATACTCGGAGATTTAGCCAAAAGCGTTCTACAAGGGCAAAATAGGAACCGATATAATCTAAATAGTGCTTTAATCCTCCTATTTTTATTTTTGCAATCAGTTTTTTCAGATTAAAGGCTATGGCAAATAAGGTAAAGTCCATTATGACCTTGTCTTTACCAAAATGACGAAAGCGACGATAAGCCATGTCAAATTTCATTTGTCCGAAAACCGCTTCCGGTTCTATACACCTACGCCCTCGTTGTTTCAATCCTTCATCTGAAGTTAATAGGTTGAATGCTTGTCTAATTCTTCGGATTCTTTTGAAGTTCCTTCCTCCGTTTCTTTTCTTTCTTGTCCGTTGTAGCCGGCAAGGATGAAAGGGCTGCATTTAGTTCTGCTGACATCTGTGAAAGTTGATTTGGAGTGAATTCCACCTTTTCACCAACGTTGCATTTGTCTTGGGCAATAGCTTCGTCCACTTGCTCAAGTCAAGCATGTCTATTACGGCCGAAATGATTCGTACAGGGTCATTTTCTGCTATATCTTCATCTATTCTTTGTGGAAAAAGAATGATTTGGTTGGGATTGTAAGAACGATAATGTATCTTTGCCATATGTGAAATTTCAATGTCTAAAGTTACTAATTCTTTCAGACATGGCAAAGCCCCGGCTTGTGAAAGTCGGGGCTTCGTTATACAAAAAGAGGATGCATCGTTTTGACACACCCTCCTACAATTTCCGCATTTCCAATTCCTTTGGCGTGCAATGCGTATCAGCATAACTGCTGCCGTCGTAGGAGCGTATGGCATACGCCCGAATTGCGCGGGTTTGCGATGTTGCGATAAAGGTTTGCGGCGCGGCTTGTGCGGCGGTGTACAGGGCGTATGCCATACGCCCCTACAAACGGCGCAAAACAAAAGTCGCGAAAACTACTTCAAATGTGGAAAAAACTATTTCCTATGTAGAAAAAATTATATCAGACATAATTCATACTATATCAGACATGGTTTTTCCCATGTCCGATGCAGTTTTCGGAAGGAGAGAATGCGGAGTGTCTGAACAAGTTTTGCGGAAATTGTAGGGGCGTGTTGCATACGCCCTGTACGCAACCGCGCAAACCGCATTGCAATCCGCCGCCGTGATATCACCAACCGGTGCAATTCAGGGCGTATGCCATACGCCCCTACGGCGGCGCTGTTTATTGGCTGCTTGTGTATTATATATTTGCTTGGCGTATGTGAGGAAATGCTGCAAATGTCTTATGATGCAGCCCTATTACCCCTATTTCCCTTGCAGGTATGCCAGGCATTCGTTTATGGCGTTCCTTGTGCAGTTGCCGTTTTTCAGCTCATTGCTCCACTCAACCACGTTGCGTTCGAGCTTGTCGTATTCTTCGGGTGTGATTTCCGCGAGCGTTTTGTCAAGATCGCGCAATGTGGATATGCAAATGCCTATTCCTTTCTCTTTCACAACTTCGGCTATGGCAGCCTGTTCCCACACAATCACGGGTAGGTGGCAGCGTATGTATAGCGACGTTTTTATCGGGTTGTTAAGTTTCAGATAGCTTCCGTATGGACCTTCGCAGGCATCAAGAGAATTACCGTCCCACACGAGACCGAAATCGCAGTTGTTTTGCGATATGAGAACCGTGTCGCTAACAAATCCGTGGTAGTGAACGCTGTTGTTTTTTATTTGCGTCTCGTCAAATCCTCTGCCGTAAAGTTCAATGTCATAATTGAGGCTTTGTGAGGCAAGTTCGTATAGAAAGGCGTTCTTTTTCTTGTATAGTGCACCGGCATACAGAACTTTTGGTTTGCCACCGCTGTATTTGTGAATGGTTGCTGTTGCATCGGCGGTATAGTCGGTCATTTTATGTACTGCAATGCCTCCCTTGTAGCCGTGTTCCTCAATCCAACGCTTCATGTTGTTGTTGTGAACAATGATTGCATCGGAATTGCCCAAGCGTTTCATTTCTTTTTCGGGCGTGAGCCTCTTGCGTCGGCAGCATCCAAGGTCGTGAATAAGCGTTATTACTTTTGCGCCGCGCAGGTGGGCCATTTTGCATATTAGCGTGTAGTACTTTTTTATTGGATATTGTAGCACGAGGCGGTCACCCTTGTGCAGACGAAACGGTATGGCGCACACGCCCGCAAGGGTGGCGAAAAAGCCTATGACTTTGTTGTGGAAATGCGTTTGCTTTATGGCAACATTCTTAAACCCCATATCCTGCATTATGTGTTCGTTGAAATTTTTTGAAATGTTTCCGGCATTCGAGAAGTTGCGGTAGTTATGTGATGCGTAGCAATTCATAGGCTGTATTTTATATGCAATATCAAAGGTACAATATATATATTAAATATGGTGGTTTGTGTTGGGATATAAAAACAAACATTCCGCTGAGATTTACTTCTCAACGGAACGTTTTGTGGGCAAAGATGGATTCGAACCACCGAAGACGAACGTCAGCAGATTTACAGTCTGCCCCATTTGGCCACTCTGGAATTTGCCCTTATTTAACCGGATTTTATTTATACTTCTTTGCGAAAGCTACCATCTTCAATGCCGTAACGGCATATTCATCACCTTTGTTTCCGAGCATTCCTCCCGAACGCTCTTCGGCTTGCTCCTGGCTGTTTGTTGTAAGAAGTCCGAACACCACGGGAATATCTCCTTCTGCGTTGATGTTGGATATGCCTCCGCTAACAGCCTGGCATATGTAGTCGAAGTGTGGAGTGTCGCCCCGAATAACGCATCCTATTGCTATTACTGCGTCAACGGTATGTTTTTTTACCATTTGCGAACACCCGAAAATCAGTTCAAAACTTCCCGGAACAACCTCTACCACAATGTCTTCGGGTAGCACGCCGTTGGCTGTCAGGGTATTTTCTGCCCCTTTGAGAAGTGCTTTGGTTATGCAGTCGTTCCATTCTGCCACAACAATACCCACCTTCATTCCCTTTCCAGAGGGAACAGATGACATGTCGCTGTCGCTGAGTTGGAATGCGTTGCTTGACATTTTTTACTGTTGTTTTTTAACTGTTGCGCGTTCTATATATTTGTCAATTTCTTGCTGCATCGCGCTTTGCACATATTTGTCCTTTACCTCTTGGTATAGTTTTACGGCTTCGTCAAACTTGTTTTCAGACTCGAGCACCTCGCCCGCCTTTACAAGATATATCGGGCTTAGAGAGTTGTTGTCGGCCTTGGATGCCGCCTTTTTGAATGCTTCCACAGCTTTGTCTTTCTGTCCAAGTGTGGCATAGCAGTCTCCTATTGCTCCTGTGGCTTCAGCCTCAATCATGGCATCGCCGGCGGTACTGTAGTCTTTAAGATATTTGAGGGCCTCTTGGGCTTTGCCTGTATTGTAGAGTGAAATGCCTGCATAAAGTTTAGCAAGGTTTGCTGCGTCTGTTCCGCTATATTGCTTTGCTATGCTTATGAAACCGACAAATCCTGCACCATCGCCGTTTAAGGCTTTCTGCCAATCGCCCTGCGAAAAATATTCCTGACCTTTTGCAAGAGCGGTAGAGGCCTTGTTCTCTTTTGGGACGGAAACAAAATTGTGATAAAGCAATCCTCCGCCTATTACTACTATCAATGACACCAATACTATCAGTATCGGCTTTTTTTGCTTTGTGAGAAATGCTTCCGAACGGCTGATAACTTCAGCCATTTCCGTAGTACCGTTTGTCTTTATGTTAGCCATTTGTATTTGTTCTTTTGTTGTTTGTTGCTGTTAGGCGGGGACAAAATTAGTCTTTTCGCATTAAATGGTGAAATTTTATCCCTTTTTTTTTCTGTAAAGGGCTAAATTCTTCTTTTGGAATGTATCATACGCAATAAAACAGCTAACTTCGCATGTGAAAACAGCATGACATGATACTGCACAGGCTTTCTTTGATAAACTACAAAAATATTGCAGCCGCCGATATGGAATTCTCGCCCAAGATAAACTGCCTGATAGGTAAAAACGGCGAGGGTAAGACAAATGTGCTTGATGCAATATATTATTTGTCTTTTTGCCATAGTGCCACATCTTTGATTGATGCGCTGACGGTAAGGCATGGTGAGGACTGTATGGTTGCCGTTGGCGGATATGAAGATGAAGACGGCAGAAAATTCGAGGTTTCATGTGGTGTTAGGCAGCATAAAAGCAAAAAGTTCTGTTTGGACAAAAAAGCATACACGCGCCTTGCCCGGCACATAGGACTTGTGCCTTTGGTTATGGTGTCGCCCAACGATGGAGAGCTTGTTACGGGTGGCGGCGAGGCACGAAGAAAGTTCATGGACATTGTAATTTCGCAATACGACAGACTTTATCTCGATTCGCTCATAAAATACAACCGTGCCCTCAAACAGCGCAACACTCTTTTGCGCTCCGAGTCGGAGCCGGACCCTTCTATGCTTGACATATACGAAGAAGAAATGGCTCGGGAGGGAGAGAAAATCTTCATGGCGCGTTCGGTTCTCACAGATAAGTTAACTCCGCTTTTCCGTAAATATTATTCGCTGATTTCCGCCGATGCCGAGAAACCGTCTCTCTCGTATGTATCTCATTGCCAAAGGGGTCCGCTTTTGGAAACCATACGTGCGGGGCGCGCAAAAGATCGCATTGTTGGCCATTCGCTTCATGGTGTGCATCGCGACGAACTGCAGATGTGCATTGGCGATTATCCTATACGAAACGAGGGTTCGCAGGGGCAGACTAAATCTTTTCTGCTTGCGCTCAAGTTCGCGCAGTATGATTTGTTGCGTCATTCGGGCAGCGGTAAAGTGCCGCTTTTGCTGCTTGACGATTTGTTTGACAAACTTGATGCCTCGCGAGTTTCGCAGATAGTGAATATGGTTGCGGGCAGTGATTTCGGGCAAATTTTCATAACCGACACAGATCGCGGAAGACTTGCTCCGATTCTCGCGTCAACAGATCGCGACTACCGTGTGTTCAATGTAAAGCATGGTGAAATAAGCCTATGAGGAGAAAGAATATAGAGCAAATCGGCGATGTGGTGTCTATGTTTTTGCGGGTTCAGGGCTTGGAAACTCCGCTCAACGAGGCAAGGGCAGTGAATGCGTGGCCGGAAATTGTGGGGCAGAGTGTGGCGCGAGCAACGCAAAACATAAGAATTTACAATCAGGTTATGTTTGTCGAGGTTGGGTCGCCTGCACTGCGTAATAACCTTTTCATGCAGCGCAAACGGCTTGTTGAGAAGATAAACGCTTATGTAAAAGCAGATGTTATTACCGATATAATGTTCAAATAGACTTGCGGTGGATGCGTAAGGGCGTACGGCAAGTGCTTTTTGCTTAAATTTGCAGTATAAGATACCATTATAACACAATGAATACGTTTGGAAATGTTTATCGTCTTACGTCTTTCGGCGAAAGCCATGGCGTTGCGGTGGGCGGAGTGATCGACGGAATGCCTGCTGGTATAGGGGTTGACTTGGACTTTGTTCAGAGTGAGCTTGACCGCCGTCGTCCGGGGCAGAACAGCTTGACAACTCCGCGAAAAGAGGCTGACAAGGTGGAGTTTCTTTCGGGAATATTCGAAGACTGTACAACCGGCACGCCGATAGGCTTTGAGGTGAGAAACGAAAACCAACGCTCAAAAGACTATTCGGAACTGAAGGACGTCTACCGCCCTTCGCATGCCGATTTTACGTACCGGCAAAAATACGGTTTGCGCGATTATCGTGGAGGCGGCAGACAGAGTGCGCGCGAAACCATAGCGCGTGTCGTTGCCGGGGCTTTTGCGAAACTCGCCCTGTGCAAGATTGGCGTGGAAGTGAGGGCGTACACCTCGCAGATAGGTAAGGTGGCTCTTGGCGGTGATTACAAATGGTATTCTGTTGAAGATATAGAAAAAAATGCCGTTCGTTGCCCTAATGCAGAGGCTGCGGCAAGAATGGAAAGCGAGATAAAAGGCGCGTTGAGCGATGGCGACACGGTGGGTGGCGTTGTGAGCTGCATTATAAAAGGTTTGCCCGTTGGGCTTGGCGAACCTGTGTTTGGAAAGTTCCATGCCGCTCTTGCCTCGGCGTGCATGTCGATAAATGCGGCAAGGGGTTTTGAGCTCGGCAGCGGTTTCGGTGCGGCGGCAATGCGCGGTACGCAGTTCAACGATGCTTTTGTTCCCGATGGAAAAGGTGGGGTAACAACGGAGACAAACCATAATGGTGGTGTGCTTGGTGGAATAACCAACGGATGCGATGTGGAATTCCGTGTGGCATTCAAGCCGGTGCCAACGCTTAAGGTGGAACAGCGCACGGTTGACATCAACGGAGCCCCGACTGTTATTGCGGCGCGAGGAAGGCATGATCCTTGCGTAGTGCCGCGTGCCGTGCCAATAGTGGAGGCTATGGCGGCTATGGTAGCGCTTGATTATTACCTTTTGAGCAAGACATGCCGCATGTGATTGCGGCTTTTGCGGTATCGCGTTAAGATAATTTTTCCGGCTCTTAAATGTAAAGCCTCGCGGAAGCTGTTTGCCACCGCGAGGCTTTGTGTTTTTTAGGGGCGGTTGTTAAAGAATGCCCTGTGCCATCATGGCTTTTGCAACTTTTATGAAGCCGGCAATGTTTGCGCCTTTCACGTAGTTGATATAGCCGTCGGGTTCTGTGCCGTATTTAACGCAGGCTGCGTGGATGTCGCACATTATGTCGTGGAGCTTTTTGTCAACTTCCTCTGCCGTCCAGTTCAGACGTTCGGAGTTCTGTGTCATCTCGAGTCCCGAAACCGAAACGCCGCCGGCGTTTGCAGCCTTGCCCGGGGAGTAGAGTATCTTGGCATCCTGGAACACTTTTATGGCTTCGGGGGTGCTTGGCATGTTTGCGCCTTCGCTCACTGCAATCACGCCGTTTTCAACCAATTTGCGTGCATCATCGCCATCTATTTCGTTTTGTGTTGCGGAGGGGAGGGCTATATCGCACTTTTCGCCCCAAGGACGTGCGCCGGCAACATACTTGACGCCATATTTCTCGGCGTATTCGCGAATTCTGCCGCGTTCTATGTTCTTTAATTCCATTACATAGTTCCACTTTTCGCGGTCAATGCCATCGGGGTCGTATATGTAGCCATCGGAGTCGGATAGGGTAACAACTTTCGCACCCAGGTCGATGAGTTTGTCTACGGTGTATTGTGCCACGTTTCCCGAGCCGCTAACGCATACGGTTTTGCCCTTAACGTCTATGCCCCTTGTTTTGAGCATTTCGAGCATGAAGTAAACGTTTCCGTAGCCTGTTGCCTCGGGGCGGATGAGCGAACCGCCAAATTCAAGTCCTTTGCCCGTGAATGTGCCGGTGAACTCGTGGGTGAGTTTCTTGTACATACCAAACATATATCCCACTTCGCGTCCGCCTACGCCTATGTCGCCGGCGGGAACATCGGTGTTGGGACCTATGTTCCTCCAAAGCTCGGTAATGAATGCCTGGCAGAAGCGCATTATTTCGGCATTGCTTTTGCCTCGTGGGCTGAAGTCGCTGCCGCCCTTGGCCCCACCCATGGGAAGTGTGGTTAGCGAGTTTTTGAAAGTCTGCTCAAAAGCAAGGAATTTCAAAATGCCAAGGTTCACAGAGGAGTGGAAACGGATGCCGCCTTTGTATGGGCCGATGGCGTTGTTGTGCTGCACACGGTAGCCGTTGTTTGTATGTACCTTACCCTTGTCGTCAACCCATGTTACACGGAACTGGTATATGCGATCGGGAATGCAGAGACGCTCGATAAGGTTCGTCTTCTCGAATTCCGGGTGCTGGTTGTAGGTTTCCTCAATTGTGGGGAGCACCTGCGACACTGCCTGAATGTATTCGGGTTGTCCCGGGTAACGGTGTTTTAGGTTTTCAATTACTTCGCTTGATTTCATCTTAAATTACTCATTTGTTAATACTCCATATCGTTATGCAAATGTACAAAAAGGTTGTTTAATGGCAAAATGTCTGAAAATAAAATGCTTTTGAAAAGATAATTGTTTCAAAAGTTCAGAATAAATAATTTTGCACGCCTTTGCGATTTGGCAGGCATGAAACGTAATGCCGCCGTTTTAGGATGCGCTTTTATACGCATTATTCGGAGGTTTCGTCTTATGGCATGGTAATACGCCGTGTTTTCCAAAAGTTAGGTGATTTGTGCTGCCGTATAGGGCTATGTCATACACCTCTACAAATGTTGCCGCCCCCAAACCGTATGCTCTGTTCAAGATACACCGTAAACCTTGCGCGACGTTGAAAAAACAATGTCCTATGTAGAAAAAATTATATCAGACGTAGTTCAAATTACATCAGAATATTTTTGACCATAGGCAAATGTCTGAAAGATTAGAGCTGATCTCGTAATTTTTTAAACAGAATGTTGTTTTGTAAACCATTGGGTTATGAAAAGAAATCGCGCATGCGCCATGCTGCGGTATGAATGCATAAAAAACTCGCGACTTGTGAAATTTTCAAGCCGCGAGTTTTATTGTTTTGCGTAGGGCGTTTTTGCACTGATAATACACACACTGCTTTTTGTTGTCTGCTTTTTTAGAAGTAGAGGTAGCGACGGTCTTTAACCTTTGCCTTTGAATAAAGGTCGTTTGTATATTGACCTACGTTTCTAAGGTAACTTTCCGCCACGCTCTGTTCATACATTTTCTCGTTGAATTTTTCGCCGGTTTTTGTACGTCCTGTTACTTGGAACATATAAACTCCGTTGTTTCCTTTCACCGGACCGTAGGTTTTGTTGGGTTTACCATAGCAAATGCCGCCGGTAAGTATGGGCTCATTGCCACCGGTGGATGCTACGAAGGCGGGCATGGAGAATGTTAGGTTGTTAAGAGTGTCTTTTGACGCAGCCGGGAGTGCGAGAGCCTGCTGCATGTTTTTGCCTTTGAGCTGCGCCATGATCTTCTCGGCTTTCTTGTCGCGGAGAGCGAGCTGCATTAAAGCTTTCCTAACATCAGGATCGGATGCGGGACGGTATCCGGTCTTGTGTTTGCCCGTTACATATATGATTAGCAGATTGTCGTTGTTGCCGCATTCGTAAAGTTGCGACATGTCGCCCACTTTGGCCTCGAAAAGCCAGCGCAGAGCGTCTTTTGTTCCGGGGATGTTTGCAACATAGTGCTCGTTGCAGAATTGGTCTTTGCGTTCCTGCACGGTATAGCCGTTCTTTGCTGCGTTTGCTTCCATCTTTGCAAAAGTGGAGTTGCTTGCAATGAAGTGGCTGAACTTGTTGTATTCCTTGGTGTAGGTATCTTTGCTGAAGTCAACGGTGCGCTTGATTACGGCAAGGTTGTATTTTTTCTTCATTGCCTGTCGCTTCGTTATTTGTACCACAACAACGTTTTGCGCGAGCTCAATCTTCTTTAAGGAGTTGACTGCGCTTGTGGTGATTGTGTTAATGAAGTTTGCGTTGTCGGCATCAATCGACTGACCCTCGTACTGGTTTGCAGTGAGCCATACGGTTTGGGCCGGCTGATTGTATTTCTTTGCCACGTCTTCGAACTTCGCTCCGGCATTTATAGCTTTGATAACGCTGTCGGCTGTGGCCTTGGCGGCATCGAGCGATGTGTTTGCGCAGTTGATGGCACGGTATTCAACTGAGTCTGGAAGTTCGGCAACGGAAACAAGTTTGAGTATGTTCTGCGTGTTGTCGTATGCGTTGTAGTAAGGACCCTTGACAACGCCAACGCTCAGAGAATCTAATTTGCTCTGTATGTCGTTGGGGAAAGCGTTTTTGGAGAACGGCACGTTTGAGTATGGAACAAGCGAGCTGCTTTGGTTTACAGTCGAAGCTACGTTGTCTCCCTCTGTAAGTTCTTTGGCGTAGCCTTTCATCTCTTTCTCAAGAGCCTGCTTGTCGCCTGCGGAAGCCTTAACCTGTACGCTTATGTACTTTATGTCTCGGCTTTCATTGAACTGGCGGAACATTTCCTTGTATTGTGCATAGAGTTTGTCAATATCCTCATCCGATACTTTTACCTCGTTGTCGGGAACAGAAGTGTAGGGGATTGAGGCAACAACTGCGCTGCTCTTGCTGGAAACGCCTTCGTACGCGAGTTTTGCCGAAATGGGGTTAGAAAGAATGCAACGCCCCACGAGAGCTTGATATTTTTCGTTAAGAAGGGTTGAGCGAAGCGTTTTCTCTATGAAGCTCCAGTATTTGTAAAGACGCTGATAGTATTCTATGTATTCCTGCGGAACCTGGTCGGGCTTTGCTGTCATCTGATTGTATTGCTCAAGGAACTGCTTGAGTTGCGTTGCGTCAAAGCGCCCTGTTTGTTTGTTGACGAACGGTGTCTGCATAAGCATGGGGTTTGTTCCTGTGCTTATAACGTTGTTAAGCTCTGCATCGGTAACAGTGAGACCGAGTTTGTCTGCCTCGTGTTTAACAAGCTCATTGTTTACGAAGGTTTGCCAAACCTGATCTTTGAGTTGGTTTTGCTCCTCATCGCTCAGCGAACTTTCACCGCGTGTGAACTTAATCGCTTCGGTGTATTCGTCAATTAAAGATTGGTAATCGTTTATGGCGAGTTTTTCGCCGTAAACCTGGCCTACGTGGCGTTTGTCCTCGCCGAAGAGCGTGTCGAAAACGCGGAAAAAGTCTTCTGCGATAAATGCAAAAAGACCGAGGCCTATTACTACCAACAGGGCCACGCCCCATTTTCTAATAGTTTGAATTGCTGCCATTATGTAATATTTTTTATTTCGATTTTAATGTTTTGCGGGTACTTGTCGGCGGCGTTTCCGTCGAGAACGTCAAAGCGTAGCCTGCACGATTTTTACTTAAATACGTGCAAAGATATAAAAATCAGTAAAACTGCGGGCATTTGTGCCGCAAAAATTCGGGGTGCTGTCATGCGTTGCCGATTGTTACTTGTTTTTTTTCGGTAAAATCTTGCTTTTGCGGCTGTCTGCCTGAGTTTCGTGTTTTTTTGCTTTGCCGTTGTTTTTTTCCGAAATGTCCTTAGGCGCGCCTATTATTGTGGTATTGTTTCCCGGGATGTCGGGTTCGCGTTTAACGGAGTCTTCTTGTTTCTTCTCGTCGGGCAATGGGAACGAGCCGGCAGAGTTTGTTATTTCGTAGTTGGTCAGTTCTTCGTCAGAGCGGAAGCCCACGCCTTGCAGTTCCTGTTGCGGCGTTACTATGTGTACGTATTTACTGGAATATACAATGTGTTTGCCCATGTCCCAAAAAAGCTCGTTTGTATTGAACACCGTGCCGTTTTCCTTTCTTATCTCCACGCGTCCGCGCAGTTCCCACAGGTTTTGGTCGTACCAGTAAGCCGTGTCGGCGGTAAGGAACATGGATACTTTGAACCTGTCGTTGAACTTCTCCATGAAGATGCCGTTCACGAAGGTTTGTTTTTGTGGCTTTGTGCGGTCGTAAACTTTCCAGTCTTCAGCTATCAGTTTGTATCTTATTACGCCGGAATCGGATATAAGCTTCGATACTCCCGTGGTTGACATTATGGGAAGTTTATCTCTGTTGTGCAGAGCCGGTGCCGTGGGTTCTTTGTCGTTGCTGCATGCGATTGTAATTATGGCTGCTCCCACGGTTAGGAGTGTGGCTTTTATTCTGCCTTCCACTTTTGGAACCATTTCTCGTTAAATGTGATGCCAACGCACAGTCGCAAATAATTTTCGGTTACTGCTCCGGGGCCTTTTGGCTTTATGTTCTCCCATTGCGCCGAAAGGTTCAGTGTGGAGCGGTTGTTTATAATGTTGGCTATCGGAAGCCCCACGCCCACGGTAACCATGAGGTCTTTTGTGCCACCCTGTCCATTGGCTTTTGCGTATGCTGAGCCGTATGATACTCCGGCGCGGTAGCGTATGTGGTCGCGATACTTTATTCCGAGGCTGTTGTGTATGTATTCGCCGCCCAGCGACACTCGCTGGCGGTTGTCGAATGCGCCTGTGGACGATATGTATTTGTTTTCGCCGCCGTTTGAGGTGAGCTGCGGGAATTTGGCGTTTTTCCACAATTCAATTGAGTAATCAACCCCCACTTTCCATTTGTTGTTGTGGTTCCATGCCATTCCGGCGGCTATTGCGTGTGGCAATTCGAAGGCGTTGGCCACCTTTACGGTGTCGCCTGTTGTAGCAGAGCCGGAATAGTTGGTTGTTTGGTTTATGAACTCTGCATCTGAATTTATTTGATGCCCCAGCGTGTAGGTTGCACCAAGGGTTATGAGGTCTTTCTTTGACACAAGCCTACTGTATTGCGCGCCGAAGTCTATTTTGTAGGTCGATATGTCGGCAGAATATACGCGTCTGAACTGGTTTACGTTGTTATCGCTGAATTTCGCCTGTATCGAGTGGGTGTAGTCGCCCCACACAAATCCGGCGTTTGCGCCTATGGAAAAATTTTTGAATATGTTCCATCCCGCTCCCAGGTAAACTTCGTGCAGCCCGCCATCGCCGGTATATGATGTTGTTTCGGTTTTCTCTCCGCTTCCGTCTATGTTGGGAAGTGTCTGTTTGTTTTCGATGTTGTAGCCCACAGAGGTGAGCGGCAGCAGCCCGAACGACATGCCCACGTTGCGCCACGCCCTGAATTGTGCGCTTACGTAGTCAACTGCGGAGTTTTTGGCGTTTTTCTTTAGGTTGTCCTGTTTGAAGTTGGCGTATTGCAGCGAAACGCCTATGTCGAAAAGCAGTGTCAGAGAGTCAACAGCGGAATATGATGCCGGATTTTGGAAATTCACCGATGTGGCATCGCGAAAACCTTGCGCAACCCCGGCCATGCCCTTGTTGAAACCCTGTGCGCGGTCGTTGATGGTGCCGAAGCCATACCGCGAGTAGGGCGAGTTTGTGCCGTTTTGCGCATTTGTTGACATGGGAAAAATCGACATTGCTGCGGCAACTGCTATTCCGGATAGTATTTTTGTTCTTTTGTTCATATTTGTCGAATGTGTTGTCTCTTTTTTTATATTTTGCATTCGGTTGCGTTGAGCAGTATTTCGCGCAGCCCCTCAAACACAAGGTGCTTGTCGAATATAATCTCCGCTCCTTTCACCGACAGGTATGTCTCTGCCCCGCCGGTAACTATTGTTATGAGGTCGGGGTGCTTTGTAAGCGTGTGCCTTATGTACCCTTCCACTTCGTGGTTCACCCCGTTCACTGCTCCCGAGCGCATGGCCGTGTAGGTGTCGTATCCGATTTCGGGTATCGGCCCGTCTGTGTCGACGAGGGGCAGTAGTGAGGTCCACGTGTGCATTGCCTGTAGGCGCATATATATGCCCGGCGATATGTTTCCGCCAAGATATTTACCGCTTGCCGATATAAATTCGTATGTTATGCAGCTGCCGTTGTCAACAACCAGAATGTTGCGGTTGGGGAACTTTGTTTTTGCCGCCACAATGGCTCCCAGTCGGTCGCTGCCCATTGTGGATGGCAATCCGTAGCGTTTGTTGTATTCGGGGGTGGTTGCGTCGTTGAGCAGTATGTCGGGAAGCCCGGCCCGGCGCAATTGCGGTCCTACCTTTCCTTTAAGTCCTGCCACGGTTGACACTATGCTGCGGCTTATCGGGTATTTCTCCAAAATGCTGTCGAGAGGCTTCAGAAAGTCATTGCGGCATGAGTCTTGGAACACTATTTTGCCTTCTGCGAAAATGGCTATCTTTGCGGATGAGTTACCTATGTCTATAATCAGTTCCATTGTGAATTGCGTACGAGAATGCTTTTGCTGCGGCGGCTCACGGTTTTTCCATTAGTTTTTCCAGGAAATTGTCAAGGTCTTCGTCAATTTTCCTTATCATTTCCTCGTCAAGCACCACGGTGTCATCCTCCACACAGTATAGGTTTGCCACGGTTTCTCCGTCATCGTTCACGAGCAGTATGTCGTATGGCTTCATTATGGGCGCGTTTAGCAATTGCGTATGCAGTGCGGCTATGCAGCGGCGCAGCACGGGTTGCAATTCTTCGTAAAAGTCGCCTTCCGCGTTTTCTGCCAAATCTTCCGCCACGGTGCGTGCAAGCTCGTTGCCGTCGTCATCGCATACGGTTATCTCTCCGGTGTCGGGGGTGGCATGTATAAGTATGTCGGTCATGGGCATTGCTTCACCCGAGGGCCGGAACGTCCCTATTGCCTGCAATATGACATTTTTTATTTGTTCCTGTGTATGCTCGCTTGCTTTCATCAGCTGTCGGATTATGCATTATGTGCAAAAGTACTACTTTTTTCTCTTTCATTTGTGGCACAATATATAAAAGATGCAACACGTGTGGCAAACAACGCGAGAGTGTGCTTGCAGTGCAACGGCAGTTGCCGGCAAAGTTGCGTTTTCGCTATGGCGCAAAAACAGCATGGGACATAGAAAAAAACATGTCTGATGTAAAAAAAACTACATCAGACGTAGGAAAAACTACATCAGACCTTTTTTTGAGTATGGGCGCGGCGGCATAATTTGCACGTGTTATGATAAAACACTAAATTCGCGCATATATATTGTTTTATCATGCAGGACAAATCTAAAAAGGAGGAGCAAATACTTATAAGGATTACAGGCAAGGACCGGCCGGGGCTTACGGCATCGGCAATGGATATTCTTTCGCGATACGGCGCGAATATTCTTGATATAGGTCAGGCCGACATACACAGCACGCTTTCGCTCGGAATATTGATAAGGATAGACGACCTTTCGGCGGGGCAGGTGATGAAGGAAATGCTGTTCAAGGCTTCGGAGCTCAATGTCCAGGTAGGTTTCGAGCCCGTTACCGATGAGGAATACGAGAATTGGGTTAACCAGCAGGGCAAAAACCGTTACATTCTAACACTGATAGGGCGCAGCCTTTCGGCCCGCCAAATTGCGGCGGCGGCAAAGGTGGTAGCGGCGCAGGGGCTGAACATTGACTCCATATTGCGCCTTACGGGACGCATTAGCATTGTGCATCCGGAGCGCAATGTAAGGGCGTGCATCGAGTTCTCGTTGCGCGGAACGCCAAGAAATTACCCCGGAATGCAAAAGGAACTTATGGAGCTCTCATCGGAGTTCGGAATAGATTTCTCGTTTCAGAACGATGATATGTACCGCCGTATGCGCAGGCTTATATGCTTCGACATGGACAGCACGCTGATACAGACGGAGTGTATAGACGAGCTGGCGAAACGCAACGGCGTGGGCGACAAGGTGGCGGAAATCACGGCGCGAGCCATGCGCGGCGAGATTGACTTCAAGGAGAGTTTCACGCGACGCGTGGCCCTGCTTAAAGGACTTGATGTGAGCGTTATGAGAGACATAGCCGAAAACCTGCCCATTACCGAAGGCACAGACAGGCTCATGTCGGTGCTTAAAAAGTGTGGTTACAAAATAGCAATACTCAGCGGCGGGTTCACCTATTTCGGCGAATATCTGCAACGCAAATACAATATAGACTATGTTTATGCCAATGAACTTGAAATAGGTGGAGACGGAAAACTCACAGGACGGTATGTGGGCGAAATTGTTGACGGTGTGCGAAAGGCCGAGCTGCTTAGGATAATCGCGCAGGTTGAGAAGATAAATCTTGCACAGACTATTGCCGTGGGCGATGGGGCTAACGATTTGCCCATGATTTCGGAAGCGGGGCTCGGAATTGCTTTCCACGCCAAGCCGAAAGTGATAGCCAACGCCCGGCAGGCGATAAGCAACATAGGGCTCGACGGGGTGCTTTATTTCCTTGGCTTCAAAGATAGCTATCTGGGCGAGCTTGGCAGGCTATGAAGCAGATGCTCCGTAAAAAACAAAAAGCTCCACGGCATTTGTGCCGTGGAGCTTTTTGTCATTGCCTTGCCTGCATCATTTTTCGCCATTTCATGTATCCCATTACGGCAATCACAACATACAAACCGTAAAGCCCCGCTTTGAATGGTATTCCTTTGTCGATGTAGAGGTAGCACGAAATTATGTCAACCACAATCCAAACGAACCATTGCTCGATGTATTTGCGCGCCAACGCCCACAATCCCACAAAACTCAAGGCATTGGTGAAACTGTCGAGCACCGGGACGGTGGAGTTTGTGTAGTTGGCAAGCACATAATAGGTAGCCCACATGGCAGCAGCAAAGAAAATGAACGCCGGAAGCACAAGTTTTCCCGGGAAATGCGTTATGGGCATTTCACCGTCTTTTTTATTGCCTTTGTTGCCAAACTTCCATGCGGCGTAACCATACACGGCTGCCACCGTGTAGTAAACCGCCATCCCGGCATCGCCGTAAAGCCCGTGGCTGTAGTATAGGTAAACATCGAGGGCGGGCATTATTATACCCACAATCCAAAGCGCGATGCTTGCGCGGTATTCGAGCGCGACGTAGGCAAGCCCGAGGATTGTGGTGAGTATGTCAAGCCAGTGTGCGGCAAGGAAATCCATGTCAGAACCTCAAAGTTATGTTGCCCATTGCCGTGAAGCCCGCCATGGGAATGAAGCCTATTTGGTAGTAACGGTTGTCGAGGTCGTAGCCGCTGCTTTTGCCCACCGCGCTGTAAACCCAACCGCTGCTTGCATAGCGGCGATTGAAAATGTTGTTGAGGCCGAGGCCGAACACAACCTGCTTTACGCCCATGGAAAGCTTTTTGGTGTCGAGGGTGTAGTTCATGTTCACGTTTGTTTGGGAATAGCATGGCAGCGAGCGGTCTTTGTTCTCGGTGTTGTCAAGATACTGCCGTCCCACAAAGTTAGTGTGCCATGTTGCGTCAAAGCCGGCGTAGCGGAAGTTGAGGAAACCGTTTAGGATAACCGACGGCGAGAACGACAGGGTGGATTTGCTGTAGTGCTTCGTTACGGCATCGCCGTCCCAGTTGTCCACATATTCGGTGAAGTCCTTGATTTTGTTTTGCGAGAGTGCGGCGTTGCCGGCAACGGTGAGCCATGAAAGCGGACTCCAGTCTGCCGAAATCTCAACGCCCCGGCGGTAGCTCTTGTCTATGTTTGTTGTTAGGTTTTCGCCTATGTCGCTCTGCTGGCCGGTTTGCACAAACTGGTCTTTGTAGTTCATATAATAGAAATTCACTCCCGCGTGCCAGTTGTCGCCATCGTAGTTGTAGCCCAGCTCATAGTCGATCATGTGTTCTGCCTTTGGCGCGGGATAGCTGCCGTTGTCGGTGAAGTTGTTGCGCTCGGGCTCGCGGCCTGCGTAAGCCACTGAGAAATATGCGTTGTGTCCGCTTTGGTGGAAGCTGAATCCGGCTTTGGGGTTCCAGAAATCATACTTTTTGTGAATGTCGAGGAACTGCTTGCTGTTGTCGTTCTCGTAGAATCTGTCGTTAAGGCCGCTTGTTTTGTAGAATACGTGGCGGTATTGCAGGTCGCCGAAAACATCGAGAAAGTCAAACACATGGTATGTTGCCTTTGCGAAGGCCGAATAGTCGTCTTTGCGTGCATCGGAATCGTAATACTTGTAGCCGGTGAAGTTTTCAACCTGTCCCACATTTGATACGTATTTCAGCTTGCCGAAGTGGTTGCAGCGGAACTGCGTCATGTTCATTCCGCCTATGACGTCCCATTTGTCGTTCTTGAAGTTCACGTTGTAGAGTGCGCCGTAGTTGTTTTGCGTAAGCCCTTTCTTTCTCACGAAGTCGGCTTTCGCGATGGAATTGCCCTCGGCGTCGGTTGCGGTGAGTCCGAATTTCTTGAATTTGTTCTGGGGGCGGAACTCAAGGTAGTAGCCATAGCCGTAGGTGTAGTGGAGCGCGGCGTTGTGGCTCCAGTGTTCGTTTGGCATCCATGTGCCCGAGAGTATGTTGTGGTTCTGATAGAAGTTGTCGGTTGTCCTGTCCCAGTATTTGCCGTTGTCGAGCTTGTAGCGGTAGGTTTGGAAGTTTCCTTTTTCGTCTTGTGGGAATGTCCAGTTTTTGGAATCGAAAACCAAACCTTCATACAGGGAGTTGAACCTGCCAAGGCCGTGCTTGTACATATCCTTGTACGAGTGTATTCCCTGAAACATGAGGCTTGCATCGTCGTTTCCGGCAATGATGCCGTTCCATGCCTGTCCGGTTTTTTCGAAGTTGCCTATGTTTTTGTATCGCAGTGTAAAATTATCGCCAAACCAAGTAAGCCCGCCATAATATGAGCCAGAGCGCCCATTTGTGCCGTGAATGTAGCCGTCTGTCCCCGTTTCGTGGTATGCGCCGTCAAAAATAAGGTGATTTCCAAGCAGTCCGCTCGAAAAGTTTGCGCCAACGTTGTATGTGTTGTAGCTTCCGTATGAGCCTGTGATTTCGAGCATTTTCTTGCGGCTCGGCATATTTGTGAGCAGGGATATGATTCCGCCAAATGCGCCATCGCCGTTTGTGCTCGTACCTATTCCGCGCTGTATTTGCACCGATTTGAGTAGCGAGCCGTATGAGTTCATGTTTACCCAGAATACGGTTTGGTCTTCGGGCGAGTTGAGAGGCACGCCGTCGAGAGTAACGTTTATGCGGCTTCCTGCCGCACCGCGTATTCTCATGTAGGTTGTGCCTGTGCCCAGGCCGTTTTCGCTCCACGCCGTTATGCCGGGTGTGTTTGCAAAGAGGAACGGAAGTTCCTTGCCGCTTTTTGAAAAATTGTGGAGTTCGGCCTGTTTTACGTTTGCCACCGCAAACGGCGCATTTTTTTGTGCGCGCACGCTTTTCACCACCACTTCCTGCAATTTCTCGCTGTGTATCGAATCGTCGGCGTTTGCGGGCAAAATTCCCGCAGCCGCAATGGCGAGAGAAGAGGTTAAAATCAAATTCTTCATTTGATGCCTTTTTTTAATAATAAAATAAAGAAGGGATTGTAATCCTTGAACCTACCTACGCCGGCATTATCCGGATCAGGTTATAGGGTATGATCTCAGACCGCCCAAAAAGACGGACACCCCTTAGAAAGCAGTTTGCTTTCCGCATGCAAAGTTACGAAAATCTGCGTGGGAAATAAAAAAAACTAAGTCCGATGTGGTTTTTTCTACATCGGACTTAGGAAAAATTATATCAGAAGTTTTTTTTGCTATTTGCAACGTGTTGTAAAACAGATGCTTGGCTGTGTGTGGAAAAAGGGCTGAAACGCCTTTGTGTTAAAGGCTTGCTCTTTTGTCTTTGCATAGGCTGCTGTTTAAGCCCTTGATTGTTTGCCGCGCTATTGGCAGTGGTAAAAAAAACGGCAGGGAGATTTCCTTTCGGAAAAGCTCCCTGCCGGCACAGGCGAGGTGGGTGGGGAATTCCCGCCTGTGTGTTGTTTGTTTACACCAATCCCCTGCCGTGGCAGTTCTTGAACTTTTTGCCGCTTCCGCAAGGGCAAGGATCGTTGCGGCCCGGAAGTTTGTCAACGTGTATGGGCTGCTGTTTATGGGACTCGCGGGTGTCGCGGTTGGCTGCCGCCTGCTGGTTTTCGTCAACAAGGTCGGTGCGGCTTTCCGTGTATTGCGGCCTTCTGGGCGCGGGTGTGTCGTCGGCCTCTTGAACGTCATCGGGCGCTTGAAGGGGGATTTGCCCGCGCATTAGTATTGAGACGGTGTTGTTGTTTATGTCGTTAATCATTGAGTCGAACAGCTTTACGCTTTCGAGCTTGAATATAACGAGCGGGTCTTTCTGCTCGTAGCTTGCGTTCTGAACAGATTGTTTCAGCTCATCGAGTTCGCGCAGGTTTTCTTTCCAGGCATCGTCAATGTCGTGTAGCAGTATTGATTTCTCGAAGTCTTTCACCACGCTCTTGCAGTCGGTGTTGTAGGCTTCCTCCAGGTCGCTTGTTATAAGGAACTGGCGTTTGCCGTCGGTAACGGGTATTTGTATTCGCTTGTACATGTCGCCCTGTTCCTCGTATACTTTTTTGATTACAGGGTTTGCCACCTGCGACATGCGCTCCGTGCGGCGGTTGAAGTTCTTCATTGCCTCTTGGAATGAGCGTTCGTAAAGGTCTTCGTGCTTAATGCTGTCGAATTCTTCCTCTGTAAACGGTATTTCCATTGCGAATATCTTGAAGAATGCCTCTTTGCAGCCTTCGTAGTCGTTGTTGTCGATTATGTTTATGCAGCGGTCCCAAATCATGTTTGATATGTCCATGCCTATGCGCTCGCCCATCAGTGCGTGGCGGCGTTTCTCATAAATCACGGTGCGCTGCTTGTTCATCACGTCATCGTATTCAAGCAGGTGCTTACGTATGCCGAAATTGTTTTCCTCTACCTTTTTCTGTGCGCGCTCTATGCTGTGGTTTATCATAGGCGACTCGATCATTTCGCCTTCTTTGAAGCCGAGATGATCCATTACGCGGGCAATTTTTTCGGAGGCGAAGAGACGCATGAGTTTATCCTCCAGCGACACGAAGAACACAGACGATCCCGGGTCGCCTTGGCGGCCGGCACGTCCGCGCAACTGGCGGTCGACGCGGCGGCTTTCGTGGCGTTCGGTGCCTATTATGGCAAGACCTCCGGCTGCGCGCACTTCGGGCGAGAGCTTGATGTCGGTTCCGCGACCGGCCATATTGGTGGCTATTGTAACGATGCTGCTTTCTCCGGCGTGGGCCACAATGTCGGCCTCTTTCTGGTGGAGTTTTGCATTTAGCACATTGTGTTTGATTTTGCGCATATCGAGCATCTTGCTCAGCATCTCGGAAATTTCCACGCTTGTTGTGCCCACCAGAACAGGGCGTCCCGCCTTGATCATTTTCTCGATTTCCTCGATTACGGCCTTATATTTTTCGCGCTGCGTTTTGTAAACGCGGTCGTTCATGTCGTTGCGGATTACCGGGCGGTTGGTGGGGATTTCAACAACATCAAGCTTGTAGATGTCCCAAAACTCTCCGGCCTCGGTGCTTGCCGTACCTGTCATGCCGGCGAGCTTGTGGTACATTCTGAAATAGTTCTGTAGTGTGATGGTTGCGAATGTCTGTGTGGCGGCTTCAATCTTGACGTGTTCCTTGGCTTCAACGGCTTGGTGGAGTCCGTCGCTCCAACGGCGGCCCTCCATTATACGCCCTGTCTGCTCATCAACTATCTTCACCTGTCCGTCAATTACAACGTAATCATCGTCGCGGTTGAACATGGTGTATGCTTTGAGCAACTGTTGCAGCGTGTGAACTCGCTCACTCTTTATGGCGTAGTTTGTTAGCAGCTCATCTTTTTTATTGAGTTTCTCCTCATCGCTAATGTCTGTTTCGGCTTCGAGTGCTGACAGCTGCGTGGTGATGTCGGGTAGCACGAATAGGTCGGGGTCGGAAACCTGCTTTGCGAGCCATTCGTTGCCCTTGTCGGTTAAGTCAACGCTTTTCTGCTTTTCGTCGACTACAAAATACAGCGGGTCGGTGGCTTCGGGCATCAGCTTGTTGTTGTTCTCCATGTAATATGCCTCGGTTTTTAGCATTCCCGCTTTTATTCCGGTTTCGGAAAGGTATTTTATTAGGGGTTTGTTCTTAGGAAGAGCCTTGTGTGAGCGGAACAGTTGCAAGTAGCCTTTGGTTACGGAATCTTTGTCCTTGTTTTCGGTGATGAGCTGCTTTGCCTCGGCAAGATATTTGGTGGCGAGCTGGCGTTGCACGTTTACAAGCTGTTCAACCAGCGGCTGGTATTGTTCGAACATCTGGTCGTCGCCCTTTGGCACCGGACCTGAAATTATCAGAGGCGTGCGGGCATCATCGATAAGCACAGAGTCAACCTCATCGACAATGGCGTAGTTGTGGGCGCGCTGCACGAGGTCTTCAGGGCTTATAGCCATGTTGTCGCGAAGGTAGTCGAAACCAAACTCGTTGTTCGTTCCGAATGTTATGTCTGCCTGATAAGCCTTGCGGCGTGCCGCGCTGTTGGGCTGGTGCTTGTCGATGCAGTCAACACTGAGTCCGTGGAACATATACATTGGTCCCATCCATTCCGAGTCGCGCTTTGCAAGGTAGTCGTTTACTGTTACAACGTGAACGCCGTTGCCGGTTAGGGCATTTAGGAAAACAGGCAGTGTTGCCACGAGTGTCTTTCCCTCGCCGGTAGCCATTTCGGCTATTTTCCCTTGGTGGAGCACAACTCCGCCGAATAGCTGCACGTCATAGTGCACCATGTTCCACGTAACCTCGTTTCCGCCGGCAATCCAATGGTTTTGGTATATAGCCTTGTCGCCATCAATGCGCACAAAGTCGTGTTTGGCGGCGAGTTCACGGTCAAAGTCGGTGGCTGTTACGATTATTTCTTCATTTTGCGCAAAACGGCGTGCGGTATCGCGCATAATGGCAAAGGCTTCAGGCAATACCTCGTCAAGTTTTTTGTCATAGCGTTCCAGCACTTCCTTTTCAAGCTTGTCTATTTGGCTGAAAATGGGCTCGCGGTCCTCGATTGGCGTTTCCTCTATCTTGCCTTTGAGTTCGGCAATCTTATCCTTTATGTCGTTGGCAGAACTTTGTATGGCATTTTTAAGTTCCTGTGTCTTTGCGCGAAGCGCATCGTTGTCTAGAGCCTGTATTGCCGGTTCTGCTTTTTTTATTTTCTCGACCCACGGCTGTATTTCCTTCATGTCGCGGGTTGATTTGTTTCCGAATATTTTACTTAGAAGTTTGTTTATGTCCATTTTGATGTTGTTGAATAATTAGGTGGTTGTCTGCTTTGAATATCATTTTACCCCTTCGAGGGGTGCGGCAGAGCAGGCGTTTGGGGCGCGGATTCTCATGCACGATGCTAAGGTGGGGGCTATGCTCTCCACACTTGCCGGCGTTGTTATTTTTTCCGCTTTTATGTTGTATCCGTATAGAAAAATGGGAAAGTTGGCGTATGCCTCGCTGCAAAAGCTAACCTCTTGGGTATTGTCGTTAACAAGGTTCCATCCGGGAGCTATCTCAAGAAGAATGTCGCCGGAGCATTTAGGATTGTAGCTGTTGCGTATTTTGCTTATGCCCGGTGTCCATGCGCCGAGTTGCAGCCGTGTGGAGGTGTATACGTCTTTGATGCCTGATATGTCGATGAGGAAACCCTCGCAATGCTGTAGCACCTGGGAAAGACTTAGTTGCTTTTCCTCAATAAGTTTATGGTTGAGGTAGATTTCCGCTCCGTGGCAAGCCTCCACATACTGTCCCTGTCCGAAAAGGGCTGACAGATACATATTGAGCAGTGCCGAGGCGCGGCTTATGTTGAATGTTCCACCGGGTATGCGGTATTTGCTCAGGTTTTGCGGCGCATAGTTTGTGTATCCGGTAGAGGTTATCACGAACAGTGCGTTGCCTGCGCCGGTTTTTCCTTCAACGGCCGATATTAAATTGCCGAGCGCGTTGTCTATCCTTACGTATGTGTCCTGCAATTCCATGGGGCTTTCCGGCCCTGAAAGGTTTTTGTAGTTTCCCGCGTGGAGGGTTATTGAAAGGTAATCGGTTATTTCGTCTGTGCCTATTAGCGTTCTGCTTATGCAGGCCATTGCTACATTGGCTATTTCATCGTTTATAGCCCCGCATTCCTTGAACTGGCGATAGCGCCCCGTGCCTTCAAATTTGTGCTTGAATGGTTTTGAAACAGCTCCCGATAGGAAATAGTTGAAATTTCCCACAATGTCGGACGATGGAGTCCATGAGTAGCTTTTGAGTTTCTGCGAAAGGGAGTTGCCTGAGTTGAACGACCTGAGCCAGGCCGGCAGTTCGGCGGCATAGTATGAAGAAGAACACCACAGCCCTGTAAGGTTGTCAATCCAAAACGCGCCGTCTGCGGCGTGCCCCGCTCCCAAAAGGGCTTCATCGCCAAATGGTGCAATGGCATATACTATGGATTTGCCGCTTGTGGCAACTTTTAGCTCATCTCCTATGGTTGAGACTGCAAGTCGACGTGGGGAATATTTGTCAAGGGTCATTACTCCCTCGCAGCTGTCATCGTCAACAGCCATTATGGGGCGCAGTGTCTCGCGGTCTAACCATTGTATTCCCACTATGCCGTTGTCGTAGGGTGGGGCACCTGTCGATATTGTGGCCACAGCCGATGCGCGGTCAAGATGGGACGAGGGATATTGCGCCTGAGTGTATATGCGGCTGTTTTCAAAAAGTTTCTTGAAGCCGCCGTTTCCGTAAAGGGGCGAGAATGCCTCCATGTAATCGGTGCGCAACTGGTCTATCGTAATGTTCACCACAAGGCGCGGTACTGCCGGCAGAGACTGTGCTCCGCCTGTTGTAAGATATAGTCCCGCTATAAGGGTTGTTATTATTTTTTTCTTTTCCATTTCGCCTTATGCTGTATATATGCTCCCGTTGCCGTTTGCAGGCACAAAGATAGTGCAAAACAATAAACCGATGCGCTGAAAGTTTGTGAAATAAATAATGTAAGCACAAGAAACACACAAATAACCGTAGTTGCGATTGTGGCGTATGTGTCGTGTCTGTGTCTGCGTATGTTGATAATTCTGGCGGGTATATATACAAGTGGTATGGGGTTAAGTATCGCTAACAGCCAGTTGGTGTTTACTGTTGGGTGTTCTGAAAAGAAAAACAGCAGGGCGATAAGGCATCCTGCCAAACCTTGTATGGTCATTAGCGCGGCTTCGAATCCCCAGAAAATTCTACGTTTCCTTATTTCCATGGCGCATGCTGCTGCTGTAATTGCGAGCAGTGAGCCGAATACTCCGATAGGTGGCACCGGAAAGCCTTTTGTTTCTTTCCGTGCTTTAATGGGAGGGTAAACTTTTGTTTCCGACACCAAATTGCGCCTGTTTCCTGCACTGTCAACGATAATCGCCTTGGCGTTGTATTTTTCCATGTACAAAGGCGCGAACATTTTTTGGCGTTCGCTTATATTCCTGTCGGCGGTTGCACCAAGCAGCAAGTCCTGCCCGAACTCCGACCACGGGTCGTTTTTTGTGTAGTGGTGGATTATTTGGCGGTAGCTTTCCTTGGTGTTATCCTGCGGGTATTCTATTTTGCCGTTTATGCAATTTTCTATCTCGTCTCGCGCTCTTGTTGTGCAGTTGTCATACAGAAAGTTATACCTGTAAGTCCAATCTTTATGGCTTGCGGTTTTTGCGAGTCGGGACAGCAGCAATTCTTTCTCCTCTTTGGTAAGGTTAAGAGTCTGTTCAATAACCGCCGAACCGCGATATTCGTATTCGCTTATGAAATTCCCGAAAGGATATGCCGCCATGTAATAGTCGGTTTTGCCAAGAACGAAACGTGCAACGAAGTTTGGGGTGTTGAAATCGAACATCCCATAGTTGAACACCCAATCTGCTCCCGAGACGGTGCGTATTCTGATTGCAGAATGTCCGTAGAGTTCGTATATTTCCGTTCCCGGTTCGCAGGTCATGAAACTCACGGTCAGGGTGTCTGTGTTAAGAGTTTCGCCGATACTTTCCCTGCCTGCCGGCCAAGCGGCCGTTTGTATGGTCGCAGCCAACGTCAATATTAATACGAGCCTCAATACTTTCAATGTGCAGGTCGGTTATCCGAGGTTTTTAAGCGTTTCCTTTATGGTGGCAATTTTGCTTTGTGTGTCGCTGAGTTTCTTGCGTTCCATTTCCACCACCTTTGCCGGGGCGTGGGCTGTAAACTTCTCATTCGAGAGCTTTTTCTCGATTGAGGCGAGGAACTTTTCGAGGTGTTCAAGCTCGGCGTTGGCTTTTGCCTTTTCTGCATCAACGTTGATGAGTTTGCCAAGCGGAACGGCATATTCGGTTGTGCCTACTATGAACGATGCCGAAAGTCCGTCTTTCTCGCTTACGGTGTTTATATTGTTCACCTTAGCCATCTTTTTTATGGTTGAGGTGAATTTTTCGTTTACATCCGAGTTGACAACGTTGAGCTGCAATTCTTCGCGCGGTGCAATGTTCTTTTCCGCCCTCACGGCGCGTATGCCCACCACAATTTGCTTTACGGTTTCGATTTCGTCAAGCAGTTTTTGGTCTTGCTCCGTGAATGTATCGTTGCCGTTTGCGCTGTACATTATGCTTTCGCCGTCTTTGCGACTGCGTATGTGCTGCCATATCTCTTCTGTTATGAACGGCATGAACGGGTGGAGCATTTGCATTAGTTTTTCGAATATTCCCAACGTGGCTTCAAGGGTTTTGCCGTCTATGGGCTCGCCGTATGCTGGTTTTATCATTTCGAGATACCAGCTTGAGAACTCGTCCCAAAACAGGTGGTAAACCTCCATGAGTGCTTCGCTTATCCTGTATTTCGAGAACAGGTCTTTTAGTGCGGCATCGCTTTTGCGCAGTTCCGCGCCAAACCAGTCAATGGCTGTCTTTGCGGTGTCGGGCTGCTTTGCGCCGTTGTCAACGTTCCATCCCTCAACAAGGCGGAATGCGTTCCATATCTTGTTGCAGAAGTTGCGTCCCTGTTCGCAAAGGCTTTCGTCAAACAGAATGTCGTTGCCGGCGGGGGCGGAAAGCATCATTCCCATTCTCACGCCGTCGGCTCCGTATTCATCGATTAGCTTGAGCGGGTCGGGCGAGTTGCCGAGCGATTTTGACATCTTGCGTCCTAACTTGTCGCGCACTATGCCGGTGAAGTAAACGTTGCGGAAAGGCATTTTGCCGGTGAACTCGTATCCCGCCATTATCATGCGTGCCACCCAAAAGAATATAATGTCGGGACCGGTTACAAGGTCGTTGGTTGGGTAGTAGTAGTCGAATTCCTTGTTGTTCTCGGGCTGCATAATGCCGTTGAAAAGAGAAATCGGCCACAGCCACGATGAGAACCATGTGTCGAGCGCTTCTTCGTCTTGGCGAAGGTCTTTGGCCTCGAGGCTTGGGTTGCCGCTCTTTTCGCGGGCAAGTTTAACGGCTTCCTCTACGCTTTCGGCCACCACAAATCCGCCCTGCGGAAGGTAGTAGGCGGGAATTCTGTGTCCCCACCAAAGCTGGCGGCTTATGCACCAGTCTTTTATGTTTTCAAGCCAGTGGCGGTAGGTGTTTTTGTATTTTGCGGGATAGAATTTTATTTCATCGTTCATCACCGGCGGGAGAGCCAGGTCGGCAAAGTGCTTCATTTTCAAGAACCATTGCATAGAAAGCTTAGGTTCTATGGCAACATGTGTGCGCTCCGAGAATCCCACCTTGTTGGTGTAGTCCTCAACCTTTTCCATGAGCCCGGCCTTTTCAAGGTCTTCGGCAATCTGCTTTCTGACATCAAAGCGGTCCATGCCCACATACATTCCTGCGGCTTCCGAAATGGTTCCGTTGTCGTTGAATATATCGATGCTCTCAAGGTTGTGCTTCTCGCCCAGCATGTAGTCGTTGGGGTCGTGGCATGGGGTTACTTTCAGGCAACCGGTGCCAAACTCCGTGTCAACATATTCGTCTTCTATCACGGGTATCTCTCTGCCCACAAGCGGCACTATGACGCGCTTGCCCTTGAGCCAGGCGTTTTTTTCGTCGTTGGGGTTTATGCACATGGCGGTGTCGCCCATTATTGTCTCGGGGCGCGTGGTGGCAACCACGGCATACTTTTTACCACCCTCCACGGGGTCGACAACATAATAGCGCAGGTAGTAGAGCTTGCTGTGCTCTTCCTTGTATACTACTTCCTCATCGCTGAGCGCGGTTTGTGCCTTCGGGTCCCAGTTCACCATTCTCACCCCGCGGTATATAAGCCCTTTGTTGTATAGGTCAACAAACACGCGTATCACACTTTTTGAGCGTGTTTCGTCCATGGTGAACGCCGTGCGGTCCCAGTCGCACGATGCGCCGAGCTTGCGCAGCTGCTTCAATATTATGCCGCCATGCTCATCGGTCCAATCCCATGCGTGTTTTAGGAACTCCTCGCGTGTGAGGTCGGTTTTTTTTATGCCTTTCTCGGCAAGCCGCCCCACCACCTTAGCCTCCGTGGCAATCGATGCATGGTCTGTTCCCGGAACCCAGCAGGCGTTTTTCCCCTCCATTCTTGCGCGTCGCACAAGAATGTCTTGTATGGTTTCGTTTAGCATATGCCCCATGTGGAGCACGCCTGTTACGTTTGGCGGCGGAATCACTATGGTGTATGGTTCGCGACCGTCGGGTTTCGAACTGAACAGTTTGTGGTCAATCCAATACTGATACCACTTTGCCTCGATGTCTTTGGGGCTGTACTTGCTTGCAAGTTCCATATGTGTTTTGTCTTTTTTTTCAATCTTGTGGTGGCGTGATGTTGGTTGCAACATACCTAAATTGTTGCAAAATTACGAATTTCCGTGCTTATTTACTTAACTGCGGTGCTAATTTTAACTGCGGTAAATTACCTGTATGCCACATAACGCATGCCAAATTGCGAACCACCGGGCGCGGAAATCGGAATGTTTGTATAAGTGCCGGGTAACAAGGCGTTTGCAATGGAAACACGAAAACACTGTAAGGTTTTGGAAGTAAGGTGGTTATGAATGGCAGAAAAAAGGTCTGATGTAGTTTGAATTATGTCTGATGTAATTTTTTCTACATGGGACATGGTTTTTCTCATGTCTGATGTGGATTTCGCAGCTTTTGTTTGTGTGGATGTAATGCCGTGAGTGCGGTGCCGTGTGGCGGGCTTGGCGTTTATTTACAAATACACAAATGCCGCACCCGGTTTAACCCGATGCGGCATTTATATAACTACCTGCGGTGTGGCAATTGTCAGCTGTTTGTATCAGCTTGTGTATCCGGGTTTTCCGCCCATTCAACGTTGAGTTTTCCGCCCTCCTTGCACAGCGACACGTTTATTGCTTTGTGTTTGTCGGCGTCTTCCTCCATAAGCAGCTCGCACGCAGCGTCCTCTATGTTGCTCTGTATTGCGCGTCTTAGCGGGCGGGCTCCATATTGCGGGTCGAAGCCTTTTTCCGCAATAAAGTCTCTCGCTTCGGGAGTTATGTTCATTGTATAGCCAATGTTCTTGGTGCGTTCAATGAGTTTGTCGATTTCCGTGTCTGCAATCTTTCTGACAGCCTCTTTTGTAAGCGGCTCGAACATTATAATCTCATCGATGCGGTTGAGGAACTCGGGGGCGAATGTGCGGTTGAGCGATTTGCGTATTATTGAATCGTTCTGACTCTTGTCGCCGGCCCCGGGGGCGTTGAAGCCTATGCCTTGGCCGAACTCGCGCAGCTGCTTTGTGCCGCTGTTGGATGTCATTATTATTACGGTGTTCTTAAAGTCTACGGTGCGCCCATTGCTGTCGGTCAGCCTTCCCTCGTCCATAACCTGCAGCAGCAGGTTGAACACATCGCTGTTGGCCTTTTCGATTTCGTCGAGCAGGATGATTGAGTATGGGTGGCGGCGCACTTTTTCCGTGAGCTGTCCGCCCTCCTCGTATCCCACATATCCCGGAGGTGCGCCAATGAGTCGCGAAACGGAGTATTTTTCCATATATTCGCTCATGTCAATGCGTATCAGCGCGTCTTCGGAGCCGAACATGAAGTCGGCAAGTTTTTTTGCGAGAAGTGTTTTGCCCACGCCCGTAGGACCGAGAAACATGAACGTCCCTATGGGGCGTTTGGGGTCTTTAAGTCCGATGCGGCTGCGCATAATTGCCTTTGTGAGCTTTTGCACGGCACTGTCTTGGGCTATAACTTCTTCGGAAAGCTTTTGGTACATGCCTTTCAGCCTTATGTTTTCCGCCTGTACCATTTTTTGCACGGGCACTCCCGACATGTGCGAAACCACCTCTTCTATTTGTGCGCGGTCAACGGGTTCGCGGTTTTCGCTTAGCGAATCCTCCCATTGTTTTTGCATCTGCTCGTATTGGCGGGTCAACGCAATTTCCCTGTCGCGCAATTCGGCGGCGCGTTCAAAGTCTTGTTTTTTTACGGCTTCGTTTTTGCCGGCTTTCAGTTGCGCTATGTTTTTTTCGCATTCCTCAAGTTCCTTGGGTACTTTAAGGTTTACTATGTGTGCATGCGATCCCGCCTCGTCAAGGGCATCTATGGCTTTGTCGGGCTGGCAACGGTCGGAAATATATCGGTCGGTGAGCGAAACGCAGGCTTCAAGGGCTTCATCGGTATATCGCACATTGTGATGGTCTTCGTACTTGTCCTTGATGTTGTGCAGAATTTGCAGCGTCTCCTCGTATGATGTAGGTTCCACAATAACTTTTTGGAAACGCCTTTCGAGTGCGCCGTCTTTTTCTATCGACTTTCGGTATTCGTCCATTGTTGTTGCGCCAATGCATTGTATTTCGCCGCGTGCAAGGGCAGGTTTCAATATGTTGGCGGCATCCATGGAACCCGCTGCCGAGCCCGCGCCGACAATGGTGTGTATCTCGTCTATAAACAGGATGATGTCGGGGTTTTTGCGCAGTTCTTCAAGAAGTCCGCGAATGCGTTCCTCAAACTGGCCGCGGTATTTGGTGCCGGCCACGAGCGAAACCATGTCGAGCGCAATAACGCGCTTGTGCAGAAAAGCGCGCGGCACCTTATGCTCTTTTATCCTTATGGCAAGTCCTTCAACTATAGCACTTTTGCCAACTCCCGGTTCGCCTATCAGCACAGGGTTGTTTTTCTTGCGCCGGTTAAGTATTTGCGCTATGTGCCCTATTTCCTTTTCGCGGCCTACAACGGGATCGAGTTTGCCCTTGGCGGCGGCATCGGTTAGGTCGTAGCCGAAATTGTTTATCACCGGTGTTTCGTTGCCGGGCGATTGCTTGAACTCTGCAGAGCGCGTAGTGCCGTTTTTGCCGTTATCTTCTACATCTTCCTCTTCTTCATCGTCACTGAATCCGAAGCCGGCATTCACATCGGGCTTCATGGCGAGCATCTTGTGTACAGACGCGTATGTAACATCGTTGTCGTTAAGTGTTTTGCATACAATGTTGTCGTTGTCTTTTAGCAACGCCAGCAACAGGTGTTCAGTGTCGAGGTAACGGCTGTGGAGCAGACGCATTTCGAGTGTGCCGCCACGGAGTATTTTGGCTGATGCAGGAGAGAGCACAATCTCGCTGAAAATGTCGGTGCGGGTGTTGCCCGTTTCTTCGCTCAGCTTTTCCTCGATTTTGCGCTTTATGGTGTCAAGCCGCAGGTGGAACTTGTTTAGTATGTCTATTGCCTTGCCTGAATTTTCGCGCAAAAGTCCGAGAAAAATATGCCCGGGTTCGATTGTGCTGGATTGCAGGCGCTCGGCTTCTTCCTTGCTGTATATGAGAATTTGGTTTACTCTTGGTGAAAATTGATTGTTCATGTTTGAAGACATTCCTTTCGTGCAAAGGTATTAATTAATTCATTAAAATGTATAGCAAAGCCTGTGCCAAAGGAATTACATAAATCTTTTGGGTATGCGATTTTGCGTAGTTTGGGATAATAGTTAATTTTGTGGGGTGGGTATTGATAGTGTTTTCGGTTAATTATGATTGAGAGTAGCAACATAAAAGTTTACCGTGCTTCCGCAGGCAGTGGCAAAACGTTCACGCTTGTTTCGGAATATATAGCTCTTGCAATTTCCTCCCATGCAGGCTCATCGGCGTTTGCCGGCATTCTTGCCATAACATTCACCAACAAGGCCACGTGGGAAATGAAGATGCGCATTCTAAACACACTTTGGAATATTGGCAACGGACTTCCGCAGGGGAATGCCTATGTGGAAAAAATAGGCGGAATACTCGGCGGAAAGTTCGGCGCGGAGGAGATAAGGGAACGATGCGCCACCACGCTGCGGCACATACTGAACAATTATGATTTTTTTGATGTAAAAACGATAGACTCCTTTTTTCAAGGTATAGTTGGGGACATAGCCGCCATGATTGGCTATGATTCCACTCTTGAGGTGTTTCTGAATGATGACGAAGCTGTGGATTCTGCGGTGGAGAACCTTGTGGCCCAAGCGGCGGAGGGAAAGAACCGCGTGCTGTCGGGGTTGTTGGGAGATTATATTGAGAAAAATCTCGAGGAAAGCTCTTCATGGGATTTCCGGCGTGCGCTGAAACGTTTCGGACTAAACGTGTGCCGTGAGGACTATATGCGCAATGAAACGGAGATAAACCGTGTGTTCGGCGATGGCAACACTTTTTCGAAAATATACAATTGGCTCTCGCAGGATAAGAAAAAGGCAGAGAACCTTATTTCTCATCTTGCCGACAGCTTGACGATTGACTATGACAAGATTCCCAAGGGGAGATACGTTAAGAATTATGTTACCAAGGCGTTGAAATGCGAGTGCAACGGAATGAACAACTCGGTTTTGGCTTTCTATGAAGGCAACTACGGCAAAACAAAGGCTTCGCCCGAGGAGATGGATATGTGGCATTCGCAGTTTGTTGCGTTTGAGAAAGACCGCGCCCAACTTTTCAGCCGACTCAATAGCGCCGTGCTAACGCTCAAGAATTTTAACGAGATGAGAATGCTCGATGCAATAGACCGCGAGGTGAAAAAGGAAAGCAGGGATGAAAACCGGATACTCCTTTCCAAAAGCCAGGAGCTTGTGAGCGAGCAATTGCGCGAAGGCGGCAATATATCTTTTGTGTTTGAGCGCGCAGGGCGCAGATACCGCCATGTTATGCTCGATGAGGCCCAAGACACATCGCGGATGCAGTTTGACAGCCTTTGGAAACTAATGTCGAACCTGTTGGCAGCCGAAGGAAACCAATGCGTGGTGGTGGGCGATGTGAAGCAGAGCATATACCGTTGGCGCGGCGGAGACTGGAACATACTTCAACGACTTGGGGAAAAATACGATGCCGAAGGACGCTATGTGCTTGGGGACAATTATCGCAGCTATGGGAACGTGGTGGCTTTCAACAACGAGTTTTTCGAAAATGTGAGAAAACAGCGCTCCAACGGCATTGACAGAATTTATTCGGATGTGAGGCAGCGCGCGAAGCGAGAACCGACGGAGGGATGCGTAAGAATATACGAAATACCGTCGGACAGCGATGACGTGGAGGAGGAAAGGCTCGAAACTTTGCTCGACAACATAGAAATGGCCCATAACTCAGGAGTGGATTATAGCGAAATGGCAATACTCACACGAAAGAACGACGAGATTTACGCCATAGCCGATTATGTTAAGTCAAAAAACGCTCCTTTCAAGATAAACACTCGCGAGGCGTATAATCTTACAAATTCCGTGGCGGTGGAAATGGTTGTTGATGCAATGAAATATGTTTATGCTGAGGTTTGTGGCAAGCCTGACGATGTAAGCGGTTTATTTGTTGCGCGCGAATATCGGCGTATATGCGACGGGACTTTTTTTGCAGAGCCGGTATTTGAAGATGCAAACGAGAACGCGGTGCGCGAGTATATTGAAAAATCATTGCCACCGAAACTGGCAAAAACAAAAAGCAGCATTGCCGAACTTCCTGTTGCCGAAATGGCAATGAGACTGGCGCGTATGCTGTGTGTTTCGAAAATAAAGGGCGAGAGCCAGTACCTGCTTACGTTCATGGACTATATAAATGCTTACTCTCAGCGCAACGCCTATGATCTGAAACGTTTTTTTGACGATTGGGATGCGGAAGGAGCGAAGCAATATATTGCCATGGGAACGGAGAACGGCATAAAGGCGATGACAATACACAAGGCCAAGGGACTGGAGTTTCATACGGTGTTCATTCCCTACTGCGACTGGAAATTCGTGCCGGCAAACAATGCCAAGATGTGGTGCAGCCCGCACGGCGAAAACTATGACGGCATTCCCCTTGTTCCGGTGAGCTTTGTTAAAAAGGCAAAGGAAAGCATTTATGACAGCGATTATGACGAGGAGACCTTTAATGTGGAGGTTGACAACCTTAACATGTTGTATGTGGCGTTCACCAGAGCTAAAGCAAACCTTTTCGTGCAGTTTGCCGAAAGAAAAAAAACGGACGACACCAAAAACACCATAAACAGCATGAGAATATCAGATTTTCTTGTTTATGCCTTGAGCAATATGGATATGAAAAAATACGGTAAGACCATTGTGCCGGGAGAAAAGACCGAAAATAACGGCGGCAGCAGGTTTTCACCCAAAGGCAAAGTTGTGGAAATGGACATTAAATTGGAGGATTTGGCGTGAATACTTCTTTTTTGGCAATGGTGGCGCAAGAGTTGGTTAGGCGTGGCGGCGATTATTCCACCTTGAACATAGTGTTTCCGCAGCATAGGGCCATAGAGGTGTTCGGCGGTATTTGGGCTAAAAAAAGCTCCGCGACGGCAGGGCGTTCTCCAAGGCTGTTCACCATGAGCGGGTTGTTCCGAAACAGTTCGGGCTTGAAAAAGGCCGACACAAGCGATATGCTTTTTCGGATATACAGCGCTTATCTTGCTGTGTGTGCCGAGCGCGGAAATTCTGACGTAATGACACTTGAGGAGTTCCTGCCGTGGGGCGAGATGATGCTTGGCGATTTTGACGATGTGGACAAAAGTTTAGCCGATGCGCCGTCTGTGTTTAAGGAAGTTAATAACCTGCACGACATTGAGAGCATAAAATTCGCAGATGCAGAGAGTGTGAGGCAGCTCAAAGAATATTTCTCTACGTTTTATCAAGCATGCGGAGATAATATGCGCGGCAGGTATCATGAAGTGTGGAATATGCTGTCGACAATATACGCACATCTGAAATCAATGCATGAGAAAACAATATACGAGGGGGCCGTTTATCGCAAGGGTTGCGAAAGCATGCTAAAGAACTGCGGAGATAAAAAATATGAATTTGTGGGCTTCAATGTGCTTAGCGGAGCCGAAAGGCGCGTTATGATGCACTTGAAAGAGAAAGGACTCGCCGATTTCTTTTGGGACTATACCCCGGGATTTGTTGACGATGACAATATCGCAATTTCGGATATCCGCGCAAATATTAAAGTTTTCGGCGGATGGACACCGCCGTGTGAAACAGTGGACATGCCGGATGTGGAAATAGTGGAGAGTTCCACGCAAAGCGGCGAGGCTGCTTACGCGGTGGAATGGCTTGATGCCGTAAAACCTGCAAAGGACGATTTTACGGCTATAATTCCAATGGACAATAGTATTTTGGGAATGCTGCACCATTTTCTGCCTTGCGGAGATTATGACTTCAGAATTCCATGTGTGCCGGCACAAACATCTGTGTATGCAAAGTTGATGCGCTTTATAGATGCCGAAATGAAAGACCATGATAGTGTGGCGGAATACGACGGACGAGCGCTGATTGAGGCATTGAAAAAAGAGGTGGAAGTATGGAAAGCGGAAGATTTGGGTGATAACAGCCATGATGAGGAAATTTCGCTGAATACAGCCGTGGTGGCTGTCAACACTGTGTGGAAACTGCTTGAAAAGAACAAAGACATTAATGTGTCGCCTCGTGTTGCAGCCATGATATTCAAGTCGCAATATAGCGCGGGAGATGAAGATAACGATGCATGCGTAAACAACCCCATGTCGGGAGGCAAACGGCGCGTGGATGTCATAAACCTTCAAGATACCCGCACCATAGATTTCGATAATGTTCTTTTGCTCGACTGCAATGAGGGTTCGCTTCCGCAAACAAGGCGTCGTCCCACAATGCTCCCAAATGCGGTGCGCTCGGCATACGGCTTGCCCTTGCTGAATAATGGTAGTGTGGCGGCTTACAATTTTTTCCGGTTGTTGAAACGCACACCTAATATTTCCGTGGCGTATTCTTCTTCGTCGACGGCAATAGGAAGCCGTGAAATGTCGCGATATCTGTTGCAGATGCTTGCAGGGCAGATAAGGCGTGGCTGCAGAGTGAAAACCATTGCGGGGAAAACGGTGCTGCGCGAATTTGTGCCACAGGCGGTGATAAAGTCTCCCAATATGCTTCAAAACATTAAATCGCTTGAGGCTACGCCGTTATATATGTATGTCGAATGTCCTTTGAAGTTCTACTATAATAAGGTGGCACGTTTGCGAGCTCCCGAGCCGGATGCGGAAAAAATGCCGCAAAACCTTTTCGGTACAATCTTTCATGACTCTATACAGCGGTATTACGAAAACAAACCAAGCGCGCATATTGAGTCTTCCACCATAGAGCAGGATTTGTCGGATAAAAAGTTTGCGCATCTGTCGGAGTGTGTCAGAAAGGCTTTCGAAGATTCAAAGGTGGAGGACAACAGCGTTATGCGTGGCATAGTAATGAAATACCTGAAAGATGTGTTGCGCTACGATGCCAAACACGCCCCGCTCGAAATTAAGCCGCAGTATATAGAGAAATTCCTTTACGTGCCTTTTACCTCAAAAAACGGATATACTGTTAAGGTGGGAGGAAAGTTCGACCGTGTGCATATTAAGGATGGGGTGTACGTGGTGGTTGATTACAAAACCGGAAAGTGGGGAGGGGCAGTAAAGGCTGCAAATCTGCACGATGTGTTCTCAAAACCTGATTCGCAGAAGCATTACAATTATATGTTGCAGACTTTGGTATATTCGCTCGCGCTCGACAACGAAATAAAGGCTGCGGTTATAAGGCCCGAACTATATTTCATAACGGCAATGGCAAAAGACGATTTTGAACCGTGCATAAGCATAAACAAGACGCGGTTGGACTGTTTCCACGAAGTGCGCGATGAGGTGCGAGGGGAAGTGCAGCGCATAGTCGATGACATTTTCGATATGGCAAAGCCTTTTGCTCCTTGCTGCAACGACAAGGTTTGCGCTTTTTGCGATTACCATCGGCTGTGCTTCAAAAAATAACACAAAATAAACCATAAAACACAATGCAATGGACTTAAAAAAAATTCTAATCCCGCTCTGCCTTGTGGCGGGCGTAACGGCTGGGGCGCAAAACCGCGCCGACCGCCAGCATCTCAACGACAAGAACTCTTTCAGCATGATTTTGCTCGGCGACCCGCAGGGCTACACAAAGTATGACATAAACCAGCCGCTTTTCGAGCTAACGACGTTGTGGTGTGCCGACAACATTGAAAACCTCAACATAAAGGCTGTGCTTGTTACGGGAGACCTTGTGGAGCAAAACGAGAACATTGTGCTTAACCGCAAGATGCTTAACCAAACGAGCCGCCAAATGTGGGAGAGTGCCTCACGCAGCTTGGCGCGCCTCGACAACAAGGTGCCGTATATCATAGCCACGGGAAACCACGAATACGGGTATGTGCGCGGCGATGAGGCGTTTACCCATTTTCCCGAATATTTCCCCGTGGAGAGAAACTCCAAGTGGACGGACTGCCTTGTGGCGGCTTTCCCCAACAGGGAAGGGAAGGCTTCGCTCGAAAACTCGGCATACGCCTTCAAGGACAAGAACTGGGGCGACCTGCTTGTGATTGCCGTAGAATGGGCTCCCCGCGACACCGTGCTGAGCTGGGCGAAAAAGCTTTGCGACAGCAAAAAATACCAAAACCACAAGGTTATTCTGATTACCCATTCGTTTTTGCACGCAAAGTCGGCAGAACGAACAAACAATGAAAAATACAAAATAAAGCCCAATAATGGCGGGCAGGCCATTTGGGACAAGCTTGTTAAATGCACTCCCAACATCCGTTTCGTGCTTTGCGGCCATACGGGCGTCCCCGGCTCGTTCGAGGAAAGCGTGGCATACCGCAAGGACAAGAACGATGCGGGAAAAACCGTCCACCAGATGATGTTCAACGTGCAGGTGCTTGGCGGCGGCGGGGAAGGCAACGGCGGCGACGGCTGGCTGAGAATACTCGAGTTCATGCCCGACGGCAAGACCGTAAAGGTGAGCACATATTCCGCCCTCTTCGGAATATCGCCAACAACAAAGCAATTCGCGCACCGCACAGGCGAATGCGACCAATTCGACATGGTGCTCGACTGACATAAGCCTGGGGGAAAACAGCGGCAGACACACGTTCCGGCGCAGTGTCTGCCGCTGTTGTTATGAATGAAAATATCCTCTGTAACAAATTCATTTTTCAGGTATGCGCAAGTAGACGAAAAAAGGTCTGATGTGCTTTTAATTATGTCTGATATAATTTTTCCTACATCGGACTTAGTTTTTCTTGCGTCAAATGTGGTTTTCGTGACGTTTTGCAGGGGTGCATGATTGTGTCCAAAATATCATTGCGCAAACAATACGAAACAACCAGTTGCTGCCACATAGCAAAATCGAAGCAACCCTTCAGTTTGTGAAATCTGCAAATAAGTTACACTGTTTGGACTGTTTTGGCAAACATCACAATCTTGTCCAATGTTTTCGAAATCCAATTCGATTAGAATAAAATGTAGCAGAATATCCTATGCTTACTTAGTTTTCTTCAAACAGATTTTTTGTAAAATAATTTATGGCCTCTTTTCGCAATATTTTTGCATTCTCTTTGAGCTGCGCGATTTCTCCATCTATCAATTTAAGGGTGCGTGCAATCTTGACTTGAATATTCCTGTTTGGCACAGGGATAGCTAGGCTTTTGAAAATTTTTTCATCAATGCGGGGCATTCTTGCACCACTCATAACTTCTGATATTTGGTCTTGGATAATATACGAAGACAAGATGTACATGAAATAATCTGTATCGATTGTCTGAATTGGCTTAAAGCAAAAGAACTCCGAAGAACACACGATATCTTCAAAGTCTGTATTGTTAACCCAATATTTGTTCAAATAGGGACGGAGTTTGCCATATATGATATAATTTCGCGGCACTCTGATTGTTTGACTCTTTATTTCCGACCCTTTAACCATTGGCAAATTTACAAGACATCCCTCATCTTTTGCCACGTTCTCCATCCCGATGTAATGGTAGAAAGTATTTGGAGTATTCTTTGTTTCCATGCGGAGTGATGATAATCGGTCGCACATGAAAAATTCAAGTAGTGCCCCTATAGGTTTTGTGGCATACTTAGAAACTATTTGATTTTTGATCATATAGAACGGCGCATCCCAACGGCTTATTTCATTATAGGAAATGAAATTGAGTAAACCGCCACTGACTGTTTTCTTATTGGCAAAGGCGCATTCTCGTTTCAAATAGTTATGCTTTTCTTCTTTTAGCGATTGTATCCTGTCCAACATCTTTTTGGAATCACGGAGTTTTCTGTTATATTCTTCCAGTATATTTTTCTGTTCGTCCAGACTTGGCAATGGTATTTGCTGCTGAAGAAAAGCATTAATATCAATACGTTTCCTGTTCGTTGTTCCGCTGCTGCATTTGCGGGCAAATTCTATGAACTTTTCTGTTGTTGAGACAAGCACAAGAAACTGGGGCTTAATTTTATGTGTATCTACATAGAAAATGGGGAAATCATTTGTAACAACAGCACCTTCCAGTTCTTCTGGTACAATTCCATATGCACCATTACGGGCATCTATTTTAGACATAATGAATTGTCCTGTATGTACAATATATTGGCGTTTGGTCCCAATGTTTGAGCCCTTGATTGTTTTGCCATTATTTCTCGGAAATACCCCTCCGTTGTTGATCTTGATAGTTGTCTGCCTGTATTCGGAATTATTTTGAATCTCTATAATATCACGACTTTTTGTTAAGAAGCTTCCAATTCTCGCCCATGGAAACTTTGTCGTAAATCCAAAATTTCCCTCACCGGCATATTGGACACTCCAATTCGGAATGTCTTTATAGTTTGCCAAATGCAGGAATTTATATGTTGTTTCAATCATCTTGAAATCTTTTTTGTATTATAGAAAAACTCCGGCTCAGACACCGTACCGTCAAATTCTTGTATGCGGGTCATGTGTCCGTCCCCGTTGCACTGATAATAAGTTTTTATGTGTGGTTGGTGCCACAGTTCGTTTTCTGTCCTGTATTTGCTAAACTCTTCCAATAGTGGCACTAAATCATTCTCTGACTGACCACCCGTAGAATTGATGCCGGCATGCTTGATGTCAGCCATTGGTATGATATAGTCAAAACGCTCTTTAATCAACACCTTTGCTTGTGATTCAATAGCTGATTCTATCTCTTTCTTTCTGGTACGGAGCTTTTTCTTCTCCGTGGCAGGCAAAGCAGCTTTGCCTCTTTTTGCAAGTTCATCGTTGATATGAACCATTTCGCTTTCATACGAAGATTGTATTTCCGAGTATGCGGCGGCTTTGATATTTTTATATTGTTGTTCTTCTTCTTCCGTAAATCGCTTGAAGAACATGAGGCTTGGCTTCACCGTTGCACCGGCTGCCATAAATACCTCTTGAGGTATTGATACTATAAAAAGTATCTTGGACCTTCCTTCAAAGTATTCACGGACGGTCTGAAGATTTGTGTTGTTCAGCACACCTTCTGGCAACACGATACCCATACGTCCGCCAGGCTTCAGCAAATTCATGCAACGGTCAATAAACAGCACTTCTGTCAATCCACAGAATTTGCCCACACCAAACTGGTCAAGAAGAGGCTCCCCTATATTGTCGTTCACTTGTTTGAGTGCCGTCCGATATTCTTCACCATACCGTTCAATGTAGGTCTTAATTTTTTCCTCGTCGGTAAATTTGTCTGCTTCAGTGATTCTGCTGTCTTTTTCTACCCGTGAGCCAAATGGAGGGTTTGTCAAAATGACATCAAAACGCCTCTCCCAAATTCCATTAACATTAAGAAGACCGTCATGGTGGTGAACTCCACCATGTCCGTCGCCATGCATAATCATATTCATCTTGGCTGTGCGCGCCATGCGTGGATTAGCGTCCGTGCCATAAATGCAGTCGTATGAAAGCGTTCTCAACCGTCCTTTTGCATTGCAGATGTCGGCTTCATAGTTCATTTTCGTAAACGCATCAGAAATCTTCGCGTCTATCGCCTCTTGCTCTTTAGCGTTCAGTCTATCATAATTTTCTGGCATGAAATTCCGTTTGATTTCTTCCTTATGTTCTTCCAAGTCTTTTTCTATCTGCTCACGCACATACTCAAAGGCACGAATAAGGAAGCCACCGCTGCCACAGCAAGGGTCGCAAATATATTCTCCCTCTTGCGGGTCAAGCACAGACACCATGAAATCCACTATTGTGCGTGGGGTGAAGAACTGTCCAAGTTCTCCACGGAATGTGCGTCCGAGAAACTTTTCAAATGCAATGCCTTTCACATCGTCGGATGTCGTTGAAAGATTATACACTTGCAGTTCTTCTACGATTTTCTCAAAACTTGTTTCCCGGATTTTAATCGTTTCGTTAGGCTCAAATAGATGATCCTTTGAAAAATCCTCTTTTGTCTTCTCAAATAAGAACTGATAGAATTCGGGAGCATCTTTCGACTTGTAAGAATTGTAACTTTCCTTGGCTTTTAAGAAAGCATCCTTTGAGAAAATCTGAGTTCCCGTGTTATCACGCTCATATCTGATTTTTATAAAAAGTATTTTGCTGATTTCATCAAAAGCTGCTTCTGGTGATAGCTTGTCATTGTTGCGTATGATATTATGGCACTTATAAAGCAAGCGTGAAAACTCATCGCGGGTGAAAGTTTTTGTCTGATTTAGCAACTCATTTACTTTCTTCTCGTTTGTAGCGATGTCCGCTGTAGGTATGTCAACGATTTCTTCCAATTTCTTTGGAAGTTCTCCCTTGATAACCTTGAAAACACGCGTCTCCTTAAGGTTGGTTGTTACAAAGAAATCAGCTCCAGCCCAAGCTGCATAGTTGTAGCCTTGGTAATAGTCATCTTGACGAATGGTTACACTCTCAGCTTTGCATTCTACGACGACAAAGGCACTCTTTCCTTCAATCTTGTCCTTTGCAGATTTCCAAATCACAATATCAGCACGTGCGGCTCCCTGTCCTCGCTGTGAATTAGTAACTTTAAGTTCTTGTTCCATCTGCTTGAGGTCATAGCCATAGCTATCTGCCAAACGGCATACATATTGTTGGCGTACTTCCTCTTCTGGTTTTAGAACCAACCATTTGCCTTTTAATGGGGCAAATATTTTATTCCCCTTTATTTGGATTTTCATTGTTTGCTTATGTCTGATTGCACTTAGTGTATTCACTTGTATTCTCCATGATGTCATTGTCTCCGTTTGCAGTCCCTTTTTCTGCTGGCGCAATTGATAAATATGGTCAGCACTTTCTTGTAGTTTTGCAAGAAAATAACTTGGAATAGTCGGTGTTTCTTCCAAGTTGGTATTTGCTGCTGCCACAAAATGCATTGAGTTTTATTGTTGTGTACAAATATATAATAAAATCCTGACAATGGCGAACGGTAATGGAAATGGTTTTCCGGGTAATTGTGTTTCACCCTGTTCGTAAGCAAGCGGCGGGTGTTTTCAAGTTTGGGGGATTTATGAAGATACTTGGTAAAATGCCGCAGCTTCATTCGTGCCGATTACGGTGTGGTTTGCGAGGGAATATATTCGGGCAAAATCATCGGAACGCGGCAAAAAGTTTTGGCGGATTTGGGGACGCAAAAAACTGTGTGGGATTTTGTCGGAATTATGTCAGACATAATTCAAAAAAGGTCTGATGTAGTTTTTCCTATATGGGACATAGTTTATGCCATGTAAAGTGTTGTTGATTTTCAGATACTTGCAAAACCGCCAAAAAGTGCATTCCAGTGGAATTTGTGGGCAGTTGAATTTTCGGCGTTTTGGAATTTTTGAAGAAAAATGCAATGCCGTATGGCGACATTGCTGTGCTTTTTTGAAGAATGGGAGACGGCTGCCGTTTGATGTCGCTAATCTTCGAAAATCATGGCTGTGGCGTATGCGGCGATGCCTTCCCCGCGTCCGGTGAAACCGAGGCGTTCGGTTGTTGTGGCTTTTACCGATACGTCTTTTTGAGGGATTTCCAAACATGTGGCTATGCACTCCTGCATTTGCGGGATGAAGTTTTTCAGTTTGGGCTGCTCAAGGCATATAGTGATGTCAACGTTTCCTATAGTGAAGTTGTGTTCTTTTAGAATGGCGACGGTGGCTTTGAGCAGCAGCTTGCTGTCGGCTCCGTGATAGCGTTCGTCGGTGTCGGGAAAGTGGTAGCCTATGTCGCGCAGTGCGGCAGCTCCGAGAAGTGAGTCGATTAGCGCGTGCAGAGCCACATCGGCATCGCTGTGCCCGAGAAGCCCGAGGGAGTGGGGGATCTTGATGCCCCCGAGCCACAACTCGCGGTTTTCCACAAGGCGGTGGACATCGAATCCTAATCCTATGCGCGGTTTCATTTCAGGTTGTTTGTATTGTTTGCGGGGTGGCGTTATCTTCTACTTGAGAAAAGGTCTTTTATTCCGTCAAAGTCGAATGCGAGGGACACTCTCAATGTTTGGTCGAGCGGGTTGCTTGCTGCCGTGGAAAGCACGTAGCCGGCATCGATTGAGAACACGTTCATGCGGAAACCCGCACCTACGGTAAAGTATTTTCGGTTGCCCTTGTCTTTGTTTTCATCGTGATAGCCGGCGCGCAGTATGAACTTGTCGTTGTAGGTATATTCCACGCCTGCGCTCCACTGTATCTCTTTCAGCTCCTCGCTGAAGCCGCCGGGTGCGTCGCCGAAGCTCTTGAATATGCCGGTGATTGGCGACATGTCGTAGTAGTCCTTTTGCAGCCGCTCCTGGTATGCCTCGCTGCTCTCGTCGTCTTTTTGGCGCGGCATTGTGGGTACGAGCAGCTTGTTGAGGTCAACGCCGAAGGCTATCTTGTTGTATTCGTTTATCGGCACAAGGTAGTTCACGCCAAAGCGCAGGTTGGTGGGGATGAAGTATGTGTTTTCGTCCCCGAATTTCATTTTGCTGCCGATGTTGCTTATGTTCAAACCCAAAGCAAGCTGGCATTCGCGGCTTCCCATTACCACGTATTTGTTGTAGTACATGGCGATGTCGGCGGCAAATGCGTTTCCGGGCTTTGTGTCGTCCGAGTAGTTTCCGCTTAGGTCGGAGCGGATGTAGCGCAGGGCTATCGCCGCCGAGAAGTTGTCGCTCAGCATTCGCGACACGCCTACATCAAACGCCATTTCGTAGGGCTTTATGCTCATGTTGTCGCCGGCGTCAACTTCGCCGAGCGAGAAATAGCGGAGCGATGATGACAGTGCGGTGTAGTCGCCGAGGCGCATATATCCTGCCACATATGCAAGGTCGATGTCGTTGACTATTTTTCGCAGCCATGGGGTGTAGTTCACGGCAATTCCCGCACGGCTTATGCAGAATGGGTATTTGGCGGGGTTCCACGCCTGTGAGTTCACATCGGGGTCGGTTGCCGCGCCTATATCTCCCAAGCCTCCCGCACGAGCGTCTGCTCCTATCTTCAAGGAATTTACTGCCGTGCTTACGGGGTTGAATTTGTCCTTTTCGCCATCGGCCCGGGTTGTCGTGGCAAACGCCATGAACGATATCAGTATTATTGCTGTCTTGTATCTCATTGTCTGATTGTATGTGTATTGCACATTATATAAAACTGTGTGTGGCTTTATTTATTGTTCAGTATAATCAATTTCTTGGTTTTTGTGCTTGCAGCCCCGTTGCCCTCGGACACAGACACGCGATAAAGGTAAACGCCGCCACTGACTCTCGCACCCGAGGAGTTTGTGAGGTTCCATGTTATCGGGTAATGCCCATAGTCGCTCTCGCCGTTTGTTGTGGTTTGCCATATAAGCTGACCATAAGAGTCGTAAACCCTAACGGTGAACTTTACGTCGGTAAGCGGGCGATCGTATGACACATTGAACACTGCCGTTTCGGTGGCCGGGTTGGGGCTGCACGTAACATCGAGGACGTTGGGCCTGAGGTTTCTCACCGCAACAAAGTCGAGCGCGGCCGAGGATGAGTTGCCAAGCATATCCCATGCGCGGAAAACAAGGCGGTGGTTGCCGGGCGACAGTTCGGGAATGGAATAGCCCACGCTGCCGCTTGTGAATGTGCCGAAATCGTTTTTGAAGTAATTGTTCAGCACGTATGATGTGGCGGCGTTGCCATCGATGATAAGTTCGATGTCATGTCCAACGCCGCTTCCTGTGGCGTTAATGCCATCGCTGTCGCGCAGCATGGCTACGAAATATGGAGTGGTGTTGGTTTTGTCGCCGTTGCGGAAGTCGGGGTTGTTTAGGTAAACGAACAGTGCGGGACCTGTAGAGTCGTTTTTAAGTTCGGCGGATGAATTTATCGCGAAATTATCGTTCACTCCGTGGCATTCGGTGGAGTGGTCGTTGCTTACGGCGTAAAGGTTCATTAGGCAGGTTTCGTCGGAATAACTTGCGTCAACCGAAACGGGGAATTCGAACTCGAACACGCCGTTGCTTACAGAGTCTGTGCCTTCAAAAAGACGGCGTGTACGGCTGTTGAACACGTAAGGGTCTTGTCCGTTGCCGGCGTTGTCGTGGCAGGTTATTGTTTCGAGCTTATCGAAAATGGTGGCTGTAACGGTGCCGTTGAATTCGGGCATGTTTATTCCGTTTTGTGAGGTTATGTGCCCTTTTATACGTGCCACGCTGCCGGCGGCAAGGTTTACAACAGCCCCGGTTGCCCTTAGCCCGTTTATGCTGTCGATTACTACTTTTCCCACGGGTGCGGCGAGGCGCAGCGCGGGGTCTCCCATCAGCACGTATTTCATCTTGTTAATGGTGAAGTCGGTGTTTCCTCCCGATGTGGCAACGAGGTCGCATTTTGTTTTCATCAGAGCTTCGCCCATGGTCATGAGTTTACCTTTTTCCTCAGTAAGGATATATTTCATCAGATGAGTATTCAGGCTTAGGTTTCTTTGCGAGAAAACCGAGCGTGTTGCTCCGATGAATGCCACAGAACCGCCTTTGTCGTTGAGCACGGCACTTTCGCCGATGGTTTCCTCGTTGGAATCGAAAGGCACCGTTTCGCACGAAGAAGTTATCCACACAGAATGGTTGTTGGTTTTGTTTTCCTTGAAATCGTTAAGTAGCAGTACTTTTTCGTGAGAGAGCGAAGTTGGAGCGCCATGTCCGGTGTAGTTCATCAGCAGTGCGCCGTTTGTCATGTAGCCTTTAAGCAATTTGGTTATTTCCGGATAGGAGTTTCCGGTAGATGTCTTAACCACAGTGTACGCGTCCCAATAAACCCTGCTAACATTATATTCTTTGTGGTTGAACTCCACTTGTTTTGCAATTGTTTCGGCGTCCCCCATAAGGGAGTTGCTTGTTTTGTCGTCATCTCCCATGATGCATATAAGGTTTTTCCATGAGCCCACGCTGTTGTTGTACATATAGTTAATGGTTTTGTCAACAAGAGTCTCGGCTTCCTCCTCTCTGTGTGCCGGAAAGCGTCCTATTGCAATGTCTGTTTTTTCGGCGGTCATGTTTCTTCCTTCACCGTCGTCAAGGAATCCGAAGAAATCATCGCTTACATAGCAGCTTATTTCGTTAGTGGAGTTCCACGATTCGTAGCATAGTAGAAAGTCATCGGGCGAGCTGTTTTGCCAGTCTTTGGTAATCATTCTGTTGTCCCATGCGGCATCGCCGAAAAGCAGCAGATAGCGCGGCAAGTCGGCTGGGGATGAAGCCCGGTCGTATAGCATTTTTATGTAGCGGCGGTAGGCCATTGCATCGGGCGTTCCGGATGAGAATTCGTTGTATATTTTGTCGGCCTCAACAATTCTAACCTTAAGATTGTCGTGCTCCTTGTGTGCGGCGGCAAGGCGCTCGGCCTGTTTTGTGAGTTTGCCGCTTGCGGGGACGATTATAATCATGTCGTACACCGAGTCGGCGTGCAGGTCTTGGTTGTCTATTTTCTTGTCGATGGATGGCTGTGGGAAAGTTTCAGCCGTATTAACTACAACGTATCTGTCTTTTGCTTCGGGCAGGGTAATGTTTAGCGTGTTGCCCGACAGCGTACCCTCCACGTTTTGTTGAGCCCGTCCGGCAACGCCCAACCGCCAAACTTTGGTGTTTTTGTCGGCAGACGAAATTGCATAGTTCCCGGCTCCGCTGTTGGCAGGGTCGCACAGTTCAAAATACGGTGTGGACAGGTTTAGGTTTCTTGTGTAGTTGAAACGTATGTAGTCAAGCCTTGCCGAATGTCCCGACGTGGTGGTGAATTGAATGTTGTTTGACGTGTTGAGCGCAGTGGTTGTGTAAGTTTTTTCAAGCAACTTAGCCCTGTTTCCCTGCTCGCCCACATTGGTGTTGTTGAGCCGTGGAATTGTCATTTTCCCGAGGTTTTCGGAGTTAAGGCTGCTGGTAACGTTTGTTGCGGAAGATGCATCAGACGCGGAGAACGCAATGGTTACATATTGTTCACCCCCGCTTGCTATTTCGGGAGCGGAAAGACGGTAGGTTTTTGAGTTTCCGTTGGCAAAGTCGTAGCTGTCAAAGAACTGTTGACCTCCGGCATACCAGCTGTAGGAATCTTCTTCGTAAAGTGAATGTGCCGGAATTGTTTTTCGTGCTTCGTTTGCAGCGGTTGCCGTGGCGGCGTTTTGCATTGTGGCGGGGTTGTCGCCCTCGGTTAGAAAATAGTATGAATATAATGAATAGGGATTGTTAGTGTGCCGCCATTTGTTGCGCACAAAGGTCCATTTTGTTGTGCCGTTGGCATAGAAAAGTATTTTTGAGCCATCGCGATACAGCGGTATTTCCTCAAGGTCGTCATAGTTGCCGTTGTTGCCGGAGTAATTGATTACGGAATCTTGCACCAGTCCGCCGTAACCGTATAGTTTCACTTTGGCGGGGTTTGCAAATCCGGCGGATGCCAAAAATGCCTTTGTGAGTTGGTAGACCCCTTCCTTGTTCACGCGGATTTTAACCCATTTGCCGCTTGAAAGTACCGAATGCCGGGCGTATCGCTCGTTTTCTTTCGAGGGGGCTTTTGCTGCGCGTGCCTTTGCTGCGGTTTTTCTGTATATCGCCACTTTGCAGCTTTTAAGTCTGTAATGATTGCCTTTGCGCTTTACATAGGGGTGGAACGAGATGTCGAGCACACCCTCCTTGCGCTGCACCGTAACAACGCAGTTGGCTTTCACTTCGCTGCCTATTGGGGTCTTGCTTTTTGACACGAGTGCAGCCTCCTGTGCGTTGAGCTTTTCGTATTCCGGATATTCAATCCTGACATCAAAGACTGTGTTTGCGTAGTTTGCGCCAACGCTTATCCGGGTGGTGTATATAGGCAGACCGCTTTTCTTTGAGATGTTTTCGTGGGGTATTGTTACGAATTTGCCTTCTCCCACGGTGGCCACCGGCTCGCCGTATTGCGAGGCGGAAGCCGTAAGACTTAGCAGCCCTATGATAGTTGTTGCCAAAAGGCAGACGCATTTTTGGATCATTTATAAATCTTTTTCGTATGCAGCCTTATTGCCGAGGCTTTATTTTATGTTGAATTCAAGCAGCTTACTGCCGTTTGCAAATCCCGTTATGTGGGTGTTGGGCACTGCGGTGAAATTTGCGCCGCATATTGGTAGTAGCATTATGTCTCCCTGCCTTATTGAGAGGAATAGGCTTGCGGTGGCTATGGCCTCATTGGCAGTGTGGCCGAAATTTTCTGTCTTGAAGCTGTATTCCTTTTCGCCGCATTTCATAATTATGCCGATGTTCGTGGGGCTTTCGCCCGTAGTTTCCTCAAAATTTCCGCACTCCACGGCTCCGTCAAAGTTTTCCGCCATGTTCCACGGCATCCCCGCCTTTTTTAGCTCGGCTTTCATGCCGCTCATTTCAAACTTCAAGGCAAGGCTTATGGCATCGTAGTATCTTTGTGCAAAGCGCTGCGGAATGCTTTTGCCAAGGCGGCTTATTCTTAGCGCAATGCACACCGTGGCGGTGCATTCCCCGCCCCAGTCGGGCACGAATACGGGTTTGCCGTGTGTTAGAAGCGCAGTGTCTGCAAGCGTTGTTATGCGCCCGCTTTTATCTATGATATCTAACGTGTGGGCTGTTGCATTATTGCAGTTGGTCGTTGGTTCTGCTACAATTATTTTCATTTGTGCATGGTTTGCTGTTACAAAAATAGCGATTTTGTGTAATTTCGCGGCGGCGAAACAGTTTTGCCCATTAATTGGTAGCGAGAAATGAGTATGTTTTTGAAAAGATTTTTGGGATTTGATCCTGATAAAATGAAGATTAAAACGGAGATTGTTGCCGGTGCAACAACCTTTTTCACCATGAGTTATATACTTGCCGTAAATCCGATGGTTCTTGGTGCAACGGGAATGGACAAGGCGGGTGTTTTCACGGCAACTGCCGTAGCTTCGGCAATTGCCACCCTGTTGCTCGCTTTTATGGCCAAGCTGCCTTTTGCGCAAGCCCCCAGCATGGGCTTGAATGCGTTTTTTGCGTTCACGCTGTGCCAGGGCATGGGGTTCACTTGGCAGCAGTCGCTGGCGGCATTGCTAATTGAAGGCTTACTGTTTCTTTTAATCACGTTTTTCAATGTGCGCGAGTTGATTATGAAGAGCATACCAATAAACCTGCGTTATGCAATATCGGTTGGGATAGGTATGTTTATAGCATTTATAGGTTTGAAAAATGCCGGCATCATAGTTGCCAATCCCGCCACATATGTGGGGCTTGGAAAGTTCACTCCGACTTCGGTATTGGGCATCATAGCCATTGTGCTTAGTGGTGTGCTTATGGCGCGAAAGGTAAAGGGTGCGCTTTTTTTAGGGATTGTCGTGGCCACCGCCATAGGCATTCCCTTTGGCGTTACGCATGTTTACGAAGGCTGGCTGCCTGTTAGTGCGCCAAACTCACTTGCCCCGGTTTTCTGCAAATTCGATTTTTCGGCACTTTTCAATTTCAAAATGTTTGTAGTTATATTCTCCTTGCTGCTTGTGAACATATTTGATACCGTGGGTACTCTTGTCGGACTTGCCGACAAGTCGGGCATAACCCGCCCCGACGGCACTATTCCGCGGGTTAAGGAGGCTATGATGAGCGATGCCATAGGCACAATGTGTGGCGCGTGTCTTGGCAGCTCCACTATCACAACATATGTGGAGAGTGCGTCGGGAATGGCCGAGGGCGGCAGGAGCGGACTTACAGCCTTTGTGGTGGGGGTGTTGTTTATTGTATCGCTGTTTCTTTCGCCACTGTTCCTGTTGATTCCCGGAGCGGCAACAAGCGGTGCGCTCGTAATGGTGGGTGTGCTTATGATTGGGTCGGTGAAGAAAATAGAGTTTAATGACATATCCGAGGCCTTTCCGGCTTTTATAACAATGATAACAATGGTGCTTTGCTACAGCATTTCCGATGGCATTTGCCTTGGCATTCTGAGCTATGTGCTGGTTAAGCTGTGCACCGGTAAATTCAGGCATATAACACCCACTTTGCTGGTGTTGTCGCTGCTATTTGTGCTTAATTTCATATTCGGTTGAAATACATATGTGCGGCTACGGCTGTTCTCATGGGGTTTAAGATTTCTCTTGAAACCCCAAACAGGCGGTTATCGTAAACACTCCGAAAGCCACATGGGACATGGGAAAAATTATGTCCGATGTAGAAAAAACCACATAGGACGTAGGAAAAACTACATCAGACCTTTTTATTGCCTCTGCAAAGAGTTGTAAAGCAAGAACTTGGATTTATACAATGGTAAGGCACAAGTTATTGCTTTTCTGCATGTTGCGCAAAAACGGTTATTTGATGTCAAATGCAGCTGACGCAGGCTGCAATCGTAATAACGGAATACGTAAGCAAAAGGGAAAGGGAGAGTAAATTTATGTCTGCCGTGAGGTATCCTCCGCGTGTGTATTCGGACGAAATTACCCGTGTTGGGTTTGCAAAGTGTGATGATATCCTGCTGTATAGAAAAAACAGTGTTCCACCTATCAAGGCTCCTATGGCAAAGCCCACAACAACATCGCCGAAGTAGTGTACCCCGAGATATATGCGCGACCATCCGTTGAGCAGCGACCACAGAAGCATAAGCAGCGACAGGCGTGTGTTTTTGAAAAGGAGTGAAAGGAATATGGCCAGCGACATGGTGTTGGCTGAGTGGGCGGAAAAAAAGCCGAAGCTGTTTTCGCGGTAGCCTTCAACAATGTTAACGGTGTGCATTATAAGCATGTCGTTCGATGGTCGCAATCTCTCAAACACAGCCTTGCTTATTTCGGAGAGTGTTGTGCAAACTGCCACGCACGCCACAAGCATTGCCACTATTGTTATGAGCCGGGGTAGTTCGTTGTTTTTTATTACAACATATAGCATAACCATCCCCACCGGAATCCATGTAAGCGTTGATGTTATTGTCATCATCAGCCCATCGGCATACAAAGAATTGCTGCCATTTAGGGCGAAGGTTATGGCTTGGTCGAGTGATAATACTTTTTCCAGCATGGCTTTCGGAGCAAGTTGTTGATGAATAATGAAATAAAGTTATATCAGGCCTATGTTTTTTGAGAAAATCCACCCTTTCTGCCCTCCGCCGAGCGACACTTGCTGCCAACCTTTTACGTAGCTTTCCGTTACGAGTTTTATCTTTGTTCCGGGAAGCATGTGCTGCAAGGTTTTGGAATTATCGGAGGGCGATTGGCGTACATCGCTTTGTTGCAGCACTATGGCTTCGGTCGGTGTGTCTCCACGGCTTGTCAGTATGCCGGCGCATATAAGGGAGACGACCATAATGAACGCCATGGCCAAGCCTGTGAAGAACGCGCTTTTTCTAATCCACAGGGCATTGCCGAAAAAGTAGAGCAGTACGCAGACAAGCATTAGCGCGAAGCATACCATGGCATATGACGCCCATTGGGCAATGTTGCGAGCCCGAAGCAGCTCGTGCCACCACGAGGAGATGAACGACTGGGGTTGCGCTCCTGCATATTTTATTTTCGCTACGGTTATTTTAAGGTTATACTTGGCATCTGAGTTTGAAGGGTCTTCCTGCACAGCCCGCTCGAAAGCGAGGCGTGCGCGCGCGTAGTCGTTCAAGCGGTAGTAGCAGTTGCCAAGGTTGTATTGTATGTCGGTGCTGCTTATGGTTTTGGCAGCTTTTTCAAATTCCATTGCGGCGGCGCGGAACTCGTTTTTGGAGTATAGTGCGCAACCGTTTTCGTAACTTTCCTGCGGTGTTGCGGCGCATAGTATGCTTGTGTGCAAAGCACCGAAGCATATCAGTGAAATTATGAATAGTGTATGTTTCATTTTACTTTTCTTAATGAGTCCTCGATCCCGACTATTGCATTGGCGGAACGATGGTAGAGATTTTCCATGTTCTCTTGCGGATTTCCCGGCGCGTAGCGTGCAAATTCGCATTGTTTCATGAGGTCGGTGAACTCTGCGGCGAGCTTTTGGCTCACATTTCTTTTTATGAGCGTGCTTTCTATTTCATCGGTCTTGAACTCTGACATCGGAATTGCCAGGCGATGGGAGGCGTAGGATGTGATTGCATTTGCGATTTCATCGTAGAATTCTGCGGATTTTCCTGCCTTCATAAGTTTTTCGGCCTTGCGCAGGTGCTTTGCGGCGGTGCGCTTTGCGCCGTGCTGCAACCTAAGGCTTGTATTGTTTTTGAATTTTTCAGAGCGTTTGAGTATGGTGAACGCAATGCCGAACAGTGCGAGAAGCACAGCATATGCGGCATAGTACCACAAATTTGTTGGTGTAAGGAAACTTGACGGGGTGGCGTATTTTCCGCGGTGTATATCGTTTATATCCTTGCTCAGAAGGTCATCGTCATCCGAAGGCATGCTTGCGCCCTGTTCCACGCGGAAGGCTATGGGTTGCGTGGCGGCAGTTTCGTATGAGTTGCTGGCTGTGCTGAAGTATACGAGGTTGATAGCCGGAAGCGTGTAGTTGCCCTTTTGGTGGGGCACTACCACGTAGTCGTAATACATGGTTCCGCTCATGCCGTTGGCTGTGAGCGTGGTTTTGTCTGTGAGTTTTGCGGGGAACACCTCGAAGTCTGCGCCAAGATTTAGCTTGGGGGCTGTTATAAGTTTCATGTTTCCTGTGCCGCTTATGGCAAGGCGCACCGAAAGGTTTTCGTTTGTGCGCGGCTTGGGGGTGAGAATTGCGGAGGATATTTTGAAGTTGCCCGCAGCACCTGAAAAATCCGTAGGCTTGGGTGTGGGCAATTTCGCAACATTCAGTGTGAGCGATGGCGCGATGATTGATTTCTTTACTTCAGCAAAATTGGGGTTCCCATTGAAGAACGCATCGAAAGGATCGATGTTGGGATTGGACACGGCTACAATGCCATCGAATTTTATTGATGGAATTTTGAGTTTGCCGGTTTGCTGAGGGAACATTACGTATTGACACCATTTGGTGGTTTGGTAGTTTTCGCCTTTATAGCTTTCCACGCTGAATGTCTTGTTTTTTGGAAGTGGCACTTCCTGTATGAGAAACCCTTTGAGGTCGGGCATTTTTCCGGAAAGCTGTGTGAGGTTTACGCGAGTGTATATTTTGTAAGTCAGCACAATAGGCTCCTGCTCGTAAACTCTTGTCTTGTTTGCCGAAACGGTTATGAAAAGGTCTTTTGCGGTTATTTTGCCGTTTGAGGGCTGTGTTACGCTTTGTCCCTGCTGTGAATTGCCGCTTGCAGAGCGACGTGTGGAGCCGCTCGCGCGTATGGTAACCGAATTAGTCTTGTATGTCTTGCCTCCTATTTTAATCGTTGCCGGCGGTATTCTAACGCTTCCGGCCTTGTCGATGGTGCATGTGTATGTAAATGTTACGGAACTTGAGCCTGAACTTTTGCCGTTTATTATTTGGTAGCTCGACATTTCGGAGCGGCTGGGACCGTATAGCACGTTTATACCGGCAGGAAACTTCGGACCGGTGAAATTGTCAACATCTCGCGTTGAAACGTAGTATTCTATTCTGAAATCCTCTCCCGTTGCCACGCTTCCGGGCGCGTTAACCTTTATGTGTATTGCGCCTGAAAGGGGTAGGGCTATGAGCGCAAGGGAGAATATGATGCTGTATAATCTTTTTTTCATGTGGTATGTATTCTTTTCACCAGTTCTTGTCAAGACTTCGCGGACTTGCGTAACGCTGCCCCTTGCGCAGCTTGTCCTGCGTTTTCTGTTCTTCCTGCTTTGCCGCATCAAGCAGCCGTTCGGCATTGTCTTTTGACATCTGGTTGTTGTTCTGCTGTTGTTTCTGCTGTTGCTTTTCTTTGTTTTGCTGCGGTTTGTTCTGCTTTTTTTTGTTGTTTTTTTCCTGCTTGTTTTTATCGTTCTGCTTTGGGTTCTGCTTTTGGTTTTTCAAAAGGTGCTTGCATAGTGCAAGGTTATATCTGCTTTCATTGTCGCGTGGGTTATTTCGTAGGGCGTTCTCGTAGCATTTTATCGCTTCGCCGTATTGTTTTTGGCTTTGCATTATCACGCCGAGGTTATGGTTTGCCTTGGCAAGCCGGAGCGGATTTTTGGTGTTTTTTATTGCAGTCTCGTATTGCGCGGCAGCGTCTTTGGGGTTGCGCTGGCGCAGCAGAGCGTTGCCCAGATTGAAATGCGCCACCGCGTCTTTCCCGTTTTTCTTTATTGCTTTGCGGTATAAAGTTTCGGCATCGCTGAACAGGCTGTCAAGATAAAGTGAGTTGCCTTGGCGTATTAGCCGCCGGTTGTCGCCTTGTGGAAAAGCCTTGGCGGCACACAATAGTGCAAGAACTAATATTATGTATTTTGGGGAAATCATCATCTTTTCTTGAAAAGGTTTAGTTTGCGTAGCACTCGGTTTTTGCGTTCCATAATAATAGCGTCAATAACAAGGGCTATAAGGGCGAGCAGAGCCACCCATTGGAATTGCTCGGCGTATGAGGAGTAAACGGCCGAGGACATTTCGCTCTTTTTGATCTTGTCAAGATCGCCGAACAGTCGTTCCCTTGCTGTTGAAGCGTTTGTGAGATATATGAATGTTCCTTTTCCCGCTTCGGCTATCTTGCGGCACATGTCCTTGTTTAGCCGCGAAATCACTGTCTGCCCGTTTTGGTCTGTCAGATATTTGTTCTTGTTTACCGGGTCGGGCACGGGTGCTCCGCTTTCCTTTCCCACGCCAATCATAAATACGCGCATTCCTTTTTGGGCCGCTTCTTTCGCCGCTTCTTCTGCACCGCCTTCGTGGTCTTCGCCATCGGTAATCACAATTATAGCACGCCCAACGCCCTCTTTCTGTGTAAAGCTTTTGGTAGCAAGGTTTATGGCCTGTCCGATAGCCGTTCCCTGACGGGTTATGAGCGAGGGACTTATTGCGTCCAGGAACATATTGGCTGAAATGTTGTCGCTCGTGATGGGCAGTTGGCAGAAAGCATCGCCCGCAAAAACGATAATTCCAACTTTATCATTGTCCATTCGGTCGATTGCTGAAGAAATAAGCTGCTTGGCGCATTCAAGGCGGTTTGGCGGCACGTCTTCGGCCAGCATACTATTGGAAATGTCAAGGGCGATAACGACTTCAATTCCCTGTTTTTTTTCGTTGTCAACAGTCATTCCCATTTGCGGGCGGGCAAAAGCGATTATAAGCATAGCCGCGGCAAACAAAGTGATAAGGAATTTCAGATGCCGCCTTTTTGCGGAAGCATCGGGGGTAAGTGCCTTCACGAGCTGCGGATCGCCGAAACGGCGCATTTTGCGTCCGGCGGATATGCAGGACAATATATATATTATGCCCCACAGTGCGAGCAGCAGCAGCAAATACAGATATTTTGGGTCTTCGAATCTGAACATGGTGCGTGTTTAGTTTATGGCAGCCGCCGGTAAATCGTAGTCCTCATAAGTATTTCCAGAAGCAGTGAGATAATTGCCAACAGCGCGAGCGGTTGGTACAGGTCGTAGCGCTTGGAGTATTTGCGCACGCTGAATTTGGTGCGCTCCAAATTGTCAATGTCGTGGTACACTTTTTTCAGCTGGCTGGTAGAATTTGCCTGGTAAAACTGACCGCCCGTTGCGCTGGCGATGCCGCTGAGCGTCTGTGTGTCGATTTCGCATGGCATCTGCACGTAGTGAACCCCTCCGCCCGGAAGCGGGTATGGGAAAGGTGCCGTGCCGTTAGTGCCCACGCCGATAGTGTAAATTCTTATTCCGTATGTGGCGGCTATGTCGGCGGCTGTGAGCGGGGATATTTCCCCGGAGTTGTTTGAACCGTCGGTTAGCAGTATTATTACCTTGCTTTTGGCCTTGCTTTCTTTTAGGCGCGACACGGCGTTGGTTATTCCCATTCCTATTGCGGTGCCATCGTTTATCACTCCGTGCATAGCAAGGTCGCAGCTCACCTGTTGCATAAGGTTCAGCAGTGTTGCGTGGTCGGTTGTCATGGGGCATTGCGTGTATGCCTCGGCGGCGAATACCGTAAGACCTATGTTGTCGTTGGGGCGTGCCGAAATGAATTCTGTGGCTACGTTTTTGGCTGCCTGTATTCTGTTTGGTTGCAAATCTTCTGCCAGCATGCTTGTGCTTGCGTCTATGGCGAGCATTATGTCTATGCCTTCCACCTGCGAGTTTTTCCAAGAGTTTTTCCCCTGCGGGCGGGCTATTATCAGAATTATAAGTGCTATTGTGATAAGTCGCAGGATAAATGGAGTGTGCATCAGTCGCACTTTCAGCGTGGGGCGGATGTGCCTGTATGCGTGGGTGTCGGATATGGTTATTGATGCCTCGCGTTTGCTGTGGCGCAAGAAGTGCCATACGGCGTATGGTATGAGCAGCAACAGCAGCAGGAGAACTTCTTTGTTTGCGAATGTAACCATTTGCTGATATTTTATAGCAATAAGTCAAAAATCTCGTTTATCATGAACACTGCAACGGCAACTGTGGCTGCAATTGCTGCGCATAGAATGACTTTCTTTTTAGTGCGCGGGTTCTTCACCTTTGTCTCGGGCTTTTCATTTCCTTCTTCGGCAACGGTTTCGGGCAGCTTGTCGCTTTTGGTGCTTTCTATGTATGATGACAGGCGTATGAGGTTGCGCTCGTCTTCGCCGGTGTCTGTTTTTAGTTTCGCGAATTTGGTCAGGTCGGCGGTGGCGAGTATTTCCCGTAATTCGGCATAGTCGGGTTCTTCGTGCGGTTGCGGTTGCACGTTTTCTCCGTCGGCTTCCTTTTTTGCCAAAAGCCTTTGCTTTTCTCCGAGTTCTATAAGATGCTCCACGAGCTCATGCGATGTCATTTCGCCGGCATTGAAACCGTAGCGTTTGCTCACATAGCGGCGAAGAATATGTACGAGGCTGGTGTAGTAGTCTTTCGAGGATAGTTCTTCCGATTCGTATTCGCCCTTAAGTTTTGCAATTTCTTTTTGTGCTTCCTTGTGGGGCAGTATGGGCGTTTTCTTTCCGGCTTTGACAATTTTTGCTTTTGGGGCTGACATCAGGCGTTGTGCCGAAATCCAAACGGCAATACCGCAGGCGATAAGCAGCAGCGACAGCAGGAAAAGCGGCATCCAGTCGCGCCAGGTATATGTCGGTTCTATGATTTCTTTCGGTCCGAAGAACTTGTCAACGTGGGCGGTGTCAACTTTTACATCGTTAACTTTTAGTGCAAGCTGGTCGGTGGAATATATTTTGCCACCCACCTTAACGTTCATTGGCGGAATGCTGTAAAGCGCGGGGTCGAAACTTGTTATAGTGAAACTGAAAACCGATGTGTTTATGCCATTGGAGGGTTTGTCTTTCTTTGTGTCGACCACTCCCTCTTTCACAACTTCAATTCCTTCTTTCATAAGTTGCTGAATGAGCTTGGGGAACGTAGGCTGTACGTTTTGCGGATGTTCCACGGTTATGTGTACATCGGTTTGTTCGCCAATTAGTATTTCGGTAGAGTCAATGGTTGCGCTTACCCTTACCTGTGCCTTTGCCGTTAGTGCAGCAAAGATAAGTGCCGTTACTATTAATAATATATGTGCTTTCTTCGTCATTGTTGTGTCGGCCTTCTTAGGATACGCCGGCCGCTTTTGTGTTGAAAAGTTGCATTAGTTTCTTCACGTAGTTCCCATCGGTTGGTATGGCAACGTTTCTCACTCCCGCCTTTGTGAATTGCAGGCGTGTGGCATCTTCGTGTTCCTGCCATGCGCGACGGTGTTGGTTGCGCACTCGCTTGCTCGATGTGTCAACATATTCAATGTGTCCTGTCTCTGCATCGCGGAATTCGATTATTCCCACATCCGGTAGTTCTTTCATTCTTATGTCGTACACTTCTATGGCATTGAGGTCGTAGCGGTGTCCTGCTATTTTCAGCTTGTCGGTAAGGTCGTGGCGGTCTATGAAGTCGCTTATCACGAATGCGGCGCACTGTTTTCTTTGTATTTTCATCAAAAATTCGAGTGCTTGCGGAATGTCGGTTTTCTTTCCTTGCGGGGCGAATGTCAGCAGCTCGCGTATTATGTAGAGTATGTGCTTGCGCCCTTTTTGTGGCGGTATGTATTTTTCCACCTTGTCGCTGAAAAATATCACTCCTATTTTGTCGTTGTTCTGTATTGCGGAAAAAGACAATGTTGCGGCTATTTCGGTAATCAGTTCTCTTTCGGAGCGGGTTTTTGTGCCGAAATCCACGGATGCAGATACATCAATGAGCAGCATGACTGTGAGCTCGCGCTCTTCCTCATACACTTTTACGTATGGGCGGTTGAAGCGTGCCGTTACGTTCCAATCGATGTCGCGCACATCGTCGCCGTATTGGTATTCTCTCACTTCGGAGAAGCTCATTCCCTTTCCTTTGAAAGCTGAGTGGTATTCGCCGGCAAAAATATTGTTGCTAAGCCGGCGCGACTTTATTTCGATGCGCCTTACCCGGCGCAGAAGTTCCGTGGTGTTCATAAATGGGAATTCCCGATGTGGTTTCAGGGTACGGCAACCTTGTTTATTATTTCGTCTATTATGTTGTCGCTTGTTATGTTTGCCGCCTCGGCTTCGTACGAAAGTCCTATTCTGTGGCGTAGCACATCGTGGGCCACGGCGCGTATGTCCTCCGGAATTACATACCCTCTGTGCTTCAGAAAGGCGTATGCGCGGCTTGCGTATGCGAGGTTTATCGATGCCCTTGGGCTGCCGCCGAATGATATGTAGTCTTTCATTTCCTTTAGCTTGTAGCGCTCGGGGTAGCGTGTGGCAAACACGATGTCGGCTATATACTGTTCTATTTTTTCGTCAAGGTATATGTTTTTCACCACCTCGCGTGCGTGCATAATCTTGTCTGCCCCTACCACAGGTTCGATTTTCTCGGGTTCTTTCTCCGCCAATTTTGCGCGTATTATGGCTTTTTCCTCTTCCATGGTTGGGTAGTCGATTATAACTTTCATCATGAAGCGGTCGGTTTGTGCTTCGGGCAGGTTGTATGTTCCTTCTTGCTCAATGGGGTTTTCGGTGGCAAGCACGAGGAACGGTTCGGGTAGGGGGAATGTTTCTCCTCCTATTGTAACTTGTCTTTCCTGCATGGCTTCAAGAAGTGCGCTTTGCACCTTTGCTGGGGCACGGTTAATTTCGTCGGCAAGTATGAAGTTGGCAAATACCGGACCTTTTTTCACCACGAACGTTTCTGTTTTTTGACTGTATATCAAGGTTCCGATAATGTCGGCAGGCAGAAGGTCGGGGGTGAACTGCACACGGTTGAATTTAGCGTCGATAAGCGAGGCGAGGGTCTTTATTGCTAGAGTCTTGGCAAGCCCCGGCACGCCTTCAAGCAGTATGTGCCCGTTTGACAGAAGTCCCACAAGCAGGGAGTCTACCAAATGTTTCTGCCCCACAATGGTGCGCCCCATGCCGGCTGTGAGACCGGAAATAAAGCCGCTTTCTATTTCTATTTGCTCGTTAAGGGCGCGGATGTCGATGTTGCTGTTCATTTTGCTTGTATATAGTTGGTTTCTTGCATATGCAAAAATATAATTATCTTTTCTATTATGGCGGGTGGTTGTATTAAAAAAGGGAAAAAGCAAGCCGCAGGTGCCGGGCGCTGCTACGGCGTGTTCAATCGCAATAGTCAGGGTCGGTGTTTACAAGGAACTTGTATTCCGGGTGTGCAGCAGAGAGTTCTTCCTCGATTTTGCGGCTGAATGCTTTGCGGTCTTTCACCGAAAAGTCGGTTACCACATCGAAAGACACGATTTTGTGGTCTTCATCGATGATGAACCCGTGAAGTTGGATGGCCCCTTGGCATTCCATAACTTTTTTGCGCACGCTTTCCCTGAACGCAACGTGTTCGGGGTTGTCGTCGTGGGCATATATTCCCACGGCAAGGTATATTCCGTAGTTGTTGTATATGTCGCGCTGTATTCCCAGTGTAAGCAGGTGAAGCTGCTTGGCTGTCATTTGTCCGGGAACTTCGATGTTTACCGAGCCCACCATGCTGCCTGGACCGTAGCTGTTCAGTATCAGGTCGTATACCCCATAAACTCCTTCGTGCGAAATTATGCGGCTTTTCAACTGCTTCGACAATTTGCTGTCGGCTCTGTGTCCCAACAGGTCGTTGAATGTGTCTTTAAGAATATCACCCCCCGCTTTTACGAGAACAAGCGAAATGGCGGCCCCGAACCATCCGTCAAGGTCTATGTTCCACAATATGAGCAACAGCGCGGAGATTATTGTGGCTAATGTTATTATGGCATCGAATAGGTTTTCTGTGCCCGAACCGTTAAGGGAATCGGAGTCTTCGCGCTTTCCAACGCGCAAAGTGTATAGCCCGAGCCATAGTTTTGCTATCACGCCGGTGCCCATTACGAGCAACATCGGGGTGGTGTAGTGGGTTGCTGTGGGGTGTATTATCTTGTCGACGGCGCTTAGAAACGACATGGTTCCCACGCTTACAATTATGGCGGCTATAACAAAGGCACTTACGTATTCTATCCTGCCGTGTCCGAATGGGTGGCGTTTGTCGGCCGGTTTCATGGCAAGCTTGGTGCCGCCCACGGCAATGACAGACGATATGGCATCGCTCAGGTTGTTTACGGCATCGAGCAAAATTGCTATCGACCCTGAGGCAAAACCTATTGCACCCTTTAGAAGGGCATATATAAAGTTCACCACTATGCCCCATATTCCTACGTGTACTATAAGCTTTTTGCGTGAGGCGCGTTCAACTTTATGTTTGATATCGCAGTTTCCCATAACATCTGCAAAAATAGTTATTTCCCCGTATATGGCAATAGTGTGGGGCGTTCGTTGCGCGAAAAACGTGCAGGTGCAGCGGTTTGCAAAAATCCGTGTAATGCAGCGGCAGGCGGATGTTTTGCCGTTGTAAACGCGAGTGTTTGATAGCAAAAGAATTGTTGTGTGTCGGGCGTGAAAATGCCGATTGCTGTTTTTCAGCGGGTTGTATAGGGCAAAAACTATGTCTGACGTAATTTCCCCTATGTCTGATGTAGTTTTTCCTATGTCCTATGTGGTTTTTCCTATGTCCTATGTGGTTTTTGCGTTTCCCGCAAACGTTTTTTAGCGCATGGTATGGTGTTTGAACGAAATTAAGCCCGGAGCTTTTTGCGACCTTGTGTGGCGGGGCGTTGTGCGTTATTATGCGGTATAAATGCGGAAATATTCGCCGGAGTTTGTTATCTTTGCATATTAAGAAAGTTAAAAACTACAAGAATGGGCTTAATATCAAATATTTTCAGAAAGAAAGCACAGGATTCCGAAGGCGGCCGGGTTGGAGGCATGGAGGATTTCATGACCCTTATAAGGGTTTATTTTCAGGCTTCCATGGCTGCCAATATAGGTATAACAAACATTTCGATGCTTCCCGACCTTAGAGTGTTCAAGCAAACGCTCCATGTGCCAACGGTTAACAACAGACTCGGACTGGGGGAAAAGGCAAAGTGCCGCAAGATGCTCGGGGAGATATATGGAATGCCCGACTCGTTCTTTCACGAGATAGACGCGAGTTTGAAGGCGCGTTGCCGCAAGGTAAACGAAGTTTCCAACTATCTATACCAGTTTCAAGGATTTTCGCAAGACTTGCTAATGCTCATGGGCAATGTGCTTAAATGGAAATTCCGTTTGCCTTCGTTTTTTAAGAAAACGATAAGGGCCGTTATAGAAAAGTCGATTAACGATGTGCTTACCAAAAACGATTGGAAGGACGCCGGAGTTATGAGAACGTGCGCGGGAATAAGAAAATACCGCCAATACCTTGGTTATTCGCCGCAGTGGATGACCGAGTATGTGTATCATCTTGTGATGCTTGCGAAGAAGGAGCCGCGTCCTAAGGATGTTACGGATACAGACAAAAAGTAACAGCATGATTTTGCGATAAGGAGCAAAATAAATAAATTTGCAGAAAGCGACACGGCGGAAAGCAATGGCAGAGGAAACAACCGACAGGAAAACGATGGAAATCTTCCAAACAAGAGTTCGGCAGCTTATGTACGAATACGAAAGCTTGTGCGGACAAAGGGAGCATATGCGTTTGGAGTTGGAAGAAAAAGAAAACGAAATAAACCGTTTGAAATCCGAAGTCAGTGAGTTGCAGGAAACGTGCCAGTCGTTGAAAACCGCAAAGATGCTTGAGATATACGACGGAGATGTGGCCAAGTCGAAAAGCCGTATCGAATCGTTAATCAGGCAGGTGGACAGATGCATAGCACTGCTTAATGTATAAATAAAAGCATCATGGCAGAGGCAAGTGAGTTTTTTTTAATACAGCTCAGGATAGACAACCAAATCTATCCGGTTAATATACGCCGCGACCAGGAAGAAATATACCGGGAGGCGGAACGCAGGATAAACGACAAGCTGAACCTTTACAAGGAAAAGTTTCCGAACCAAGAAAAGGAACAGTATCTTTACATGACGTTGCTCGACCTGGGCGTAAGGCTTATACAGTCGGAAAGGCGTAACGACACCGAACCTTACAAATCGGTGATGAGCAAGCTAACGGCGGAGATTTTATCAACGCTCGGCGAGAAGAGCTGAACAAAACATCTCACATTGTTTCGTGTGCTGTCCAACCGCAATTTTCCCAAGCCAAAGAGGCAGGGGTTAAGAAACAGACAACAACGAACAAATTAAAAACAAACACAACAAATGGAAATAATATTTATAGTGGTTGCACTTGTTGCCGGATGCGGCATAGGCTATCTCGTGATGCGCTACGTGGCGGCAGGACAATATAAAAAGAGAATATCCGAAGCAGAAAAAGAGGCAGAGGTTATCAAGGAAAAGAAACTCCTGGAAGTAAAAGAAAAATTTTTGAGCAAGAAAACCGAGCTCGACAAGGATATGCAGCAGCGTAACCAAAAGCTGTTGCAGACCGAAAACCGACTGAAACAGCGCGAAATAAGCCTGAACCAAAAGCAGGATGATTTGGGACGCAAAAAAACCGAGCTTGAAAACCAAATGCAGCGTTTGGAACAGTCGCAGAACGCGTTGCACGCCGAACGTGAGGAATTGCAGAAGCTGCAGGCACAGGAACGTGGAAAACTCGAAGAACTGAGCGGACTTTCTGCCGAAGAGGCAAAGTCGCGTCTCGTGGAGTCGCTTAAAGACGAGGCAAAAACCGATGCGCAAAGCTACATAAACGACATAATGGACGATGCCAAGCTCACCGCGACAAAAGAGGCAAAGAAAATCGTTATACAAACAATTCAGCGTGTGGCCACCGAAACGGCAATTGAAAACAGCGTAACAGTGTTCCACATAGACAACGACGAGGTGAAAGGACGTATAATAGGCAGGGAGGGTCGCAACATACGTGCACTTGAGGCTGCGACAGGTGTGGAACTTGTGGTTGACGACACACCGGAGGCTATAGTTATTTCGGCATTCGACCCCGTGCGTCGCGAAATATGTCGGCTCGCGCTGCATCAGCTTATAACAGATGGCAGAATACATCCGGCGCGCATAGAAGAAGTTGTGGCTAAGGTAAAAAAACAAGTGGAAGACGAGATAATCGAGACCGGCAAACGTACCGCTATCGACCTTGGCATACACGGCTTGCACTCGGAACTCGTAAGACTTATAGGAAAAATGAAATATCGTTCGTCGTACGGCCAAAACCTTTTGCAGCACGCCAGAGAGACAGCAAACCTTTGTGCGGTTATGGCTGCAGAGCTTGGACTAAACCCCAAAAAAGCAAAGCGCGCCGGTTTGCTGCACGACATAGGAAAAGTGCCCGATGAGGAACCCGAGTTGCCGCACGCAATATATGGGGCCAAGCTTGCCGAGCAATATAAGGAAAAACCCGACATTGTAAATGCAATCGCAGCCCATCACGACGAGGTTGAAATGACCAGTCTTATTGCCCCGATAGTGCAAGTTTGCGATGCAATAAGCGGAGCTCGTCCCGGTGCTCGACGCGAAGTGGTCGAGGCATACATAAAGCGTCTAAATGACCTGGAAAATATAGCCATGAGCTACCCGGGAGTAACAAAGACATATGCCATACAGGCCGGGCGCGAGCTGCGTGTTATTGTAGGGGCCGACAAGATTGATGACAAGCAGTCGGAAACTCTTAGCAACGAGATTGCAAAACGCATTCAGGACGAGATGACATATCCCGGGCAGGTTAAGATAACAGTGATACGTGAAACGAGAGCCGTGAGCTATGCCAAATAAAAAACGATGGAATATATTAAATTTAGGAACCGTCTTTCTGAAAGATATGCACAATATTTATATGCGCACTTGAAAAAGTGCGCATATGTTGTTCTATGCACAGTATTCGCCACTATGCATGGAAAGGTTTACGCGCAAAATGCACTCGGGCGCCTTGCAGACAGCGTTGAGTACAAAGTAGAGGGTACGGCTGTCTTTTCGGACGCAGGAGGCAGGACTCCCTTTTGGCTCACATCGAATAAATACGGTTTGGGTGGAGTGGAACACAATAACGGTCATTTACGTTTTGGCGTTTTCAAAGACCAAAGTAAGGACTCTGCCAAATGGCGTATGGGCTATGGAGCAGATATAGCGATAGCGCACAATTATACGAGCGACTTTATAGTGCAACAGCTTTATGTCGATTTGGGATACAAGAACATTCTCGTGTCTGCGGGAGCCAAGGAACGACCGGCAAATTTAAAGAATGCGGAACTGAGTAGCGGTAGTCAAACGTTTGGTATAAATGCACGTCCGGTGCCGGAAATACGTTTTGAGGTACCGCATTACATATCTTTGTTTGGCGGAAAAAAACTCTTCTCCATTCGCGCACACATAGGATATGGAATGCTGACCGATGGCAACTGGGAGGAGACGTTTGCTAAGAAAAGTGCGAGCCATTATGCCAAAAAAGCATTGTATCACAGTAAATCGGGTTTCCTCAAAATTGGTAATGAACAGATTTTCCCAGTTACTTTTGAAGGAGGATTGGAGATGGCAGGCACTTTTGGCGGAAAATACTATAGCGGAACAGGCTTTTCATATAATATGTTCTCCGGAATGCGTGATTTTATAGACATACTTTTCGGGCTGAGCAGTGATCCCGGCGAGGCGGTTTACAAAAACACAAAAGGAAATACATTAGGCTCTTGGCTCTTGAGTCTCGACTATCATGGGAAAGGTTGGGGTGTGAGAGCTTATTATGACCATTTTTTCGAGGATCATTCGGGATTGTTTTACAAATATATGGATTACGACGGGATGTACGGTTTGGAATTCAGACTGCCCAAAAACCCGATTGCAGACAACGTAGTATACGAGTATGTGTACACAAAATATCAGAGTGGAGCCATATATCATGACGAGACATCTGTGATACCCGACAAAATATGCGGACAGGACAATTACTACAACCATAATCTTTATGCGGGTTGGCAGCATTGGGGAATGGCAATCGGAAATCCGCTGTTCCTTTCTCCGATTTACAATAAAGACAAGCAGTTAGGGTTTGAGAGCAATAGATTTGTGGCACACCACGTTGGATTGTGCGGAAGTCCGTCAAAGGATTTGCGCTACAGGATGCTTTTCACTTTTTCACAACAGTTCGGAATGTACGCGCGACCTTTGGATGATGTTAAATACCAACGTTCTTTCCTGGCAGAGCTTACATATTCACCGTCTCGTTTGTTCGGAAGAAAAGCGAGCGGATGGAGCGCAGGCGCAGCGTTTGCTTTTGACCGTGGGTCTTATCTGGGGAACAATACGGGATTTCAGATAACATTCAGTAGAAAAGGTTTTTTCTCACTATGAAAAATAATAAATGGAAAAAATGAAAAGAATATTTTTTGCAGCAGCAACCTGTTTACTTCTTCTTGCTTGTGATAGGATGACAGACAATGGAAGACTTGACGGAATGTGGCAGCTTATGTCTGTTTCTTATTCGAGAAATGCGGGAGGCGATTCTGTTGTAAATGTTAAAGACGACAGGGTTTACCTGCAATTTCAGTCGAATTTGGCGCAGATTACTCCGGGAGCATTACGTACAGACTCTATGGGAAGGCAAATAATGATGCGTTTTGAAAAAAAAGGTGGTAATCTACGTATGTATGACTTCTATGCTTTTTATGAAACGGTGGGTCCTATAGGCACAGAAAGGCGCACAGAGGAAATTTTGCTAAAAGACTCTTCAACTGTTATGTTGCGTCCTTTTGGAATAGACGGTCTGTATGCAGATTTTTCGATACTAAAAATGAATGGGGATATAATGATATTGAAATCCGGCTTTGCAAAGCTGACGCTTAGAAAGTTTTAGTTTTTTGTTTAGGCATAAGAGCAGTTCGGGCAGACCATTGTGGCTTTATGCGAAAAAAACTGCATCCCGCTGATTTTTTTTTAGTGCCGAAAGAGTGCTTTTGGCGTGTAGTACAGGGAGTATGCAATACACCCCTGAAAATGCGTAAATTAGAAATTGCAACTTTTTCCAAACATCGCGAAAATTATATTTGATGTAAAAAAAACTACATAGGACGTAGAAAAAATTATGTCTGATGTAGTAAATCACGCCACAGCCTCCCTCGTTAGGGACTTGGTTAGTATGGGCGGCATAAAAAATAAGAGGGTAATCCAGCTTGAATTACCCTCTTGTTTGTATGTGTACTGCAAAATTTATTCTGCGGCGAGTGTGAAGCGGCGGTAGGCAACAATTTTAAGATCCTTGTCTTGTTTCTTGAGCCAGGCGGAAACACTTTCTTTTTCATCGCCAAACTGGAATTCCTGGTCGATAAGGCAATTCTCCTTGAAGAACTTCGCCAAACGTCCCTTTGCAATGTTCTGTATCATTTGCTCTGGCAGATTTGCGGCCTTTTCTGCTGCAACAGTCTGTTTTATTTCCTTGGCTTTTTCTGCGTCTTCCTTGCTTAGCCAGCCTTTTGCCATATTCGATTCTATGTGTTCATCGCTGTCAACAAGGTTTGCGTTGATGCCGGCTTTCTTCAATGCGTTTACAACTGCTTTTTCAACCTGTTCGTCCTTGGTTTTTTGTATTGCAACATCAAACTCCGATTTCTTTACTTCTTCGGGTACGGATGCTTCGTCAAGCGCTATGGGTTTCATTGCCGCAACTTGCATAGCAAGCTTGTGCGCGGCATCCTCGTTGTTTTTGTTGAGTTGAACCATGGTGCAAAGTGAGTGCCTGCCCATGTGGTCGTAGGTTGAAATGTTTTCGCCTTCAAGGTATGTGTAACCGTCGAGTTCTGTTTTTTCGCCGGTTATGCCGCTGCGTGCAATGATTGCATCCTCTACGGTTTCGTTACCTATGGTAAGGGCTTTAACCTCATCTAAAGTCTTTGCCTTGGCAGCAACTGCTGCATCGATTATGTCCTGCGTTAGCTTTACAAAGTCGGCGTTGTTTGCAACGAAGTCGGTTTCGCATTTAAGGGCGATAATCGCAGCAAAACCATCTGCATATTTAACGAGAACGCATCCTTCGGAAGCTTCGCGGTCGGAACGTTTTGCAGCAACGGCCTGTCCTTTCTCACGGATTATCTCGATGGCTTTCTGGGTATCTCCTTCGGATGCCTCAAGGGCTTTCTTGCAATCCATCATGCCCGCGCCCGTAAGTTTGCGCAATTTCTGGATTTCTGCTATTGTAACAGCCATAATAGTTGTTTCTTTTTTAATGTTTATTTTGTTTGTTCAGCCTCTTCTGTCGGCTTTTCCTCTGCTTCTGTCTCAGCTTCGCCCTCTGCCGGTTTTGCGGCGGGAGCTTCAACGCGTGCCTTGCGTGTGCGGTGGCGCATTGCCTTTGGTGCTGCTTCTGCGTTTTCAGCTTCTTGCTGTGCAGCGGCTGCATCGGCATCGGCTTTTTCAACCTTGCGCTCCTCCAGTCCTTCGTTTATTGCTGCGCAGCAGGCATCGAGTATTACTTCAATGCTTGTAGCCGCGTCATCGTTGGCGGGGATTACGTAGTCAATGTTTGTGGGGTCGCTGTTTGTGTCAACGATGCCGAACACGGGGATACCAAGGCGAACAGCTTCGCGAACGGCGATGTTCTCCTTGTTTACGTCAACAACGAATAGGGCTGCGGGAAGGCGGTTAAGGTCGGCTATTGAGCCAAGGTTCTTTTCAAGCTTGGCGCGCTGGCGGCTGATTTGCAGTATCTCTCGCTTTGAAAGGTTTGAGAAAGTGCCGTCTGCGGTTAGCTTGTCGATGTTTGCCATTTTCTTAACAGCCTTGCGGATTGTGGGGAAGTTGGTGAGCATTCCGCCCGGCCAGCGTTCAATAACATAGGGCATGTCGAGGGCTTTTGCTTTCTCGGCAACTATATCCTTAGCCTGTTTTTTTGTTGCAACGAATAGTATTCTCTTTCCGGATTTTGCAATTTGCTTGAGGGCTTCTGCGGCCGTGTCAATCATTGCTACGGTTTTGTTGAGGTCTATAATGTGAATTCCGTTACGCTCCATGAATATGTAGGGAGCCATTGCGGGATTCCATTTGCGTTTCAAGTGGCCGAAATGACATCCGGCTTTAAGCAGGGTTTCAAAATCTGTACGTGACATTGTTGTTTTGTTTTTGTTTACTTTCTTTTTGTTTGCGTTTCAAGCACCAACCTCAAGGTAGTCTTTTGCTGCCGTGTGCCATGATATGTTTGGGCGGCAAAGGAATCCTTGCGGTTTAGATACTAAACTGTATATATTACCAATATGTCCAAATAATGTATGTGTATTAACGCTTGGAGAACTGGAAGCGACGGCGTGCCTTGGGACGTCCCGGTTTTTTGCGCTCCACGGCGCGGGAGTCGCGTGTTACGAAGCCTTCCTTGCGTAGTGCGGCTTTGTCTTCGGGATTAATCTTTATGAGTGCGCGCGCAATGGCGAGACGGAGAGCCTGCGACTGTCCGGTAAAGCCGCCGCCGGCAAGGTTTGCCTTGATGTCGTATTTCTCAACAGCTTCCAACAACTGTAGGGGTTGCTTAACCACGAATTGTAAAATAGAAGATGGAAAGTATTCGGTCAAATCTTTTTTATTGATAGTTATCTTTCCTGTGCCCTCGCTTACGTAAACACGTGCCACTGAGCTTTTGCGACGGCCTAATGCATTAACTACGTCCATTTACTATTTTATTTATACTGGTTAATATCGATTTGTCTGGGTTTCTGTGCTTCCTGCTTATGTTCACCACCCTCGTAAACATAAAGGTTCTTTAGTATTTGGCGTCCGAGACGGTTTTTGGGGAGCATGCCGCGCACCACCTTGCGCACCAGTCTTTCAGGACCGTTGGGCTTGTTGAAAATGCTTTGCGGGGTGTGTTCGCGCTGTCCGCCGGGATAGAGGGAGTATGTAAGATATATTCGGTCTGTCCACTTTTTACCTGTTAGACGCACTTTGTCTGCGTTGATTATTATCACATTGTCGCCACAGTCGGCGTTGGGAGTGAATGTGGGCTTGTATTTGCCGCGCAGCAGTTTTGCAACGCGTGTGCAGAGACGACCGAGTACTTGGTCGGTGGCATCGACTACAACCCACTCTTTATTTGCATTCTGTTTGTTGATTGAAACAGTCTTGTAACTTAATGTATCCACTTTCGTGTCTTTTTTTAATGATTAAACATCTGGCGGCCTTCCGTTCTAAGTTTTTCTTCGGGCTTGCCATAGAGTTTCGCGCCTATAGTCGGCGCACCACGATTCACTAACCACTGCATCAGGCCAAATTCTTATCATTAGATGCAGCTATTAACACGCGGGGTTACAGGCTTATAACATGCCTGTTGATAATAATCGGCGTGCAAAATTAATAATTTATTTTTATGTGGCTGTGTTTTTCTTTGTTTTTTCTCTGTATTTCGTATGTCGTGGTGTTTGTGTATGTGTGTGTGGTTGCAAAACGAACTCCGCCACAGCGTTTGCAACGCGGCGGCGGAGTTTATTCTGTATTACGAAAAGTGTGATTTCGCTAATTCTGTTTTAATTTGTTGTTTTTGTCGGGAAATACTATTGACGGTTTGAATGTTTTTGCTTCCTCCGGTGTCATCATTGCGTATGACATTATTATTACCACATCGCCAACCTGCGCCTTGCGTGCGGCGGCACCGTTAAGGCATATCATTCCGCTTTCGGCAGGTCCCGATATCACGTATGTTTCAAATCTTTCGCCGTTGTTTTTGTTGGCTATGCACACTCGTTCTCCCGGGTATATGCCTGCGGCTTCCATCAAGTTACTGTCTATGGTTATGCTGCCCACGTATTCAAGGTTTGCCTCGGTTACGGTGGCACAGTGTATTTTCGATTTCAGTATCTGTATATACATTTTCGGCTCAGATATTCTCCTTGTATTTTATGTTGTCGATAAGTCTTACGGGAATATGCCCGCAGAATACTGTTATGCACCCTACTATATAGTTGCTGTCGTCCCAGCTGCTTACGTTTTGCAGGGTTGTGCCGTCAACTATCTCGAAATATTGCACCTCGAGTCCTTCTATGGCGTTAATTGTGTTTACCACAAAGTTGCGTGTTTCGTTCACGCTGTGGTTTTTTGCGAATTCAAGGCTTTCAAATAATGTTTTCGATATGTTGAGTGCTGTGTTGCGTTCCTTTGTGTCGAGCAGGGCGTTACGGCTGCTAAGCGCGAGTCCGTCGTTCTGCCTTACGATGGGGCAGGGGCGCAATTCCACGCGTATGCCCAGGTCTTTAATCATTGCCTTTATAACGGCTATCTGCTGGAAGTCTTTTTCGCCGAAGTACGCCCTGTCGGGACTTGCGGCGTAAAAGAGTTTGCTTACAATCTGGCATACTCCGTTAAAGTGTCCCGGGCGGCGTGCGCCTTCCATCACGGTGTCGATGGGGGGGTATGAGAATTTGCGTGTGTCGGGTTCGGGATACATCTCCTCTACCTCGGGGGCGAACATTATTGTTGTGCCGAGCGATGCGAGCAGCTTTTTGTCTGCCTCTATGTCGCGAGGATAGTTTTCAAGGTCGCGCTTGTCGTTGAATTGCGTTGGGTTCACAAATACGCTAACCACAGTGGCATCGTTTTCTTCAACCGAACGTTTTACAAGCGAGGCGTGTCCTGCATGGAGCGCACCCATGGTGGGAACGAGCCCCACGGTTTTGCCTTCATTGTGCAGGGCTGCAATGCGCCTGCCCAGTTCCTTTCGGGTTTTTATTACCTCCATTGTTATACGCTTTGATTTTTTTTTCGGGTGCAAAATTACTGTTTTTTTTGCAGAATGCCAAAGCGTGGAAAACTACATGGGACATAGGAAAAACTATGTCCGATGTGGTTTTTTCTACATAGGACGTAAGAAAAATTATATCAGACAATTTTTTTTGTGCTTGCATTTTTTTGAAAAACAAAACGTTGTGGATTTTCGCAAAGAAGGAGACAGGAGTCGTAGTGTCGGTGTGTCATGAAAACCCGGGCCGATGCGGCATAAAACAATGAGCAGCAGCGGGTAAAGTCGTGGCTTAACCAAAGGCTCAAAATAATTCTTCCGTGATGTTTGACGGATTCAAATATATATTATACCTTTGCTCTCACAAAGGAGTTCCGCTGACGGCAGACCGGGATGCTCATCAATAAAAAATGAAAACCGAGACAGCTTCGCAAGTTGATGGCGCGCTGTAGCAATACAGATTACAAAGATTTGCGGGCCCTCAAATCTTATCATATAGGAGTTTTCATCGCGTATCGCGTCAGTGTTCTCCTTTCTTTTTTTGTGTAAGGCCGCACGGTCTTGGAATGCAAAAACAACACCTGATGCAGCAAACGGAATATCTCGATAATCTTGACGAAAGCCAGCGAAAAGCCGTGGAGTATGTAGATGGTCCATCGCTTGTAATAGCCGGCGCGGGGGCGGGCAAAACGCGTGTGTTAACCGCCAAAATAGCATATTTAACTGCCTGCGGGCTGAAGCCGTGGAATATACTGGCTTTGACGTTCACCAACAAGGCCGCTCGCGAAATGCGCGGGCGTGTAGCCGCCATTGTGGGCGAAAATGTGGCCAAATACCTTGTAATGGGCACATTCCATAGTGTGTTTGCTAAAATATTGCGCAGGGAAGCCCATTTGCTCGGATATACGTCGAGGTTCACCATATACGACCGCACCGATTCTGCGAGCCTGGTGAAAAGCATAGTGAAAGGCATGGGGCTCGACCCCAAGGTTTACAAGCCGGGGGTGGTGCTTTCAAAAATCTCGCAGGCAAAAAACAACCTTGTCATGCCTGAGGATTACTGCAACGACACCGAACAAAGGCGGCGCGATGGTTCCGACAACGTTCCCGAAACATGCCATATATATATGCAGTACCAACAAAGGTTGAAGGCTTCGGACGCAATGGATTTCGATGACCTGCTTGTTGAGATGTATGTGTTGCTTACCGGCAATGAGGATGTGCGCAGAAAGTATGTGGAGCAATTCAAGTTCGTGCTCGTTGACGAGTACCAGGACACCAATCGCACGCAGGCGAAAATACTTTGGCTCCTAACGCGCGAAAGGCAGATGCTGTGTGCTGTTGGGGATGACGCGCAGAGCATATACGCTTTTCGCGGTGCAGATATAGGCAACATACTTAATTTTACCAAGATTTTTCCCGAAGCGCGGTTGTTCAAACTCGAACGCAACTACCGCTCAACCAAAAGCATAGTGGATGCCGCAAACAGTGTTATATCGCACAACCTCAACCGCATACCCAAAGAAGTTTACAGTCTTGCCGGCGAGGGAAGGAAAATAGAGATAACCCCCGCCGCGAGCGACTTGGAGGAGGCCGACATGGTTGTGAAAACCTTGTGCAGGGCCAAAAGTGCAGACGGAGTGCCGTATAGCAGCATGGCGGTGCTGTATCGTAAGAATGCGCAAAGCCGTGTTATCGAAGAAGCGTTGAGAAAGGCGGGAGTGCCTTACAGGGTTTATGGCGGACTGTCGTTTTACGAGCGCAAGGAGGTTAAGGACGCAATCGCCTATTTCAGACTGACCGTGAACCATAACGATGACGAGGCTTTCAGAAGGGTTGTGAACTATCCCGCACGCGGCATAGGAAACACCACTATGGAAAGACTCATGCTGGCGGCAACAAACAACGGAACAAGTCTTTGGGAAACAGCATGCACATTGCCGGCAAAGGAATTGGGACTGTCTTCTGCTGCGTATGGAAGAATTTCAAAGTTTGTTGCCATGATAAACGATTTTTCCGGAAAGGCAGAGGAACATGACGCTTTTGTGCTTGGCAACGAGATACTTGAAACGAGCGGTGTAAAGAAGGATATTTTGGCCGATACAAGCGACTTGAGCCGCAAGGAGAATTTGGACGAACTCGTGAACGCCTTAGGAAGCTTTGTGGCTGAAACGCTTGATGCCGGCGGAGATGCGACATTGGGAAACTACCTGGCCGAAGTGGCTTTGCTTACCGACGCCGACAAAAACGATGGCGACAAGGAAAAAGTGTCTCTTATGACCATACACTCGGCAAAGGGCCTCGAGTTCGAAACAGTGTGCATCGTGGGGCTTGAAGAGGAGATATTCCCGGGCCACCAGGCTAAGTACAGCCCGCGCGAGGTGGAAGAGGAGCGCCGCCTGTTTTATGTGGCACTTACGAGGGCAAAGAAATTCTGTCATATAAGCTACGCACGTTTCCGCTTTTCGTATGGCAGCATTACAGAATCAGACCCGAGCCGCTTTATAAAGGAGATAGACGAATCGTGTGTACATTTCAACCGAAAAAACATGCGTGAATTTGGTGGCGGCAGCGGCAACAGAACATTTGGCGAAAACCGTTTGGTTTCACGCTTTGTGCAACCTGTTGGCAGAAGGGATGTCAGGACGGAAGAAAAAGGTTTGTCCGATGAAAATACGCTTGCAAGCGCAAAGACCCAGGCCGGCGAAACAATTAAGGTGGGGAGTGTTGTTGAACACCGCCGTTTCGGCAAGGGAGTGGTAAGACGCATAGTCGATGCAGGCGATACCGCCAAGGCTAGCATTGAGTTTGATACTTGCGGCACGAAAGACCTGCTTTTGAAGTTTGCACCGCTTGTTGTGCAGCAATAATAAAGTGCGATGGCACATTGCGTTTTTTTCGGAAAAACAGTAACTTTGCAAATGCGCTGAAGCTAAAAGCTTTCGGCGCACGGCTTTTTATGAAATAGAACAGAGATATGGTATCTTTCACAGTCAGTTTGGTGGCCCTTGTATTGGGCTATATTATTTATGGGCGTTTCGTGTCAAAAGTGTTCGGACCCGACAACCGCCCCACACCGGCTTACAGAATGCAGGACGGAATGGACTACATTCCCATGCCGACGTGGAAAATTTTCATGATACAGTTTCTAAACATAGCCGGTACAGGGCCAATCTTCGGCGCGATAATGGGGGCTCTTTATGGGCCTTCGGCATTTTTGTGGATAGTTTTCGGCTGTATATTCGCCGGTGCCGTGCACGACTATTTGAGCGGTATGATTTCGGTAAGGCTGAACGGATGTTCGCTAACGGAAATCATAGGAAAATACCTGGGGAACACAACAAAGAAAATAATGATGGTGTTCACCGTGCTGCTGCTTATTTTGGTGGGGGCAGTGTTTGTAAGCTCTCCTGCGCTTTTACTTGAGGAACTTACTTCGGGTGTGCCTTTTATGAATATGTATTTTTGGATGGCAATTATTTTCGTTTATTATATAATAGCCACCCTTTTGCCTATTGACAAGGTGATAGGAAAAATATATCCGGTGTTTGCGTTCGCTTTGCTGTTTATGGCGCTTGGACTTATGGTGGCTTTGTATGTAAACTGGCCATCAATTCCCGAGATAACCGACGGATTGCAGAACCTAAACCCCCGCAAAGCCGTGCAACCCATATTCCCGTGTTTGTTCATAACCATAGCCTGTGGGGCGATTTCCGGATTTCATGCCACGCAAAGTCCGCTTATGGCACGGTGCATAAAAAGCGAGAAGTATGGCAGACCCGTGTTTTACGGAGCCATGATAACCGAAGGCGTGGTTGCCCTTGTATGGGCGGCGGTGGCCGGCTACTTTTTCTTTGATCCCGCAAGCGGAAATTCCGACATGACCGTGCAGGCCCCTAATGTGGTTAACATAATGAGCCGCCGTTGGCTTGGCGTAGTGGGCGGGGTGCTCGCAATCTTAGGGGTGGTTGCCGCGCCGATAACCTCGGGCGATACGTCTTTGCGCTCTGCAAGGCTTATAATAGCCGACTCTTTGAAAATAAAGCAAAAAAGCCTGTTGTCGCGCCTTTACATATCGATACCTATCTTTGCCGTTGTGGCGCTTATTATATGGTACAACCTTTCCGACAAGTCGGGATTTGCTGTGATTTGGGGATATTTCGCCTGGGCAAATCAAACTCTTTCGGTGTTCACGCTTTGGGCGATTACGGTTTATTTGGTAAGAAAAAAGAAGATATACCCGATGACTCTTATCCCCGCCCTCTTCATGACAACGGTGAGTGTAACATATCTGTGTGTGGCTCCCGAGGCACTGGCTCTCTCTAAGAGTATATCATATTCCATTGGCGCAATCACAGCGCTGGTTGCAGTGGTATGGTTCTTCGTATGGAAGGCGCGGTATTCCAAAAAAACTTCAACTGCAAAGGAATGATTATGGCCGTGTTCAAGCTTAGTGTGAAATTGCCTATGCAAGCGATTGTCTTGGTCGCTTTCAGCATGGTTTTGCTTTCATGCGGCGGGAAATACAGCGATTGTGCAGAAACCACAAACGAATATCCCAACATTTTCCCCGATTATGCCGGTGTAACTGTACCGGTAAATATTGCGCCGCTTAATTTTGATATAAAGGGCGCAGAACACGTAGAAGCCGTTGTGGAGCTTGACGGAAAGCAGGTAATGGAGGTTGTGGGTGAAAAAGCTGTGGAATTTCCTGAAAAGGAGTGGAAAAGTTTGCTGGGGAAAGCCGCAGGAAAGACTTTGGATGTGAAAGTTTCGGAATGGTCGAAAAAACATCCGGGCGGAATTTCATACAGACCGTTTTCCGTTTCAGTGTCGAAAGATAGCATTGACACTTGGATAGCCTACCGCCTCGTTCCCCCGGGATATGAGCTTTGGAACAGAATGGGCATATACCAGCGGAACATTGAGAATTTCAAGCAAGAAACAATAATAAAGAATTCGCAGAATAACGGCGGTTGCGTTAACTGCCACAGTTTTTGTAATTACAGCCCCAAGAACTGGCTGTTCCACGCTCGTGGCAAGGGTGGAAGTACGGTTATAACGCTTGACGGCGACACGAGGAAACTGCCGATAGAAAAGCTCGGGCCAAAAAAGAGTGCGACATATCCGTTTTGGCATCCCTCGGGAAAGTTTGTGGCTTTTTCCTCAAACCTAACGCGTCAGACTTTTTATGGAATCAGTAGGGACAAAATCGAAGTGTTCGATATGAATTCCGACCTTATCATATATGACGTCAAGGCCAACAGCGTGCTTACCGATCCGCGGTTTTGCGGAAGTGCCGATTGGGAGACATTTCCCGCTTTTTCCCCGGATGGAAAATATCTTTATATGTGTGTGGCCCATCTGGGGCTTGACGAACAGCAACGCCAAATGATGCAGGCGCATTTTGAGAAAATGAAATATGCCCTGATACGCGTGCCTTTTGATGCCAATACCGGTAAACTTGGGGACAGGGTTGACACTGTTTACAGCCCTTCACGCCATGGTGGCAGCGTTTCCCTACCGCGTATTTCTCCCGATGGAAGATACGTGATGTTCACAAAGGCCGATTGCGCCACGTTCCCCATACAGCATGTTGAGGCTGATTTGAAGATGATAGATCTGAACTCTATGAAGTTCGTGAACACAGATGTTATCAACAGCCCATATTCGGACAGTTACCATTCTTGGAGTTCAAACGGCAGGTGGGTAGTGTTCAGCTCACGCCGCGTTGACGGAAAATACACCCGCCTGTTTTTTTCGCACTGCGATGCCGCCGGAAGGTTTACAAAGCCTTTCATGCTTCCCCAAAAGAACCCTGAGCAAAACGGCGAATTGCTTTACGCCTACAACATCCCCGAGTTTATAAAGTCCCCCGTAAGGCTTGACAGGGAAAAGACGGCAGAATTGTTCCGTGTAAAATGAAAACAAAGATGAAACGTTTCTATATATTCCTGCTTCTATCGGAAATAGTCTGCTTTCTGGTTTTGTTCCTGGTTTATCCGTACACAATACAAATACGGGAGGGAGAGGATTTGTTTTTGCTCACCAAGGAATTTGTTACCGGGGTTATAAGCAGGCCTCAGGGATTTTGTTTTTTGATAGTTGATTTCTTGGAGCAGTATTTTTCCGTTGCGTGGGCGGGGGCACTTGTTTATTCGCTCGTTATAACGCTGGCGCAGTGGCTATTGTTTCTTGCATTGCGTAATCTCGGAAAGCAAAATCTGTATTGGCTTGCGTTCTTTCCTCCGCTTGCCATTGTGCCGTTCTCATTCCCGTTTTTTGATATGCAGATGAACTTTATGTTCTTCTCGCTATTGCTTTATGTTTTCACGGCAATAAAGCCGCGGGTGTGGAGGTGCGTTTACGCTATGCTGCTTCCTATACCGGCGTTTTGCCTTGTTACATGGTACGAGGCCGCCATGCTGTTCGCCGTTTTTGCGGCGGTTGAGCTGCTTTGCCGCAAAGACCGCGTTATGGCGGCTGTTATGGTTGCCGCCCTCGCTTTCGGTTTTGTTGTCCCGCGCCTGTGGTCCGGTTTTGTTGATTTCGTGCCTTTTGACAGGCGCCCGCTTACCGGAATTGAAACATATTTCTCGTGGAAGTGCTTTGCGGCGTATTTTGTAGCCTGCCTTGCGGTTGCCATTCCAGCAAAATTAAAACTCAAAGGCTGGATTGGCTGCATCGTTGCTCCGCTTATTATTGCAGGTTTTGCGGCAATAATGCTTACAAGCGAGGATCTGCTTTTCGGCGAAAAAACTAACAAACTTTCGCTCCTTGCCGACCAAAAGGATTGGTATGGTATAATTACAGAAGTGCCATACGATGATGCGGCAGGGAGTGTGGTACTCACAAAATATGTGCTTTTGGCAATGAGTGCGACCGAAAACCTGCCCCAGGCGCTTTTCTCCTATCAGGTGAACACCCCCGAGGCTTTTCTGTTCAGGCACGACAAACGCAATTTTTACATGAATTTCAACAGGCAGTTTTATGATAACATCGGAATATGGGACGAAGCTTTCCACCAGGCGTTTGAGTATGGCGTGAACCAGCGCGAGAACGACTGCTTCCGCGCCATGCGCTTCAAAACCGACTATGCCCTAAATTCAGGCGATCTTGGCGTGGCGCGTTTCTACCTTAACCTGCTTGGCAAAAGTTGCAACAACGCCTCTTTCGTAAGGGAACGAAAAAACAGACTTGCGGCTCTCGAACGCGCAAAAAACAAAACAAAGCTCCCGCCATATCGCAGCGACACGTTTGTTGGGGCGTACCCCATGGCTTCGGAAATGATAAGGCTTTTCGAACGCAACACCAAGAGCCGTAAACTGCTCGACTATTTGCTTTGCAGCCTGTTGCTCAACAAGGAGGTGGAAAAGTTCGGCATGGTTTTCTCGCGCTTCAACCTTTATAAGGATGGCGAAGTGCCACGTACCTATTCCGAGGCTCTCACCGCGCTGGTTTCCCGCGACCCGAGAGCACGCTCCATAAAGGGCTACAATCCCGACCTTGACAAATATTTTGCCGATTTCGTGTCAAAGGCAAAGCAAAAGCAGGCGTTGGGAGAGTATGCCAACACATATTGGTACTATTTGTACTTCCGCCGGGTTGACAAGGCGGAGAACAACACCAATTCGAATTGAAAATCATAAATGATATGAAACGAAAAACAGTTTATGCAGGCACTGCGGTGGCTGTTCTTTTGCTGTTAGGGGCTTACACGATGTTCGCCCCGATGCTTAAAGGCGGCAACACCGCCTATGTTTATGTTGACGGCGATGACACTCGCGATTCCGTTGCGCGGCAGCTAGCTTCTGTTGCCCGCTGGCCGCAGCGGTGGGGCGTTACAATTTTGGCAACACTTACGCGCTACGACAGTCATCCGCGCACCGGCCGCTATGCATTGTGCAAGGGCGAGGGCGCGTTGCACTTTTTCCGTGCTTTGCGCGGCGGGCGGCAGTCTCCGGTGGAGCTTACAATACCTTCGGTTCGTACAATGGAGGATATGGGCGGTTTCCTTTCAAAAAAGCTCATGATAGATTCGGCAGCATTCGTGAAAGCTGTGAGAGACTCTGCCAAGATGGCCTCGCTTGGCGTTGACACTGCAAATGCCTATTGCCTTTTCATTCCCGACACCTATGAGGTTTATTGGAACATAACGCTAAACGACCTGCTGTTGCGAATGAAGAAAGAGTCGCGGGCGTTTTGGACCGACATACGTCAGGCAAAGGCAAAATCCATACCGCTAACCCCTAACGAGGTATATACCCTCGCATCGATTGTTGACGAGGAAACGGCAAACAATGCCGAGAAACCTTTAATTGCGGGAATGTATATAAACCGCTTGAAAGCCGGAATGCCGCTTCAAGCCGATCCCACTATAAAGTTCGCATGGCGCAACTTTACGCTGCGACGCATATATCACGGACTTCTCGACATACGCAGTCCCTATAACACATACCGCAACATAGGACTTCCTCCCGGACCGATCAGGGTGGCGAGCATCGAAGGTATAAATGCCGTTCTAAATTACGTGCACCATAATTTTATGTACATGTGTGCCAAGGAGGATTTTTCGGGCACTCACAACTTTGCCCACACATATTCGGAGCATCTTGTAAACGCAGCCCGTTATTCAAAGGCTCTTAATGAAAGAGGCGTGAAATGAGGCTGCCCGAAACGTATACCATAACCCTCGGAAACATGAACTTCTTCGCCCATGTGGGTGTGGGCGAGGACGAAAGAAAAGCCGGAGTGGCAATCAGAGTGTGCGCAAAAATTACGGCAGATGTGCGCCGGGAGGCATTTTACGGCGACGACTTTATGGCTGCTCCCGACTATTCCGAGGTTTACGCCAAGATATCCGAGGTTGTGAGTCGGCCGGTGAAACTGCTCGAAAGGCTTGCCTGCGAAATAGGGGAGGCCATACTCGGAATGCAGGGAATATGCGGGGTTGAAGTGTCGGTAACGAAAAAGAATCCGCCTGTCGGTGGCGATGGCATGAACGCAACGGTTACGGTCGGTATTCTAAAAAATATGGAATGACGCTTTGCCCTTTCGGCGGAAAATACTAATTTTGCATTCGCTTGCCGATATAGCTCAGTTGGTAGAGCGACGCATTCGTAATGCGTAGGTCCTCGGTTCAAGTCCGGGTATCGGCTCTTTCGTTAAAACCGTGTCTTAAAACAGATGCGGTTTTTATATTCCCCAAACATAACCGGTTGCGCTCAACCGTTTGGCATGTTTTTGCAAAGAGCGGCAAAACATAGAGAGCGCAGTGCGTTTTTTGAAGGTTGTAATATTGTGCTTTTCAGGTGTTTGCAAACGGCAAAAACTATGTCTGATATCTTTTTGACTATGTCGGATGTTTTTTTTTCTACGTCAGACATAGTTTTTTTTATATCCGATATGTTTTGGTGGAAAGCAGAAAGGCAAGTCCGTCCTCGAAGCAACAGTTTGTGCGGTAAGCAAACAACATGCCGGTGTTTGGCGCTGTTATTCATTTACATCGTTGCGAATTTTATTGTGCCGCTTATATTTGTTATCTTTGCATAGCCCGTATAGGGTGGAAGCATTTTTATTTGAAACGAACGTACATTCTGCGATGAAGCATATACGCAATTTCTGCATAATAGCCCATATTGATCACGGCAAGTCAACCTTGGCCGACAGACTTCTTGAGCGCACAAAGACAATCAAGATAACCGAAGGGCAGATGCTCGATGACATGGATCTTGAGCGCGAGCGTGGCATAACCATAAAAAGCCACGCCATACAGATGAAGTATGAGCATGGTGGCGAGATATTCACCCTCAACCTTATCGACACTCCGGGGCATGTTGATTTTTCGTACGAGGTGAGCCGTTCCATATCGGCTTGCGAGGGTGCGCTTCTGGTTGTCGATGCCACGCAGGGCGTGCAGGCGCAAACAATATCCAACCTGTACATGGCCATAGAGAACGACCTTGAGATTATCCCTGTTATAAACAAGTGCGACATGGTCAACGCCATGCCCGACAAGGTGGAGGACGAAATTGTAGACCTCGTGGGATGCAAGCGCGAAGACATAATCCGAGCCTCGGCTCGCACGGGCATGGGCATAGACGAAATTCTCAATGCCATAGTTGAGCGTGTTCCGGCGCCAACGGGCGATGAGAACGCGCCCCTTCAGGCGTTGATATTCGACTCGGTGTTCAACAGCTTTCGTGGTATCATTGCATATTTCAAAATTGTAAACGGCTCCATAAGCCGGGGCGACCATGTTGTATTTGTCAATACCAAACAAGACTATGTGGCCGACGAGGTGGGGGTGCTCGAAATGAGCCTCTCTCCGAGAAAAACTTTGCATTGCGGCGATGTGGGATACATTGTAAGCGGAATAAAAACAGCTACCGAAGTTAAAGTGGGCGACACAATAACCAAGGTCGATAATCCGTGCAGCAAGGCTATAGAGGGATTTGAAGAAGTAAAGCCTATGGTATTTGCCGGGGTTTACCCAATATCGCCCGAAGACTTTGAGAACCTGCGCTCGTCTCTCGAGAAACTACAGCTCAACGATGCATCGCTCACATTCTCGGCAGAAAGTTCCGTTGCGCTCGGTTTCGGCTTCCGCTGCGGTTTCCTCGGTCTGCTCCACATGGAAATCATACAGGAAAGGCTCGACCGCGAGTTCAACATGGACGTAATAACCACCGTGCCTAACGTTTCTTACATGGTATACGACAAGCACGGCGAGGCAAAGGAGGTGCACAACCCGGCAAGCATGCCCGATGTTTCGGAGATTGACCATGTGGAAGAACCCTACATTCGCGCCACTATAATAACCGATACGGCGTATATAGGGCCTATTATGACTCTTTGCCTATCAAAACGCGGCGAGCTTGTGAGCCAGAACTTCATTGCCGGAAACCGTGTGGAGATAAACTTCGATATGCCGCTTGGCGAGATAGTGATTGACTTCTACGATAAGCTGAAGAGCATATCGAAGGGATATGCCTCGTTCGACTATCATGGCATAGGTTTCCGCCCCTCAAAGCTTGTTAAACTCGACATACTGCTTAACGGCCAGCCCGTGGATGCGCTTTCAACGCTCACCCACGCCGATAATGCAGTTACGTTTGGGCGCAGAATGTGCGAGAAGTTGAAGGACCTGCTGCCGCGACAGCAGTTTGATATAGCCATACAGGCGGCAATAGGTGCGAAGATAATAGCACGCGAAACCGTGAAGCAGGTGCGCAAGGATGTAACGGCAAAATGCTATGGCGGCGACATATCGCGAAAACGCAAGCTGCTCGAAAAACAAAAGAAGGGAAAGAAGCGAATGAAGCAGATTGGCAACGTACAGGTGCCGCAGAAGGCCTTTTTGGCGGTATTGAAACTTGACTGAAACAAACAACACAAAATATTAATATGTACAGAACAAACACATGCGGAGAATTGCGCCTTTGCGATGCCGGAAAAGTTGTTACGCTTGCCGGCTGGGTGCAACGCATAAGGAAAATGGGTGTGCTCACGTTCGTTGACCTTAGGGACAGATACGGAATAACACAGCTCGTATTCAACGAAAACGTTGGCAAGGAACTTTTTGACAAAGCCAATTCGCTTGGTCGCGAGTATGTGGTGCAGGCCACGGGAACGGTGAACGAACGCAGCTCAAAAAACGATAAGATAGAAACAGGCGAGATCGAAATTATAGTAAGCGAGCTTACTATATTGAACGAAAGTCTCGTACCTCCGTTTACCATAGAGGAAAACACCGATGGCGGTGATGACCTTAGGATGAAATACCGCTATCTTGATTTGCGCCGCGCTTGTGTGCGCCGCAACCTTGAGCTTCGCCACAGAATGTGCATTGCCATACGCCAATTTCTCGACTCAAAGGGATTTCTCGAGATTGAGACGCCGGTGCTTGTGGGCTCCACTCCCGAGGGTGCAAGAGACTTTGTTGTGCCTTCGCGCATGAACCCGGGACAATTCTACGCCCTGCCCCAAAGTCCGCAGACGCTGAAACAGCTGCTAATGGTTGCTGGAATGGACAGGTATTTCCAGATTGTGAAATGTTTCCGCGATGAGGATCTTCGCGCGGACCGCCAGCCGGAGTTCACGCAGATTGACTGCGAGATGAGCTTCGTTGAGCAGGACGACATCATATCCATGTTCGAGGAAATGGCAAAGTATCTGTTCAAGAATGTGCGCAATTACGATCTTGGCGACAAGCCTTTCCTGCGCCTGCCGTGGATAGATGCCATGCGCCGCTTCGGAAGCGACAAGCCCGATATGCGTTTCGGTATGGAATTCGTGGAGTTAATGGACACGCTGAAAGGCACGGGAGAGTTTTCGGTTTTCAATTCCGCAGAATACATCGGCGGCATTTGCGCCAAGGGTTGCGCCGCTTACACGCGCAAACAGCTCGACCAGCTCACGGACTTTGTTAAGAGTCCGCAGATAGGCGCAAAGGGCTTGGTTCATGCAAAGGTTAACGCCGATGGCAGTGTGAAGAGTTCGGTTGACAAGTTTTATTCGCAGGAGGTTCTGCAAAGCCTTAAAGACAAGATGGGGGCAGAACCGGGCGACCTCATACTGATTTTGAGCGGGGATAACGCCATGAAGACACGCAAGCAACTTGGCATTTTGCGCCTTGAAATGGCAGACCGCCTTGGACTGAGGGACAAGAACAAGTTTGCCCTGTTGTGGGTTGTTGACTTTCCCATGTTCGAGTGGAGCGATGAGGAAAACCGTTTGCTTGCCATGCACCATCCGTTTACTATGCCAAAGCCCGAGGATATACCCATGCTCGACACCGAACCAGCGAAAGTTCGTGCAAATGCCTACGACATGGTATGCAACGGTGTAGAGGTGGGCGGAGGCTCAATAAGAATACACGACAGCAAGTTGCAGGCTAAGATTTTCAGCGTTCTCGGCTTCACCCCCGAGAGGGCGCAGCAGCAATTCGGCTTTCTTATGAATGCCTTCAAGTATGGTGCGCCGCCCCACGGAGGATTGGCTTACGGACTTGATCGGTGGGTGTCGCTTTTTGCTGGTCTCGACAGCATACGCGACTGCATAGCCTTCCCCAAGAACAATTCGGGACGCGATGTGATGCTTGATGCGCCGGCCGAGCTTGACCAATCGCAGCTCGATGAATTGAAGATAAGCGTTGTGAAAGAGGACAAGTAAAACGCAGTTTGTTTAGGTTTAATAAAACCAAAGAGAACTCCACGCGGCAAAACGCCGCGTGGAGTTCTTATTATGCTTGCAATCAGTAAATCGGGTTTTTGTAGGGGCGTATGGCATACGCCCTGAATTGCGCGGATTTACGATGTCGTGGCGGCGGTTTGCCATGCGGTTCATGCGGTGGCGTACAGGGCGTATGCCATAAGCCGCACAAATACACAAAAAACATTTATTCAGTGATTTGCGCCTCCGTAGGGGCGTATGGCATACGCCCTGAATTGCGCGGATTTACGATGTCGTGGCGGCGGTTTGCCATGCGGTTCATGCGGTGGCGTACAGGGCGTATGCCATAAGCCGCACAAATACACAAAAAACATTTATTCAGTGATTTGCGCCTCCGTAGGGGCGTATGGCGTACGCCCTGAATTGCGCGGGTTTACGATGTCGTGGCGGCGGTTTGTGGTGCGATTCATGCGGTGGCGTACAGGGCGTATGCCATAAGCCGCACAAATACACAAAAACCATTCATTCTGTGATTTGCGCCTCCGTAGGGGCGTATGGCATACGCCCTGAATTGCGTGGGTTTGCAATGTCGTGGCGATGGTTTGCCATGCAGTTCATGCGGTGGCGTACAGGGCGTATGCCATACGCCCCTACAATTATGGCAAAACCAAAGCCGGCAAAACTGCATTTGACGTAGGAAAAACCATGTCTGATGTAGGAAAAATTATATCAGACATAATTCAAACTACATCAGACCTTTTTTCTTCCGCTGCAAGTCTATGAAAAACAAATAGTTATAACGGATATTTGTTTTTGGGCTATTGTTTTGTAAACCAGCTTTTTATGCTGTTTGGACGATATTCGCGGTTTCTTCAAACAGCCTTTTGTTTTTCTGACATCGCCAACAGTCCTATGAATGTCAGTGCGCCGTTCAGCAGCAACAGTTCGTAGCCAAAATGATAGTCCCACAATCTTGCCGCCGATATGTTTGCGGCATAGCACAACAATGGTGCGGCAACCGCCACATAAGGCACAAACCTGTCGGTTGGGGTGCGTCGTGTGAACAGTCCGAATGCGAAGAGCCCGAGTAGCGGACCGTAGGTGTAGGATGCCATTACGTAAACGGCATCGATGACACTTGTGGAATTGAGTGCCTTGAACGCGAGAATGAACAGTATAAATACGGTTGTTACGCCGGCATGCACTTTTTTGCGTATTGCGGCGGCTTTTCGGGAGTCGGTGTTTTTTCGTTCCACTCCAAGAATGTCGATGCAGAAACTGGTTGTGAGAGCTGTGAGTGCCGAGTCTGCGCTTGAGAAAGCGGCGGCTATTATTCCTATCACGAACATTATGGGTACGAGGGTGCCAAGGTATCCCCCCGAGGCGAGCATGGGCAGCAGGTTATCGGTTTGCGCCGGCGTTGCAATGGAGTTTTGGGCGCAGAAACCATATAGCAGCACACCAAGGGAGAGAAAAAGCAGGTTCATAGGCAGAAAAGCAAGCCCGTAAGCGGTCATGTCTTTTTGTGCATCGCGCAGGTTTTTGCACGATAGGTTTTTCTGCATCATGTCTTGGTCGAGCCCGGTCATAACTATAACTATGAATATTCCGGCAATGAACTCTTTCCAGAAAAACTGCCCGCTTTTCCAGTCGTCGAACACGAAGATACGCCCCATGGGACTTTGCGCCACAAAATCAACAGCCCCCTTAATGTCAAGGTGCATGGCGTTTGAAACGGTTATCCATATCGTAACCACTGCGGCTATAAGGGCGAGAGTTTGCAGCGCATCGGTCCACACAAGTGTTCTCACACCGCTTTTGCGTGTGTATGCCCATGTAAGCAGAAGTGTTGACACGGCTGTAATCTCAAAAGGTATGCCGAATTGGTCGAATACGAATTTTTGCAGCACGAGACAAGCCATGAACAACCTTGCCGCCGCACCGCAAAGTTTGCTTATTAGGAAGAACGCAGCGCCTGTCTTGTGGCTTGTGTTGCCGAATCGCTTGCTCAGATAGTCATATATGCTTGTGAGTCGTAATTTGTAATATACCGGTAGCAGCACATACGCCACCAAAAGGTATCCCGGCACAAAGCCGAGACACATCTGGAGGTATGACATGTTTACGGTTCCCACCATTCCCGGCACGCTCACCACCGATACGCCCGAGATTGAAGTGCCAATCATTCCGAAGGCAACGAGCCACCATGGGCTTTGCCGGTTGCCGCGAAAGAAAGCGTTGTTGTCGTTGTTTCGCGATGTGAGATGGGAGATCATAAGCAGCAGACCGAAATAGCCCGCCATTATCAGTATTACAACGTATGCACTCATATAAATTGCGGATATACTGCAAATTTACGCAAAATCCGCAATTCCGAGCGGGTTTTCGTGTCAGCCGGTCTTGTGCCTATTTCTCGCTTTCGTCTTTGCCTTGCAGTTTTTCCCTGCGGCGGCGTTCCTGTTCCATGGCTTCTGTAACCACCGGTTTGTCTTTGAAACGGTTGGTGTAGAACGAGTAGTCGGGAATGGAGTGCTTGTATTCGGGGTCGGTGAACAGCGGACTGGTTATTATATGGTCGGCTGTGCTGCGGTTGCAACAGAACACGATGTTCTCTACTCCGGCAAGACGTGTGAGAGCTTTTATGTCGGTATCGTGAGGCTGCACTGTCAGCGGGTCGGTGAAGAAAAACAGGTAGTCAATCATTCCTTCCACAATGCGCGAGCCCATTTGCTGGTCTCCGCCCAACGGACCGCTTTTCAGTATTGTGAAATCCCATTCCACATCCGGGTGCTTTGCCTTAAGCGCTTCAAGAATGAGCGTTCCCGTGGTACCGGTGCAATAGAATTTGTGTCCCATGAGGCGTTCGGAGTTCCAAAGCACCCATTCAATTAGGTCTTTCTTCTTTGCATCGTGGGCCACAAGGCCTATGTGGCGCACTACTTTAACCTTTTCCATAGTCAAGTTTGTTTCGATTATAACTTAATATGCAATATTAGCAATAATAATTGACATTGGGGGCGGGTTGTGCCGTGAAGGCGCAAACAAAAAGCCGCACTGCCCATTGCGGGCGGTGCAGCTTGCATGGCGTGTGGCTTTTTGCAACTTTCACTTCACCTTTATGATTATGGTTACGCTCACGTCGGGGTAATACTGCTCATCCTCATATTTTATCATGTAGATGCGGTTGGTTTTTGGGTTGCTCGTGGTTATGATTGTTGTAACCTCCCCATCCGAGTACGTAGTGGTGGTTGTCTTGTTGCGTTTGGTTTCGCTCTTGAAGGCGTTAATTAATTTTTTGCTGTTAATGCCGCCAATCTCAAGTTTCTTCACAACCTTTTCAATGGCTCTTGTCTTTGGGTTGCGCTGCACAACGGAGGTGAACTTCGCCCCTCCGATGGTTGAAAGTTCGTCAACCATGTGGTCGATGCTGTTTTGCGCCGCTGCAAACAGCGGCATTAGCATCAGCGCCAGCATATATATTGTCTTTTTTGCCATTTTCGTCCTAATTTAGAAGTTGTTCGATTTCCTTTTTCATTTTCGGGTCGCTCACGTTTTTCAATACGTCCTTTTCGGCTCCTTCCACGGTTTGCAGTTTTGCTATTTTGCGCTCAATGCGTGAGGCGCCTTGCAAGGTAGTCCTTATGGAGTCTTTTATTTCGCTCAGGTCGTCTATGCGCTGTCCGTCAACAATTATGTAGCTTCCCTCGTACAGTTTCGCAAGCGCGTTTTCCTCGCTAATGTTGGCTGCAAGGCGCACACCGAAAACTATCGCCACAACAGCCGCCGCGCTTGCCGCCGCCCGCAGCCATATAATGGGCATACGGAATGCCTGCTTTTTTTGCACGGCCGGCGCAGGAACGTCGCCCACTGCCGCCAAATCGCGGAACATTCCGGTGTATTCCGCAAATTCTGCCGGTATGCGGTCCTGCTTGAAGAAGGCGTACAGCCTGCGCTCCTCTTCAATGGTCGTGTCGCCCTCGAAGTACCGGTCAATCAGTGTTTGTATTTCTTCTTTTTTCATCTGTTCCGTTTTATGTATCGTTGTCGTATTGCCATTCTGGCTCTGCTTATGTTCTGCCTTATTGTGGTTTCGCTTATGCCTGTGAGCTTTGATATGTCCTTGTACTCCATTTCCTCCACAAGCCTCAGGCGTATCAGTGTTTGCTGCATTTCGGGTAGCGTGTCTATAATTCCCATAACCCTTTGGTATCTTTCGTGGGTTTCGTTTTCGGGCGGTGCGCCTATGTCAATCTCCTCAATGTCAACAGTGGGCTTTTCGCGGCGCAGACGGTCTATGGCCAGGTTTTTCGCCATTACGTTCGCTATGCCGTTGATTGGCTCGCGTAGGCTTTCCCTTATTTCCCACAGGCGCAGGAGAGTGTCCTGAACCACGTCCTCCGATTTTTCTATGTCGGGGATATACCGTCGTGCCGTGGCAAGAAGTTCGCGGCGCAGGGCGGATGCGGTTCTTTTGAAGTCCTCTCCGGTCATGGGTGCGGGAAATCAGAGGTTGTTTAGAAGTTTTGTGTTTGTCTTGGCAACGCCGCTGTTTTCAATCGTTGTCTTGTCGGCAGTGCCCGTGTATGTAACTTTTGACGCGCCCGAGTTGTCGGATTTAAGCACCTTGCAGTCAACTTCGGCGTTAATGTTTCCCGCGCCGCTGTTTTCTATGTCGAGAGTTCCGCCCTTGAATTTTAGGTTTGTCTTGCACGCTCCCGAATTGTCCATTTTCAGTTCGTCGGCTTCCGCGATGAGTTCGACATTCACCGCGCCGCTGGCTTCGAGGTCGGCTTTCTTGCATTTCAGCTTGCCTATGCGGCATTTCACAGCCCCCGAAAGGTCGTAACCGAAGTTTTCCGTTTTGATGCTTCCTGCGGTGAAGCTGCACGCGCCGCCTATATCAACGAAGGTGAGGTCGGGTGCCTTGACGTAAAAGTCAACGCGCTCGTTTCCCCCGTTTGTGTTGACGTTTTTTTTGAGTGTGATGTTAAGGGTTTCGTCTTCCACGTAGGCTGTCATTGCGCTCATGAGTTTCGGAGTTCCCACAGCCTTCACCTCGTAGTCGCTTGCCTGGGTGAAGTGGACTTTTACAATGCCTCCGGCATTAATCTTGTTGAAGCCTTTCAGTGCGAAAGTCTTTTTAGCCGTTTTGTCAAGCTTGCCGCTTTCAACCTGATTGGTTTCCGCGAGTTCCGAAAGGTTGCTGAGTTCGGAAAGGTTGTCAAGGGATTCAAGACCATTCTTTTTTGATGTGGTTTTTGAGTCGGCGCATCCTGTGTTTGCCGTGAGTGCAAATCCCAGTAACAGGGTTGCGATGAATACATTCTTTTTCATGTCAGTATAAAATTTGATGTTCTTACCCTTATTACGCACGACCCGCTTGTTTGTGACAAGAAAAAGCAGTTTTTTTTATTTCGCGCCGAAATTTATTGTAACAACCATCTGCAAAGGTATGAATAATCTGTCGCCAAACGAAAAATTCAGCTTTGTTGTCGGTTCTGTTTTCGATATTTGTAACGAAACGGCTGTTTGTGGGAAATGCTTTATCTTTGCATTCATGGAAAAGGATGAATTTCTGACGGTGTCGGCACCAACCGAAGGGTATTATACCGAACTACGCAGCAAGTTTCTATCTTACGTATTCCCTGTGTGCGATGAGCAGGAAGCAAAAAAACATGTGGCAGAATTGAGGCGAAAGTTTCACGACGCGCGCCATGTGGCATACGCATATATTATAGGTGTTGACGGAGAATGTTTCCGTGCCAACGATGACGGTGAGCCGTCGGGCACGGCGGGTAGACCGATATTGGGGCAGATAAAGTCAAAGGGACTGACTGACACGTTTGTGGCGGTTGTAAGATACTTTGGCGGCGTTAAATTGGGCGCGAGCCGTTTGGGCGAGGCATATAAGGTTGCCGCAGCAGATGCGCTTGATAAGGCTGAGGTGAAAAGGTGTTTCGTGGAGCAGACACTTACGTTGCGTTTCGGATACGAGCGGATGAGCGCGGTTATGAAGGTTGTAAGGGAAACGAATGTGAGGATTGTGGAAAACGCTTATGACAATGGCTGCATTCTAAAGGTAAGCATGAGAAAATCGCTTGTCCCCGATTTTTGCGAACGGCTTGACAGGACAATTAAAGTTGAATGAAGTGGAGGAAAGCCAAATAACAATAAGGCGTGTTGATGGCGAGGAGGACTTGTGGTATGCCGAAAGGCTTTACCTGTCGAGCTTCCCGGAGGACGAAAGGCGCGAGGTTTCGGACTGGTTAACTTATACGTGGTCGAAACCGGAGTTTTATAATAACATAATAGAGCATGGCGGATGTAAAACGGGCTTTATATCGTTTTGGGATTTTGGCGATTTTATTTACGTGGAGCATTTTGCCATGGATGTCTGTGTGCGTGGCAGGGGACTTGGCGGCATGGCGATTGAGGCACTGCGCCGCTCGGCGGGGAAGCCTGTTGTTTTGGAGGTGGAGCTTCCTTCCGATGACATTTCAAGGCGCAGAGTTGCCTTTTACGAAAGGCACGGTTTCAAACTTTGCGAAAGGAAATATGTGCAGCCGCCATACAGGGCCGGCGGAAACGAACTGGAGATGAAAATAATGTGGTGCAATGCCGGGAACATCAATGATGTTTATGACGACATTGTTGCGCGCATATACAATAAGGTGTATGGAGCGTGAGACGTGGCATGATGAAGCATCAGGTTGCGTCAGTATGTATGGCCATACGCCGCACAAATGCACAATAACCATTTATTCAGTGATTTGTGCCGCCGTAGGGGCGTATGGCATACGCCCTGAATTGCGCCGATTTGCAATGTTGCGGCGGTGGTTTGCGGTGCGGTTTATGCGGTGGCGTACAGGGCGTATGCCATGCGCCCCTACATTTATGGCAAAACAAATACCGCTAAAAATACATTTGACGTAGGAAAAACCATGTCTGATGTAGAAAAAATTACATCAGACATAATTCAAACTACATCAGACCTTTTTTTCTTCTTTTGCAAACCTTTGGGAAACAAAAACTTGTACTATTGCTCTATAATACCGATAATATTTCGTTAGTCGGTTGTTTGCGGAAATAAAAAACAGCCTGCCCATTGTTTTTAACTGCCGCTTATACCAGATACCCTTTTATGAGCGGGCGCGAATTGTATGTGGAGGCCATTACTTCGCCATACGCCCCTGCGGAATGTATTGCGAGAATATCTCCGCGTTTGGCGGGAGAAATGGCGCGGTCTTTTGCAAAAACATCGCTGCTCTCGCATATCGGGCCTACGATGTCGTATGCCTCTTTCTCCGCGCAATTGTTTGACAAGTTCTCAATGTAGTGGTAAGCTCCGTATAGGGCGGGGCGTATAAGGTCGGTGAAACCGGCATCGACAATGGCGAATTTCTTATGGGCTGTTTGCTTGGTGTAGAGAACCTTGGTTATCAAATCTCCGCATTGCGCAACAATTGAGCGTCCGAGCTCGAAGTGCACTTTTGTGCCTGTGGGCAATTTAAGACGGTTGCGGAATGTGCTGAAATATCCCCGGAAATCGGGAATCGGATTTTCCTTTGGATTATCGTAGTCTACGCCGAGTCCTCCGCCCATGTCAATCATTTCGCATTTTATGCCTTGCGCTTCGAGTTCGCCCGCGAGCTTGTTGGCAACATCGCATAGTTTCTCAAAGCAGGTGTATTCCGTGATTTGCGAACCTATGTGGAATTGCAGGCCGCGAAACTTCAAACCTTTCATGGCGATTATGGCCTTTGCCGTTGACATAACGTCTTCGAGGGCTATGCCGAACTTGTTTTCCTCGGTGCCCGTTGTTATTTTTTCGTGTGTGTGGGCATCGATGTTGGGGTTAACGCGTATCGCTACAGGTGCAACAGTGTTCATTTTCAAGGCTATTTCGTTAATAACCTCAATTTCTTGCAAACTCTCTACGTTAAAGCAGAAAATGCTGTTTTTAATGGCGGTTTCTATTTCATCGTCTCTTTTCCCCACGCCGGCAAAAACAATTTTTGAGGGGTTGAAACCGTATTTCACGGCTTTCTCGATTTCTCCGCCGCTCACGCAGTCTGCCCCCAGATTGTATGAGCTGATGAATTTCATTACATCCGGGTTGTCGTTTGCCTTTATGGCGTAATGAACAACGAAGTTGTCGTCTTTTTCAACGGTTTGTTTCAGTGTTTCGAGCGTGTTCCTTAGTTTGTCCTTGTGGTACAGATAATATGGCGTGCGGAAATTCGGCACGCCTTTTAATGTTTCCGACATTGTCAGTCTGCTTTTTTGTCGTTAAACAGTTTCTTGCTAAGTTCGCGGAGTGCTTTCGCCTTGTCGCATGAGCGTATCAGGAAAGAAATATTGTGCAGGCTTCCCCCGTAGGAAATCATCCTTACAGGTACGGAGGCCATGGCATCGGTTGTGAGACTTTCGTAGCCCACGTTTCCCCAGCGCAAATCGCCGACAACACATATAATGCACATATCGCGGTCGATATCAACGGTACCGTATTTTTTAAGTTCCCCGATGATTTCGTTCAAATGGGCAGGGTTGTCAATGCTCATTGAAACTCCCACTTCCGAGGTGGTTATCATGTCGATGCTCGTGTTGAACGTGTCGAATATGTTGAAAACCTTGCTCATAAACCCGGTGGCGAGCAGCATTCGCGATGAAACAATTCTAATGGCGGTTATTCCGTCTTTTGCGGCTATGGCCTTTATTTTGCCGCTTTCCATCTCGTTGTTTATAATCGTGCCTTTTGCCGAGGGATCAAGGGTGTTTAGAAGTCTTACCGGTATTCCTGCGAACTTTGCGGGCAGAATGCAGGTGGGGTGGAGTATCTTTGCTCCGAAATAGGCAAGCTCGGCAGCTTCCTCGAAGTTTAGCTGGTCAACGGGTTTTGTTCCCTCCACAAAGCGCGGGTCGTTGTTGTGCATTCCGTCTATGTCGGTCCATATTTGTATTTCCTCGGCTTTTATTGCCGCGCCAATCAGCGATGCAGTATAGTCTGAGCCTCCACGTTGCAGGTTGTCGATATTCCCTTCTGCGTTGCGGCATATGAATCCCTGCGTTATATATATTGTGTGTCCCTTATGCTTTTCGAGGATTTCGGCAAGGCGTTTGGATATTTGCAGCTCGTCGGGCTCTTTGTCCTTGTTTATGCTCATGAAGTCGAGAGCCGGAAGCAGAACAACATTTTTGCCAAGCTCCTTAAGGTAGTTTGTCATCATGTTGGTGCTTATTATTTCGCCCTGCGCAAGGATTTCCTTGTCAACGTTTTCATCGTGCTTCTTTTGCGTGAGTTTGTGAAGGTGCGTAAATTCCTCTGTTATGAATTTGTTTGTAAGCTTTCGGTATTCTTCGGTTGAATATAGCTCGTCAACATGTTTGTGGTAAACGCTTTCAAGTTGGCTTATTACGTTGTTGGCCCCGAGAGGGTTCTCTTTGTTAAGGTAGTCGGTTATTTCCACAAGCGTGTTTGTAGTTCCCGACATTGCGGAAAGTACAACAAACTTCTGCTCGTCAGAAGAGATAAGCTTTGCTACGTTTTTAATTCTTTGTGGCGACCCAACCGAAGTGCCGCCGAACTTCATTATTTTCATTGGTTTTCCTGTAATTCGCTTTTGTTGTTGTATTCGTCTGTTATATCGCGGAACTCACCGTCTTTGCATTGGAACACTTTTCCTGTGAAAGTCTTTACAAGGTCTTGGTTGTGGGTGCTCATTATAACTACGGCTCCGTTTTCGCTGATAGTTTCCAAAAGTTGGGTTATGTCCATGGCAGCTTTTTTGTCGAGGTTTCCCGTGGGCTCATCGGCAAGAATAATCTTGGGGTTGTTGATAATTGCCCGTGCAATTGCCGCCCGCTGCTGTTCGCCCCCGGAAAGTTCGTTAGGATATTTGTCCTCTTTACCCTCGAGCCCCACGAGTTTCAGCGTGTCGTCTATTCTTTTTTCTATTTCGCTTTTTTGCTTTATTCCTGTAGCTTTTAGCACGAAAGCCAGGTTTTTCCAAACTGTAAGGTCGCCCAAAAGTTTGTAGTCCTGAAATATAATGCCAAGCTGTTTCCTTAGGTCGGGAATTTGTTTGCGACGTATTTTGGAAAGGTTGTAGCCCAGCACAGTGCCTTTTCCTGCCGAAAAGTCCAAGTCTTTGTATATTGTGCGCAATATTGAGCTTTTGCCCGAGCCAACGCATCCTGTCAGAAAAATGAATTCTTTTGGAAAAACGGTAAATGTAACGTTTTTCACTACCTCATGGCCATTGTGGCTTATGGATACGCCTTGATATGATATCAAAGCTTTTTCTTCTCCTGCACTTTGTTCTGGATTGTTCATGATGTTATTATTGTGGGTTTAGTGTTTGTGCCAGCCCGGTTGGTGGCGTTCTGCGAGTTCTGCCGCCACTTGTTCTATACGCAGACCTTTGGACGTTAGCAGCACTATTAGGTGGTAGAACAGGTCGGAGCATTCGTAAATAAGTCTTTCGTTGTTTCCGCTTACTGCTTCTATTACGGCTTCGAGGGCCTCTTCGCCCACTTTTTGCGCCATGCGGTTTGTGCCGTCCTTGAAAAGGCTGGTGGTATACGATTTCTCGGGCATATCCTTATAGCGCTTGTTTATGAATTCCTGCAGCTCGGAAAGGAACAGAATAGAGTTGCGTTTGTTTTCCTCGCCCCAGCATGTATCTGTTCCGTTGTGGCAGATGGGTCCGTGGGGAATTACTTTCACCAGCAGGGTGTCGTTGTCGCAGTCGGGCTTCATGCTCACAAGTTCCAGATAATTGCCGCTTGTTTCGCCTTTTGTCCACAGGCACTGCCGTGAGCGGCTGTAGAAAGTAACGCGCTTTGTGGCGAGGGTCTTTTTGTATGCCTCCTCGTTCATAAAGCCGAGCATAAGCACGTTTAGTGTAACGCTGTCTTGTATTACAGCCGGCACAAGACCGTTCATTTTTTTGAAATCTATGTTCATAGTTATTATAATCTTACATCTATTTTCTCCTTGCGCAGATATTGCTTCAGTTCCGGGATTTTTATTTCTCCATAATGGAACACGCTGGCGGCAAGGGCGGCATCGGCGCATCCTTTTGTGAACGCGTCGCGAAAGTCCTCTTTATCCCCGGCTCCCCCCGAGGCTATGAGCGGAATGCCCACGCTTTCGCTTATGCGGCGCAGCGCGTTGTTTGCAAAGCCTTTCTTTGTGCCATCGTTGTTCATGCTGGTGAACAGAATTTCCCCCGCGCCCCGGTTGTAGCCTTCCCGCGCCCAGTCGAATAAGTTTTGTTCTGTTGGTGTTCTGCCGCCGTTAAGGTAACATTGCCATTCTCCGCTTTCTTCAAGCTTGGCGTCTATGGCAAGCACGCATATCTGCGAGCCGAAGTGCTTGGCTATTTCGTCAATAAGCAACGGTTTGCGCAGCGCTGCGGAATTTACCGCCACTTTGTCGGCTCCGGCTTCGAGAAGGCGTTCCACATCGGCAAGCGAACTCACGCCTCCGCCCACGGTGAACGGGATTGACAGTTCGGCAGCAACCCTGCGCACCATTTCGGTGAACGTTTTTCTTCCCTCCACGCTCGCTGTTATGTCGAGAAAAACGAGTTCGTCGGCCATTTGCGCGGAATATACTTTTCCCATCTCAACGGGGTCTCCCGCATCGCGTAGTCCTACGAAGTTTACACCCTTTACGGTTCTTCCGTCCTTCACATCGAGACATGGTATAATGCGTTTCGCTAACATGGTTTCCGTTGTTTGTTAAGCCCGAATTCTTTGGCAACCTGTATCAAGTTTATTTTGCCCTCGTAAATTGCCCGCCCGAACACCACGGCGGGTATTCCCGCCTCGTTCAGTGCGGCTATATCGTTGATGCTTCCCACACCTCCGCTTGCAATCAGCCGGCAGTCGGGGAATGCTGACATAATGTCTTTGTAAAGCGCGATGTTCGGACCGCACAGCATTCCGTCGCGTGAAATGTCGGTGCAAAGCACACGGCGCACTCCCAAGGGCCAATACCTTTTCAGCAGGTCGCTTATGCCCATTCCGGAATCTTCAGCCCAGCCTTTGGTGCGCACCTTGCCGTTGCGCACGTCTGCCGATATTATGAATTTGTCGGCTCCGTAATCCTCTATCCACTTTGCAACTTTTTCAAAACTGCTCACCGCCATGCTGCCTATGCTCACGGCTTTTGCCCCGCTCTTGAATGCGTTGGCAAGGTCTTCGTCTGTCTTTATGCCTCCGCCAAAGTCCACATCCAAACCTGTGTTTCGCGTTATGCTTTCAAGAACGGAAATATTGGCAGGCTTGCCTTGCTTTGCTCCGTCAAGGTCAACAAGGTGCAGCCTTGTGTACCCCGATTTCTCAAACTCCCGCGCCAAGTCGGCAGGAGTGGAGGAATAGGCTGTTTTCTTTGAAAAGTCGCCTTGCGACAGTCTAACGCAGCTGCCCTCTATCAGGTCTATGGCTGGAATGGGCTTTATCATCGTTCTTATATTTCAAGAAAATTTTTGAGTATGGCTTCTCCCGTGCTGCCGCTTTTTTCCGGGTGGAACTGAACAGCCATGAAATTGCCGCGCTCCATAGATGCGCTGAAGTTGCCGGCGTAGTTGCATTGCGAAGTGGTGAACCCGTTGCACGGAACGAAATAGCTGTGCACGAAATACACGTAACTCCCCTCGGCAATGCCGTTGAAAAGCTTGCTGTTCATGTTGCTGAGTGAGTTCCAACCCATGTGCGGGATTTTCTCGTTGCTGGCGGGGGAGAAGCGGATTACTTTGGTATCCGGGAAAATGCCGAGACATTCGGCCCCGCCGCCCTCTTCGGAGTAAGAACACATCAGCTGCATTCCGATGCAGATACCCAAAACCGGCTGCTTCAAGGAACGTATCACATTGTCCAAACCGGTTTTGCGCAGGTAGTTCATCGTTACGGCCGCCTCGCCCTGACCGGGTATCACTATATGGTCTGCCCTCGACAGCTCTGAAACATCATCGGTAACAATGCAGTCCGCGCCCAACCGTGCAAGGGCGGATTTTACGGAAAAGATGTTTCCGGCGGGATATTTCAGAATGGCAGTGGACATCTGTTTGAAGTGGTCTTAAATATATTGCGTATTGTTCATGCAAATATAGCAAATATAAGCATACCCCGGCTTGCGGGAACATCCAAACAGGGCGGTAAAAAAGGTGGACCGTAGCTAAAAAGAAAGGGTTGACGTGGGAAAGCAAACTTTATGTTTCAAAAAAGCGCGGAAAAACGAAGAAATGAAAGCGGCAGGCTGATAGCGGCGATAAAATGTATAAAGAAAACCGGCTTGGCGCGAAACAGGCCTCCCTTTTCCAAGCGCCCCGAAAACTACATAGGACATGTGAAAAATTATGTCCTATGTAGGAAAAATTATATCAGACATAATTAAAACTACATCAGACCTTTTTTTGCCCATTTCAAACCTTTGAAAGACAAATTGTTATAGTAAAAGTATTTTGTATGGTTATTTTGCTGCAAATCAACATCTTACGCAATTTGGATGACACCCGCAATTTCGTGGGGAGTTTGGCAGAGGCGTAAGAACATAAGGAGACAAAAACAAAAGGGTGCGAATGTTTTATCATCCAACCCCTTTTGTCTATTATTTTGCTTCAGTTATTCCTGCTTGACTCCTTAGAAATGCACATCGCCGATAAACAAACTATTTGCGTGAGCGCGCTGCAAATTTGTAAATAAGCAACGATAAGCAAACACGCACTCAACGAGTGTAAAGATTGTGCAAAATGATAGAAACACAAAAATATATCACGTTTATTTTTTTATTGTAGAGGTGTCACCTGTATTGTTAAAAGGCGGTGTTTTACAGCAAAAACTACAAATAAAATACAGCGAAAATCACAAATGAAACGCCACAAAAGTTAGTTGTAAACTACCACAATAGTTAGTTCCAAAATAGCACAATTCATAACGCCAAATACCCACAAATATTAGTTTTTACTTGCAAATACAACTGAATACCACTAACTTTGCACATATAATCAAATCGCGGTTACAATATGAGTTATTCACATAGAATTGCAGACATTCAATTGGCAAATCGTCTTGAGGCTTTTGGGGCAGTACTAATAGAGGGCCCTAAGTGGTGCGGAAAGACAACAACTGCAGAGCAAATGAGCAAAAGTGTCATAAAGATGCAGGATACGGAGATGCAGGAAGAATACGCTGCAACCGCCGCTTCAAAACCATCATTATTGTTGATGGGTGAGACACCTCGCCTTATAGATGAATGGCAGGATGCTCCTGTTCTTTGGGATGCCGTGCGTACTATGGTAGACAAGCGTCAGGTTCCAGGACAATTCATTCTTACCGGAACTACTGTTGTAGACAGAAGTAAAATACATCATTCTGGTACGGGTAGGATTTCACGAATGAAGATGTTGCCAATGAGTCTATGGGAGTCAGGAGAGTCTAATGGAAAGATTTCACTTAAAGAATTGTTTGATAATAAAGACTTAGACATAGACGGCCTCACTTCAGAAATGAAGATTGAAGACTTGATTTATGCTGCTTGTCGTGGCGGATGGCCTGCATTTCTTAATATGAAGAGTGATAAGGCAAAGCTACTTATTGCACGCAACTATGTTGATGCCATCTGTCGTGACGATATCTCAAGAGTGGATGGCGTACAGAGGGATGAACGGACAACTCGTGCAATATTGCGTTCGTATGCCCGTAACATATCAACATTGGCAAAGAATACGGCTCTGTTAGCTGATGTAACAACCTCTGGAGAAGTTTCACTTTCTATGAGTGCGTTTGAGGATTATGTAACCTCCCTCAACAGATTGTTCGTTATCGACAACATAGAAGCTTGGTGTCCTGCCGTCCGAAGCAAGACAGCAATTCGCAGCGGAATAAAACGTGCTTTCGTGGACCCGTCTATTGCAATTGCTGCCTTAGGACTTTCTCCTGAAGCATTGATGATTCAGCTCAAGACCTTTGGTTTCATATTTGAACAGATGTGTGCACGCGACCTTCGGGCTTATACTCCAGGCTTTGGCAACCATTTATCTTACTACCGCGACCGCTACGGACTGGAAGCCGACCTTGTGCTTCATCTTGACGATGGGCGATACGCTCTCGTAGAATGTAAGCTTGGCAGTCGTGGAATTGAAGAAGGTGCGAAACATCTTTTGGAAATTAAACGACTTGTTCAGGAGCACAACAAAACAGAGAAACAAGTTCCGCTTCGTGAACCCGATTTGATGATAGTTATGACAGGGGGCAGTATGGCTTACACACGCCCAGACGGAGTAAAGGTCATACCGCTTGCTTGTTTGAAAGATTAAAAATAGGATAATATGGAACATCTGCTTCTGTGTGTTGTCGCTCGTTCTCGCCTTGTTTGTGGGCATTTCATCAATAAGCGATAGGGCATTTGTACTGTTGAAACCCGCACATTCTTGTTAAGCACCTGCAAAAAAACACATAGGAAAAGCTATGTCTGATGTAGAAAAAATTATATCAGACATAATTAAAACTACATCAGACCTTTTTCTTGCTTTTGCAAAGGCATGAAAAGTAAATCGTTGCAAGAAAAAGCGTTTGTGTGGCTATTCTTTTGCAATCCAACATCTTATGTGTTTTTCGCGACATCTGCGATTTCGTATAAAATTTGCCAGCGGCACAGATACATAAGGGGCAAAAAACAAAAGGGCATGAATGTTTCACCATCCAACCCTTTTTGCTTACTATTTACTTCTGCTTATCCATGTTTTGACCTCCTGAAATTATAAAATACAATAAAACTAAATCTCTCTATTTTAAGAAACCATGCTCGTAAACCTTGGGTACTATTTTTTCAGACAGATGCTTATGTGCTTTGCGCAAATCTGCATGAAGTTTGACATAAGTTTCGTCCTCACTTGTTGATTTCATTACATCTTTGCCTTTTTTATCAAATTTCGTTCCTTGGAAATATTTTCGTATGTCATAATATGAGGCATTCAGGTCGGCATTCGGTTGTTTGTGGTAATACCTCCACAGCTCACGCCCTGCATCAAATACAGCTTGCGCTTCTTTTGAAAATATGAATGATGTGTGTTTCTTGTTATCCCCACTGCTGAAAAAACCTCCTTGGGAAGTTTGAGTGGGTCTGCTCTTGCCAGAGATGTAATCGGTAAGGAAATGGCTCGGGTATTCATTTGTGACGCCTAAATCTTCTTCGGTAAATGGTTGCCAATGATTAATGCCATCCTTTGACTGGACGTTGTTCTTGTTCGTGAAAATGGCAAAGGTCAAACAGTCTGTTTGAAAAACCTTATCATCCCTCCACGTTTCTTTGGGATACAAGAACTGGTCGCGGTCGTTCTCCCAAGTCGCTTCTATAACCAAACGGACGGCAAGATAAACACTTGACTCTATAAGATTGTACTTGGTTATTTGCCATTGGTACTGATGATTCCAAGGTCTGTGAGGGCGTTCTATTCTCACAGTTCTTTGGTTTTGAAAATCATTTGCAATGCCTATGATGGTTGCAACAGAATCCTGGACAGTGTCGTCAATAAATGTTGCAGTCCAATCGTTGATCAGCTTAAGCCCCTCATAGCAAAAAATCTTCTTCTGCGGCATAGCCTCACCTTTCTCGTTGTACACATCCGACATAACTCCGTTGAATGGCTCAACATCCTCTGTACGCCAAACTTTAAAGCCAATGGGGAAATCACCCTTTACGTTGTCGAAAGTGTTTGCAGGCACAATGAACATAGCCTTTGGAGTTGCCTTGAACATACGCCGGAAATCCGAAAATTTGGGTGCTTGCAGATTTTTCAAAGTTGAAAAATCTGCAAGCACCGCCGTGGGGATTTCGCGATACACCCTTGTCAAAAACTGTATGTACAACTCTCTCTTGGCATATCCCATAGACCTCCCATAAGCCTTGGCTATGTGTGTATTGGCGGCGACGCCACTTCTCCCCTCTCCCTTGCGGTTGTCTCCCTCTGCGTATGGCGGGTTGATATATATGACTAATTTTTTTCTTCTTTCCGGGTCTTTGATAATGTTTTGCAGTTCCACAGGAACTTTGCTTTTTGCCAATGTGCCATCTTCTTTCGTGTAATCAGTCAAAGGGTCATTCAAAAAATCCAATTGGAAAACATGGTTTCCAAAGAGGTTGGCACCATTCTGAATGCGTTCCTTTATCGTGTCAACGTCAGCTTGCTCCAATGTAGAAGCCCACAGGTTATGACGGTTGGTCAGTCCTGCCAGCAAGTTTCCTGTACCTGCCGCGCAATCCCACACGTAATATTCATCTTGCCAATTCTCTCCGAGCACGTTTGCAAGGTATTCCTGCGATTTTTCAACCCAAATCATTGGCGTAAAGTAAGAACCGTGTCGTTCACGAATATCTTGCGGACGCAATCTGTCTCTTCTTTCCAAAATATAATCCTGATATTCCTCGCGTGGTGGACGCCTATATCTCTGCCAAAACAGGCGGTGAGCCATCTGATTGTCATTAAAGTCAATCTGGGCAAACAATTGCGTGTTGCTGCCTTGCAGCTTCCCCGTATTGACTTTGTAATGATCTCTTTTAAGCAATACCGTGAGATTTTGCAGCAGTGTGTTATTGTCGCTCGAAATAAGATCTGCCAAGAAAAAATCGCAATCGTAGATGCCTGCTTCTGCCAAGTCGTTCCAATTTACGGCAAGGGTTTCTTTCACTTCTTTCAACCAGCGGCGGTAGATGTGGGGAAAGTTGTTCTTATTTACATTGGTTTGGGATGCACGCCTTCCTGTTAGCGAAAATTTGTCTCTGATGAAAAACCGCAAACTGTCTCCCTGCTGCTCAAAGTTAAAGACGGAAACAGATTCTTTCAATCTGTCGTGCACTATCTCGTAAAGCAACCTAAACTCCTTAGTGGCATGGTCTGACGGCGCGACATTCCAGTTAAAGTCATTTTGTTCAAATATTTCAGAGATCGTGTCATAATGCACAAAGCCTATTTTTTCGGCATCAAAAGAGCCGAGATAATCGGGAGCATCAAGCTCTGCAAAGCGGCGGTCTTTGCCTATAGTGAGAATAAGCTGTACGAACAGCTCGTAAATGTCGCGCTTTACACCCCTCTTTGCTTCTGCCCAAAGGTATGTCGTGCCGTCATGTCCGACACAGAAATCCACCCTGCCTGGGATTTCCGAGTTGTCATAACCAACAAACCATTCTTCACGAACCTTGTTTTTTAGTTCTTCCTCCTGTATCGTCTTTGAATAATATGCCATGAAACAATCGCCAACGCATTTAATTTGTTTCAAAGGTACATATATCTGCCGAATGCACAAAAGCCGTACAACCGAAAATCTGCAAGTTTCGGTCGCATGACTTCGTTTTTTTTCAGTGTTTATATACACGCCAACATATAATTGCTTCACCTCCTCGAAAACAATTACACCCTAATATCTGAAGTTTATAATCAATCCACGTATGGATTACACGGACTTATGCCAACATATAATTTTCTTTTTTGTAAATGCGAAATGATGCTAATAATAGAATTTGTGGTAAGAAACCTCTAAAAAACAAAACAGGATTACGCTATTTGCAAATGCGACCAAAGGGAATTTTCCTTCAAGCGCAATCACGCACCCGCAAATGCCCCGAAAACTACATAGGACATGTGAAAAATTATGTCCTATGCAGGAAAAATTATATCAGACATAATTAAAACTACATCAGACCTTTTTTGCCTATTTCAACCCCCTGAAAGACAAAGTGTTATATTGGTTTGTGCTTGCAGGTGCATTGTTCTGAAACTCAATGTCTTGTGCGGCTTGGATGCTGTTTGCGGTTTACTTGTCCCAAACTGGTGAATAATACTTTTAATATCAAGTATTAGATGTGTTTTCCAAGTATATTTTCTATCTTTGTGGAATAAATCGAAAAGCTCTGCAAAACTGGCAAAAACAGATTAGGCGCAGGAATAAAAAGGATGTTCTTTATTGCTGTCGCAATGGGGTGGCTAACCTTCAACAGCAGTAGGATTTTTTTTGACAGCTATGACTTTTAACGATATACTACGTAAATTCAGAACGGAGTCCTTTACGCAAAAAGACAAGGGTACACAGTTCGAGCGTTTGATGCGCTCATGGTTGCTTTCAGACCCTCGGTATTCTAACCTTACAGAAGTGTGGTTGTGGGAGGATTTTCCAAGCCGTGCGGATCTTGGAGGAAATGATACAGGCATAGATCTTGTTGCACGTACCGAAGAGGGCGATTATTGGGCGGTTCAATGTAAATGCTATCAGGAAGATTCGGTTATTGACAAGTCGGCTGTAGATTCTTTCCTTGCAACATCAAGCCGCCAATTCAAAGATTCGGAGACTTTGCAAACTACTCCGTTTGCAAAACGGATGTGGATTTCAACTACGAACCATTGGGGAAAAAATGCCGAGGATGCAATACAAAACCAAAATCCGCCGTTCAACCGCGTGGGTGTCGCCGATTTGCAAAACTCCCCGGTTGACTGGCAACTGCTCATGGACGGCCTTAAGGGAAAGGAAGCCGTGCTGCCGGGCAAATAGCCGCGTGAGCACCAGCTCAGGGCGGTTTCTGCCGCACACGGTTATTTCCAAAGCCATGACAGGGGCAAGCTTATCATGGCTTGCGGTACGGGAAAGACATATACGGCACTGAAAATTGCCGAGGATTTGCTGCACAATAAGGGTTTGGTGCTTTTCATGGTGCCTTCCATTTCTTTTTTGGGGCAAAGTCTTAATGCGTGGTGTGCAGATGCGTCAAATCCGATCAAGGGCATTTGCATTTGCTCGGACAGCCGCGCCTCACGCAAGATAAAGAAAGATTTTGACGATGCGCAGGAAAGTGTTGTTGACCTCGCTGTTCCTGCAACCACAAATCCAAAGAGCATTGCAAGGCAGTTGAACTTATATAAAAACCATGACGGACTGACAGTTGTGTTTTCAACGTATCAGTCCATAGAGGCCATACATACTGCGCAAATTGAAATGCTTAAACAAACAGCCGGGGCGTATGGAAAGTTCGACCTGATAGTTTGCGATGAAGCGCACAGGACAACCGGAGTGAAGCTTTCAGACAGGGATGAAAGTAATTTTACCAAGATACACGATGCGGAATATATCAAGGGCTGCAAACGTCTCTACATGACGGCAACCCCCCGCCTGTACGGACAATCCGCAAAGATTAAGGCTTCCGAGAAAGATGCGGTTCTTTGCTCCATGGATGACCCTAAACTTTACGGGGAGGAATTTTTCCGTGTCAATTTCTCATACGCGGTAGAGCATGGGCTTCTCACCGACTACAAAGTCCTCGTGCTTACTGTGAACGAAAATGATTTGCCTGAGAAAATCATTAAAGAAATTAAAGACCCCGGCAAGGCAGAATTGAATTTTGACGACACCTCAAAGCTAATCGGCATTGTGAATGGCCTTTCCAAAATTATCCGTGGCGACAAAAACGCCACCTGGGATGCAGACCCGACCGTAATGCACAGGGCCATCGCCTTCTGTTCCGCCATAGGGGACAGCCAATCGCCCGGCACTTCTGTAAATACCGCTGAAGTATTGCCGGCCATTTGTGAGAAATATCGCGATTCCATTAGTGAGGAAGAAAGAAGGAAAGTCGTGGAAGTGCAAGCCAGGCATATTGACGGCTCTATGAACTCACAAGTTCGCAATGAGCAACTGGCGTGGCTCGCTGATGAGAATATAGGCGAAAATGAATGCCGCATATTGACAAATGTCCGTTGCCTTTCCGAGGGTATCGATGTTCCGGCGCTCGATGCCGTCTTGTTTCTTTCCTCCAGAAATTCGCAAGTTGATGTGGTGCAGTCGGTGGGTCGCGTAATGCGGAATTTCCGAAAGGGACAGCCTGACGAAAAGAAATATGGTTACATTATCATTCCCGTGGTAGTGCCTTCGGACGTGAAGCCCGAAGATGCCTTGAGCAAAAACACTTATTTTGCGACGGTATGGAGCATTCTCAATGCACTTCGTTCGCATGACGATCATTTTAACGCGGAAGTCAACAAGATTGCACTCAACAGGAACAAGTCATCAAAAGTTGTCGTCGGAGGGCCGGGCATAGGACACAACGCCATATCAGACAAGCAGGACCAGCAAGATGCCCGGCACATAGAAAACGCGGAAGTTGCACGGCAGTTACAACTTCGGTTCGGGGAAATGCAGTCGGGCATATATGCCAAACTTGTTGAAAAATGCGGAGACAGGCTTTATTGGGAAAACTGGTCAAAGAAAGTTGGTCTTATAGCAAAGAAGTTCATGGAGAGAATTGCCAAACTCGTGTCGGCAGTTCCCGCGCTTAAATCAGAATTTGACATATTCGTCAAAGGATTGCAGACCAACCTTAATCCGTCCGTTGACGAAGGGCAGGCTGTCGAAATGCTGGCCCAGCATCTTATATCCCAACCTGTGTTTGATGCTTTGTTTGCAGACTATGACTTTGTAAACAACAATGCGGTAAGCCGCTCCATGCACAAAATGATAGAGCAACTGGAAACTTTCGGCGGTTTTGACAAAGACACTGCCGGACTGGAATCCTTTTACGAGTCCGTGCGCGTCAATGTAGGCAATATAGACAACCTGGAGGGAAAGCAAACAATTATCAAGAACCTTTATGAGAAGTTTTTCAAGGGGGCGTTCCCCCTTACTGTCGAAAAACTTGGCATCGTATATACGCCTGTCGAATGTGTTGACTTTATAATCCACTCCGTAAATGGCATTCTGAAACGCGAATTCAACACAACGCTTTCGGACGAGAATGTGCACATCCTTGACCCGTTTGCGGGAACAGGCACATTCATCACGCGCCTGCTCCAGTCTGGACTTATCAAGCCCGAAGACATGGAACGCAAATACCGCCATGAGATACATTGCAATGAAATAGTATTGCTTGCGTATTATATTGCCGATGTCAACATAGAGGCCGTGTACCATTATCTTATGAAGCCCGGCCGTTACGTGAGTTATGACGGCATTTGCCTCACGGACACATTCCAACTGGCAGAAACAGGGGAGCAACCTTTTTCCTCTGAATTTTTCAGGGAAAATTCCGAGGAGGTGGAGAAGCAGAAGAAAGCCCCGATACGTGTGATAATCGGCAACCCGCCTTATTCCGTGGGGCAGAAGTCTGCCAATGACAATGCGGCCAATCTGTCATACCCCGTTTTGGACAGCCGCATCGCCGCCACTTATGCGAAGAAGACCGGCGCAACCAACAAGAACTCCCTTTACGACAGCTACATTAAGGCTTTCCGCTGGGCGTCAGACCGCATTGCCGGCAACCCCGACGGAGGAATAGTGGCGTTCATCAGCAACGGCTCGTGGATTGACGGCAATGCGCAGGACGGCTTCCGCGCCTGCCTTGAAACGGAATTTTCTGACATTTACGTGCTGAACCTCCGTGGAAACGCCCGTACAAGCGGTGAGCTGCGTCAAAAGGAAAAGGACAACGTATTTGGTCAGGGAACCCGTACTCCAATCTCCATTACCTTCCTTGTCAAGAATCCTAAGAAAGCTGGTGAGAAGGCCATCATCCACTACCACGACATCGGCGACTATCTCACCCGTGAGCAGAAGCTCGGCTTGGTGAAGAAGTTCAAGTCGGTGGAAAGCGGGGAGCTTGAATGGCAAACCGTCACCCCCACGGAAAAGCATGACTGGATTAACCAGCGGGACGGGCTTTTCGACACGCTGCTGCCTCTTGCGCCCGACAGTAAGTTCAACCTTTCGTGCCGGTCGTTCTTCACGGCAAACAGCAACGGGGCCAAGACACAGCGCGACTCGTGGTCTTATAACTCGTCGGCAAAGACTGTGGAAAAAGTTGCCCGCGAAAGCATTGATTTTTACAACGCCACCCGCGAGGCCGTCGCTTCGGGCAAAGCCGGGGGGCCCGATTTCAATTCCCGCAAGTTGAGCTGGACGCGCGCCGTAACGAATGACCTGGAAAAAGGCAGAACCTATGATTTTGCCGAAGCCGAAATACGCACCGCCTCTTACCGTCCGTTTTTCAGGCAAAACCTTTTGTGGTACACCCCCCCCTTGTCGAGATGCGGTACAGAGTACCGCATCTCTTCCCTTGCCGGGAGGCGGAAAACATTGTTATTTGCGTAAGCGGCACGGGAGTGAACAAGGATTTCTCATGCCTGATTACTGACACTTTGCCAGACCTCGAATATGTGGGGAAAAGCCAGTGCTTCCCGCTATACTGGTATGAGAAAAAGGATGTGGTGCAGCGGTCGCTGTTCGATGACGGGAGCGGCGCTGAAGATTACGTCCGCCACGATGGGATATCAGACTGGATCTTGAATGAAGTGCGCAAGCGCTTCGGCAACTCCAAGGCTGTCACAAAAGAGCACATATTCTATTACGTATATGGCGTGTTGCATTCGCCGCAGTGGCGTGAACGCTTTGCCGCAGACCTGAGGAAGTCCCTGCCACGTATCCCTGTTGTTGATAATGTGGAAGACTTCATGGCTTTCTATAAGGCGGGAAAGGCTCTTGCCGGACTGCATTTGAATTACGAGCAAGTTCCTCCATGTGCGTGTGTGGTTACGAAGATGCTTAAAAGGGAGGCAGAAGAGGGCGGTCCCGCATATACCCGTTATCATGTCGATAAGATGACATTCCCCAAGGTAAGGGATGAATCGGGGAAACTCGTTCCCGACAAGTCGCGCATAGTTTACAATGAAAGCATAACCATAGAGAACATACCGGCGAAAGCCTATGAGTATGTCGTCAACGGAAAATCCGCCATCGAGTGGGTTATGGAGCGGTATGCGGTTTCACAGGATTCAAAATCCCTCATCATCAACGACCCCAACGAATGGGGCCGTGAACACAAGAATCCCTCTTACATTTACGACCTCCTGCTCTCGGTGATAAATCTCTCAGTCCGGACTGTTGACATCGTTAACTCGCTGCCGGGGCTGAAGTTCTGAAAACCGCGCAGGTTTGCGCGGTTTTGCCGTATTGCCGCCAGAGCAGCCCTTTTCCAAGCACCTGCAAAAAACTACATGGGACACAGGAAAAACTATGTCTGATGTAGAAAAAATTATGTCTGATGTAATCCAAACTACATCAGACCTTTTTTGCCTATTTCAACCCCTTGAAAAACAAAGCGTTATATTGGTTTGTGTTTATGGGTGCATTGCTTTGAAACTCAATGTATTGTGCGGCTTGTATGTCGTTTGCGGTATCCGGTCCCGAACGGGTGTGCGCAGGATGCCGTTAGAGCGCGAGAATTTCGGTCAGCATATTGCCAACAGTGCTTTGGCAGGCGTGCCAAAATGTCATGCGGCGGCGTTGCAACGCAAAACATTCAAAAAACAGCGGCGGCAAAAAAGTTTTGGCACACTCATTGCTTTTGTATAAGCAGCTGCCCGAAAGAGCGGGCGGCATAACATAAACGAAAACAACAATAAAAAGTAAAATAAATTATGGGAAAGATTATTGGAATCGACTTAGGTACAACCAATTCCTGTGTTGCCGTATTTGAAGGCAACGAGCCGGTTGTAATAGCAAACAGTGAAGGCAAACGCACCACTCCGAGTGTGGTGGCATTCACAAAAGACGGTGAGAGAAAGGTGGGCGACCCTGCCAAACGTCAGGCAGTAACCAATCCTAAAAACACAATATACTCCATAAAGAGATTCATGGGCGAAACCTACGACCAGGTGCAACAGGAAATAAGCCGCGTGCCTTATAAAGTAGAGCGTGGCGAAAACAACACTCCGCGTGTTGACATTGACGGAAGGCTGTACACCCCGCAGGAGATTTCGGCAATGATATTGCAGAAAATGAAGAAAACCGCTGAAGATTATCTTGGTCAGAAGGTAACCGATGCCGTTATCACCGTACCTGCATACTTCTCCGACTCGCAGCGTCAAGCAACAAAGGAGGCCGGCGAAATAGCAGGTCTTAACGTTAAACGTATAGTTAACGAACCTACTGCGGCTGCGCTCGCATACGGTCTTGACAAGGCTAAAAAGGATATGAAGATAGCAGTGTTCGACCTTGGTGGTGGTACATTTGATATATCTATCCTTGAATTCGGTGGCGGCGTGTTTGAAGTGCTTTCCACCAACGGTAACACCCATCTGGGTGGCGATGACTTCGACCAAAAAATAATGGATTGGCTGGTAGGCGAGTTCAAGAACGAAGAAGGAGCCGACCTAACAAAGGATCCTATGGCAATGCAGCGTGTTAAGGAGGCTGCCGAAAAGGCAAAGATAGAACTTTCGTCTTCGGCTTCCACGGAAATCAACCTGCCATATATAACGGTGGTTGACGGAACACCTAAACACTTGGTAAAGACCTTGACGCGTGCAAAATTCGAGAGCCTGTGCCACGACTTGATACAAAGCTGTCTCGAACCTTGTCAAAAGGCAATTGCAGATGCAAATATCAGCACTTCCGACATCGATGAAGTTATTTTGGTAGGTGGTTCAAGCCGTATACCTGCCGTGCAGAAGGCTGTTCAAGATTTCTTTGGCAAAGTACCTTCGAAAGGAGTCAATCCCGATGAGGTTGTTGCCGTGGGCGCAAGCATCCAAGGTGCCATCCTTAACAAGGAGAGTGGAGTAGGTGATATAGTACTTCTTGATGTAACGCCGCTGTCTCTTGGTATAGAGACGCTTGGCGGAGTGATGACAAAACTCATAGACGCAAATACCACCATACCTTGCAAGAAGACTCAGACATTCTCTACTGCAGCCGATAACCAAACCGAAGTAACAATTCATGTGCTGCAGGGTGAGCGTCCGATGGCGGCTCAGAACAAGAGCATAGGCCAGTTCAACCTTACAGGCATATCACCGGCTCGCCGTGGAGTTCCACAGATAGAAGTCTCGTTCGATATCGATGCAAACGGCATATTGAAAGTATCTGCAAAGGATAAAGCCACCGGAAAGGAGCAGGAAATACGTATTGAAGCATCGAGCGGTTTGAGCAAAGAAGAAATAGACCGCATGAAGAACGAGGCGGAGCAGAATGCAGAGGCTGACAAGAAGCAGAAAGAGCGTATAGACAAGTTGAACGAAGCCGACAGCATGATATTCCAGACAGAGAATCAGCTGAAGGAATTGGGCGACAAACTTCCTGCCGACAAGAAACCTGCGATAGAAAAAGCTCTCCAAACGTTGAAAGACGCTCACAAGAACGGCGATGTTGCAGCCATAGATGCCGCAATAAAAGAACTGAACGAGGCTTGGCAGGCAGCCAGCGCACAGATGTACCAGCAAACGGGCGCTAACCCGGGAGCAGGTGCAGCCGGAGGCGCAAGCTCCACAGGAAACCAGCAATCGAACACATCTTCGAGCGACAGCAAAAAGGATGACGATATCCAAGACGCCGACTTCGAGGAGGTGAAGTAAAATTCGATAATAATCGATAAACAACAATAAAGAAAGGGGTGAAACTCAATGAGTTTCACCCCTTTCTTCTTTTTAACACTTTGCGTTGGCTGTTTGTATTCCTCGGATTTTTATTGTATTTTTGTTATTGCTGTCCGCTAAAACTCAAAATAGCATACAACGCCTATTCGCAATGCCCATAAGCAGGCGTTGCGGATGATTTTTGAAAAAGTAAGCCCCCTTAGTCAAATAAGGTCGGTTCAGGAGGCTTTTCTTTGCAATACAGCCGTTTGAACATGAATATATCGTTGAAACGGAGTTTTTAAGGGACGGCTGAGTGCCTGAATTTCTTGCAGTGGCGAGGTTTGCGGTAAGGTATGTAAGTTAATGCTTTATACAACGTTATGGCGGCCGAAAAAAAGGTCTGATGTAGTTTTTTCTATGTCTGATGTAATTTTTCCTACGTCCTATGTAGTTTTTCCTACATCTCATGTAGTTCTATGGTGTCGGAGAATGAAAATGCGATTATGGTTTTGCGTTATTTGTAGGGGCGTATGGCATACGCCCGGTACGCCACTGCTCGAACCATATAGCAACCCGCCGCCATAACATAGCATAATTTGCGCACTTCGGGCGTATGCCATACGCCCCTACGGCGG
>ERZ808252.36-NODE-36-length-149492-cov-9.253404_pt1 | contig 149492 bp, 106 predicted proteins | sample MGYA00521242_ERZ808252 | MGnify/ENA primary metagenome ERZ808252 (study PRJEB31516, sample SAMN03275581) | gut metagenome | biome: mammalia-associated habitat; material: feces | host: Papio cynocephalus | place: Kenya | collected 2012-08-07 ...
TGAGTGCGTCAAACTCCGCCTTGGCCTCATCGTAGTAGCCATCATCTTTGGCCATGTCCACAATTGTGTTGAATGCCTTCTCGCTCAACCAGTCATACTTGAAACCGCTTTTGATGACATACTGCTTGAAGTCTTCATAATCGACGTCCGAAATCGTAAAAGTGGCGGCGGGAGCTATGACCTTGTGCTCCTTGAGGTAGTTGATTTCCCAGTTAAACAAGGCCTCCGTAGAGTCTACACCCAGTGTAGTCAGGTAGGAGGCGAAGTTGGTCAACGTGTCGGGCGCGACCACGATGTCGGGCTGTATGCCGCCCCCGTCTCTCACGACGCGCCCGTTGCGGGTCGAGAACTCGTGGGTCAGCGAGTCGGGCACACGCTCAGTATAGCCGCCGTGGTCATGCCGATAGTTGATGGCTTGTATGCACCTTCCGCTGGGAATGTAGTACTTTGCAGTCGTCATCTTGAGCACATCACGATACCCCAGGTCAACAGTCGTCTGCACAAGCCCCTTTCCAAACGTGCGTGTTCCCATGACTACGGCACGGTCGAGGTCCTGAAGGCTGCCACAGGTAATCTCCGCTGCCGAAGCGGTCTGGTCGTTCACGAGCACAACGATGGGCATCACGGTGTCGATAGGCTCCACTGTGGTCGTAAAGGTGCGGTTGGATTCCGGGGTCTTGCCCTTCATCGTGAGGACGAGTTGTCCCTTGGGCAGAAACATATTGAGGATGGACAATGCCTCCTGGACGCTTCCGCCGGTATTGTTCCGCAAGTCGAGCACCAGGCTGTTCATGCCCTTTTGCCTCATGTCGAGCACCGCCATCCGCACGTCGCGGGCACATCCTTCCGTGTAGGAAGAGAGGTTGAGGTATCCAATGCCGCCCGGCTGCACCCCGTAGTAGGGCACGGCAGGCTGCTGTATCTGCTCCCGGGTGATAATCTTGCGGAAGGTCTTGCCCGTCGATGGGCGCTTGAACGTGAGCTTAAAGCTCGACCCTGCGTCGCCCCTCAAGTGGCTCGAAACGTATGAGGTAGACTTACCCGTCATGGTGGAATCGTCGATACTCAAGATGATGTCGCCCCTCTGCAGTCCCGCCTTGGCTGCCGGGGTGCCCTCCCATGGTGTGTCGATGACCACCGTCTTTCTGGAAAGGTCATAACGGATGACGGCCCCTACACCACCATAGCGTCCGGTCAGCATCAACTTGAGCTCCTTTGACTCATCGGCAGGGTAATACTCCGTGTAAGGGTCGAGGGTGCTGAGCATGGCGGCGATGCCATACCTCACCATCTCATTGGCATCAATCGTGTCGACATAGTTCATGTCGAGATACTTGCATATCGTGTTAAACATGTCGAGGTTTCTGCCCAGGTCGAAGTTATGCCGCTTACTGTCTTGCGCATTGGCCGCCGATACCATACAGAGCATCAGCAACACGTGGACTATCTTTTTTACCATCTGCTTAAAGTTGATTCGTGATTTGGCGGCAAAGGTATAATATAATAAGGAGAAATGAAGTCATTGGCATTGGAAAAATAAAAAAATCAGAGAAAAATAGAATTTCTTACCAAAAGTTTTGGCGGTTTCAAATATATGCCTTAACTTTGCACTCGCAATTCAAGAACATACGGTTGCATCTGCTTCAGTAGCTCAGTTGGTTAGAGCACCTGACTGTTAATCAGGGGGTCGTTGGTTCAAGCCCATCCTGGAGCGCACAAAGAGAGAGTTGGTTTTTACTGACTCTTTTTTTGTTTCTTTCGCATAGGTGGAATTTTCCACCCTCACATCAACTATCCGGCCACAAGCCCAAAACAATATTCAAGATGAACACCGACAGACACAGGGTGCTCGCCGCATGGGTACGCTCCTTCTTCGACGCCTTCTCCACGGGCATTATCGACAACGGGAAGTGCCCCAAAGCAGAGAAACGGCAGCCCAAGAACGTCAGAAAGGCCATGCTCACCCACTACGAACAGGTAGCTCCCGCCTTCCTTGACACGCTGTTTTACCCACTTGCCGCAATGAACTTTTCGTATGAGGAGACGGAGAAACTAACGCGCGATGCGCTGCGCGACGGCGGCGACATGATGTCGCTGGTGCACAAGGCGTGTGGCTCGGAAAGGCTTTACACATTGCTTGTGTCGGAATACAAGCGCAATTTCACCTCACTCCTTGAGGGCGCATGCCCGCCAGTGGCCGACCACCTCGCTACCCTCAAGCAGGACATGGGCGACGACGGAATGGATACCGACCGCGCCATAGAGCTGACCGTGCGGGTGGTGATGCGCGGTTATGCGCAGGGATTGAGGCTGTCGGGTGAGCCAACGCCCAACTTTCGGCAAGCCTCCTTGTTCCGTCTGCTGCTCGACGCGATGAATGTGCTGCTGCTCGACGGGGTGGCCGACTTCTCCGCTTGTGGCGAAAACCTTACGGCTATGTTCCTCAAGGTGTGTGGGTCGGAGCACCACTTCAACGTGATGACTGCCGAGATGGACCGCACGCACCACGAGATAATGGGCTGACACTATCCACGTTGTGAGACCTGTGGGCTGAAAGTCAAGAACGACAATGCCGCCAGCGAAAGGGCTGTTTTCCTCTTCGCTGGCGGCATCTTATAGGACAATCACTGCAAGATCAGTCACTTCACGACCCGCTTCTGGCCATTCTGGATATAGACCCCGGCCTTCAGCTGGTTAAGGTTGTCTGCCACGCGCTGCCCACTGAGGTTATACACCGGCGCATTGGTCTCCGACTTGGCATCCTCCACGCCACGAATACCCGTACCGTTGGTAGTGTACACCCTCACGTTGTCGATAGCAATGTGGTAGGCTTTCTTGGCTTCATAGAACCAAGCGAGGTAGATGGGCTCGCCTGTCGTGAAGCAAGTGGTGATGTCAAACGAGAGATGCTGTGGCCGACAGGTCTCGCCCTCAGCAAGGTCTTCCTTGTGATAGCCATCGAAGCTGGCGCACACATCGGCCCAGTCCTCCTTATTGTAGGAAAATCTCAGCCCGGCCTCCGACTTCTGCCCCGTGCTCTTGTCCACTAAACAATAGTCAATGTCAAAATCGACAAACACCTTCTCGCCCACTCCCGGCTTGACATAGATGGCGGGAGTCTCCAAAGCGGAGAACATATTGACCAGCGGAGAGATAGAGGAGGAGATGGAAGCGAAGTTGCCTTCGAAACCACCACCAGCGACCGGAAGCTCATACCAGTTGTCGAAGCGCCACACATAGTCGGTTTTCATCGACGTGTTGATGCGCTCCACCGTCCAGTCGGCGGGCAAAAGCCCACCATTGAAGTCCTCAGCAAAGGGCAGGCCATACACCTGCTCCTCGCCATAGCTCACCGCCACGGCAGCAGGAAGCGACACAAAGCCGTCGGTATAAGCTACCTTGACGTTGTATTCATAGTCGCCTTCAGGGATGCTCGTGTCCGTATATTCGGTGGCGCTTGTCTCCCCTATCTGCTTTCCGCCACGGAAAATGAGATATTTGTCCACCGCATACTCCGAGGCCTTGGGCGCATTCCAGACAAGATGGGCCGTGGCATTATCCTCATCGACATCTACTTTAAGGCCGGACACGGTGTTGCGGGTACCGATGGCCACAAGCTCTCCAACCAGTTCCGACTCCCCGTCGGGATTCTCATACACCGCCTTGACAGCATAATATTGCACGCCACGGTTCACGCCCGTCTGCTCGGTAGAGGTATCTTCAGGGTTCACCCATCCGGCAAACAACGCCCCGTTGGCATAACACTCATAGTGGGATGGCTTCCGGTCGCCCTCGGGAGCACTCCAGACCATCTTCACCTTGTACTTGCCTGTCTCCTCATCATAAGAAGGAGTGACCGTAACATTGCGGGGCGCATTGGTAGAGGGAGCAACATAGTTGAACTTTGTCTCCACGGTCTCCGAAACGGCATCGCCATTCACCGCCTGCACGCCATACACATACTCGCCCGTCTTTTTGTCCGTCTTGTCGGTGTAGGTGGTCGTCTTGACGTTCTGGGCAAGTATCTCACCATTCAACAGCACATTAAAGGAAGCAGCACCCGTCGTCACCTTGTACGCCGACCGCGTGGGATGGGCGATCTTCTTGCCCGTCATGGCAAACGGACGGAAGGAGGGAAGACCATTGACAGGATTGGCCTTGTACGGTCGAGCCACTGAGGCTGCCGCGGCATCGACGGCTTCCGTGTAGAGACTTACGTCGTCGATAGCCCATGTAAAGTAGAGTCCCAACGTCTCATCGTCCAAGTCACTGAGTGCCTGAAAAGCCACAATAGGGTCGCCCTCGGACGCATCGCCCAAGTAGAGCGACACAAGCTGCCAGCCGTCGGAGCCATTGCTGTCGTAACGTGCGTCCCAAATGGCTTTCCAAGTCTTGCCTCCGTCGTGGCTCACCTTGACATAGTAATGGTCGGGAAATTCCTCATACTGGCCATATTCAAGAATCGTCGGGTCGATGTAAGTGTAGAAGTTGAGGTACTGTGCGCCTTTGGTGGCGGGCATGATGAGCCACTCGTTCTGGTCAGCTGCAGTGCCATCCCCATGGTCTCCCACCTGGTCAAAAGAGACAACGGCACTTCCCTTTCCCGTATGCCGCCACAGGTCAAGGTCCTCCTCGCTGGAATTTTCCTCCATTTCAGCCGTCGGGAAGCGGAACCAGGTATAAGTTGGGTCGTAGGTGTTGGTCGTCTCTACGCTCCAATTGGCTGGCAGCTCTTTGCCCTCGAAGCCCTCCGTCAGGAGGGTGTCGGCCTTCTCTTTGGGCAAACGGTCCCAGGAGAGCGTGACATAGCCGTCCTGCTGCACGGCACGGAGATTGGCTGGCTTTACCGGAACATCCTGCGCGCAGGCAGAAGAAGAGAACAACGTCGCCACGACAAGCGAGGCAACAGACCCAAGCCACCGCTGAGCGACCTTGCGGATAGTAAATAGTTCGTCCATAATCATTGCTTTTTACTTGTTGGTTATGGCCGCAAAGGTAACGACAAAAGCCAACCAAGACAGCCTTTGCATCGATGAAATCGTCACTTTTTCACGAAAAAGCAACAAAAAGGAAGTGTGCTCGTATTATTTTCCTATGGATATTCTCTGTCTTGATATTTTCTGATAGATGGAGGGTTTCATCCCAGCCAAACGGGTAAAGATAGAGATGAAATTGGCCTGCGACTTATATCCCACGCTTTCGGATATCGCCTTGATAGTATAGTTGCCGTAATGCTCGTAGTCGGCAAGACGGTGCATGGCCTCCTTGATGCGGTATTCGTTGAGGAAAGTCCGAAAGTTCTTGCCGTAACCCTCGTTGATCGCCTCCGAAACATAGCGTGGATTGCTGTCCACAAGTTGCGCAAGACGGTAGATGGAGAAATCGGTTTGGCAGAATTCTTCCACCGACTCCATCACACGTTCTATCTCCACGAGCAGCTGATTGCGCTGCTCGTTGGAGAGAATGAGCGAGCGGGACGCTTCCTTACCGACTGATTGGTCCTCCGAGGCTGCCTCAAGAGGCAGCTCACCAGTCTGCATGGACGTGTAAAGAAACAGCTGACTACGGTCGTAAAGGCGGTTGTAGGCATGGCGAAGTTGGCGCTTCTGCACCGACACCACAATGAAGAGCACGAGAATAACGACCAATCCAATACCCAGCATAATGAGCCAGCGCGCCTGTGTGCGTATCTGCTGACTGTCGAAGAGCTGCTGCTGGGTGAGCAGACTGATGGTGCTGGCATTCTTGTGGGCATCGTAGAGGTACTGGGTGTTCTTCATGGTGTTGAGTTCATCACCATAATGCAGCCTTTCCATCAGCTCAGCATATTCCATCCGGCACGCCGTGGCACGAGAGGCATCGCCCAATGCGTCGTAAGCCTGTGCGAGGAGGTGCATCGTCTCGGCCAAGAACTCATCGTGATGGGTGCGCCTTGCCCACTCCTCATTTTTCCTTAGGAGCACAATGGCGGAGTCGGGGCGGTGGGCATCCATGTAGTGCTGCGCAAGGCATGAATTGGTATTGTCCACGTAGGAAGAATCCATCCCCGAACGGATAGCGTATCGCCTCGCCTGGAGGTAGTAGCCGACTGCCAACCGATGGTCTCCCTTGGTCTTCGCCACAAGGCCGCGCCCCATGAGGATGTTATACCGATAGCCGCTGTTGTGCTCCACGTTGGTCTCCATCCGTTGTAGATACACTATGCCGCTGTCGGCCTGCCCAATGAAGCATGAGGCACCTACCAAGTTGTTGAGCACGGCGTTTTGCAAAGTTTTTGCCTTTGTCTTCCTACTGTTGGCCAACGCCTTGCGGTAGAAATAGAGCCCCATCTGATAGTCACCCTGTGTGCTGTAAAGGTTGCCAATGCCATTGTAGATGCGGGCAATCAGTTCGGCATCTCCCCTGTTCTCAGCAATATGAAGGGCCGAGAGGAAACTTTTCATCGACTGGGTATAGAGCCGTTGGGCATAAAACTTGTCGGCTTCTGCCAATTTACGGGCGGCAACCTCCATGTGTTGGGATGCGCCACGGGGAGCTTTGGCATACCCTACAGTGCCGTACAACGCAATGACCATATATATAATGTAGCGGAAGCTTTTCGTCATGACCCTTATTTTATGGCTGCAAATATAAGCATTTTTCGGGGTTTTTCGACGAATTGAAAGACAAAAGTCGGCTTGGGTGCATATTGTTGCAACGGCCATAAATGGCTGAGCCGCCTAATGCTGCCTCACTCCCATGCGTGCCTCAACGACATTGACCACGTAGTCGCCCAAGTGCTCGCACTCGTTGACAAGGTCCATGTACATCGTACCGCTGGCATAGGAATACTTGTGGTCATTGACATCGTTGATGTTCTGGTTCTTCAACTGGGTGCGGTAGTTGTTGATTTCGTTCTCGATGTTGAACGATCGGTTCACGTCCACGTTGCCACGGTGCTCGACAAGCGTCTGCGTCATTTGGTCCAGCGCATCGTCCGTCAGCTCAAACATCTGATGGAGGTGGTTGTACTGGTCTTCGGAGAACTCGTCCTTACCCGACCGCTTGCGGCTGATGATGCGCGCCATGTTGTAGCACGCATCGCCGATGGATTCCAATTCCGATATCTCACGAAGCATGGCCCTCACCTTTTCCTTTGTGTCATCGCTCAGATGTGCGTCGCTCACCTGGTCGAGATACTTCGCTATCTCTATCTCCATGCTGTCGGAGATGCCCTCGTATTTTTCGATCCGTGAATAGAGTTTCACGAAAGCGTCATCGTCCTTTTCCCCGAGCAGCTCGCGCACCATGCCAAACATCCTGTGGATGCGATCGGCAAAGGAGTGGATTTCCTTGGAGGCTTCGAGCACGGAGAACTCAGGTGTCTTCATGATTCCAGCCTGGATGAAGCGCAATCGGAAATCCTCCTCGTCGCGATTGGGCTTCGGCTTGATCATCATGCAGACAAGACGCTCTATCTGTGGAATAAACCAAATGAGCAGTAAGGTGTTGGTCACATTGAAGCAAGTGTGGAAAGCGGCCAACACGATGGGCAACATGGCCGCCTTTTCTGCCTGGGTTGCCCCGGCTCCAGTGGGGTCATAGCCGACCAATGAGCACACTTCGTTGACGAAAGGATAGAACAAACAGAGCACCCAAATGACGCCAAAGACGTTGAAAACCAAGTGGGCCAGGGCTGCTCTTCGGGCTTGCGTGTTGGCCCCCAAGGCCGCAAGATTGGCGGTGGCTGTCGTGCCGATGTTCTCGCCCAGCACGAGAGCAATGCCAAAGTAGATGGGAAGGACGCCCGTGGAGCACAGAAGGATGGTGATGGCCATCACGGCCGCACTGCTTTGTACGACGCAGGTGATGAGCGTTCCGATGAGCACAAAGACCACTATGTTGAGATGGCTGTGCGTGTCGAAAGAGGAAAAGAAGTGAATGGCGGCGGAATTGTGCTCCAGGTCAAGCTCCTTGCCGGCCGCAGAGAGCAGCACGAGGGCAAAGAACAGAAAGGCAATACCGAACAGAAAGTCGCCGATGAAGCGCCGACGCTTGGAGTAGATGAGCATGATGCCAACAAAAAAGGCTGGGAAGACGACCATGCTCAAGTCGACATTGAAGCCAAGCGACATGATCCACGCCGTGAGGGTGGTGCCGATGTTGGCTCCCATGATGACGGAAATGGCCTGGGCGAGGGTCAAAAGGCCGGCGTTGACAAAGCTCACCGTCATTACGGTGGTAGCGGAAGAAGACTGAACGGCACAGGTGACAAACATTCCTGTGAGCATTCCCGTAAAACGATTGGTGGTCATAGCGCCCAAAATGCGGCGCAGCTGTGAGCCCGCCATCTTCTGGAGCGCCTCACTCATAACCTTCATGCCGTAAATTAACAGGGCCAATGCGCCCAAAACCTTCATGAAGATAATCAGATAGTCGCTGGTGTGCATATTACGTGATGTTGTTGTGATGATGCCATCAAGAGGAGATGCGACATTTAGATTGTTACAATTCCGTTGCAAAATTACAAAAAAAGACTCGGCTTCCCACAACCTCCTGCTCTTTTTTTGTTGAACAAAGACCGAAAGCATATCTTCTTTACAATAACACGGGACGATAAGCGTTATCAGAACATAAAGGTTTTCAAAAGTCAATGCTGTATGAAACTTCAGAATGCAAAATCCATTCTTTTCATGTTAATCACCGTGATAAGTGGTTGTTTTCTAACCAGTTGTCATGACTCGAACCCACGTTGGACGAATTCTTATTTCCATCGGGAGGACAATGTTAAGCGCATCTGCAACACACTGGCTGGCAACTATAATATCAAATCCATGCGCATCGTGCGCACCGACCAATCCGGGGCAACCGTCATATTCAAAGACAGTGCGCTGCAAGCCATGCTGCCCGCCCCTTCCTTGCAGCCGCAATACTTTGTTGGAGGATATGGAGACCAGCAAATCACCATTCCCAATGTTCCCATCAACTTGGCAGCCCCCTGCCTGAACGACACGGCCTTGGCACATGCTGTGTCCTCTATGCCCGCCCAAAACCTTGTAATAAGGTATGATCTTTCGGAAGAAACTGGTGCTGAGAAGGAGTCTGACGGAGTCATCCGCTTCTATCCCCAGCCCCTGTCGCTGACGTTAAATGTCGATGGCAAGCCACATGTCGTGGAGTTTGACTTCAAAAGCAACTACGCCTTGTTGATTGATGGTGAAGAACCAGCCTCACTGGTAATTCCCAGTCTTCAGATTGATCTTGTCGAAGTGAAAGTAATAGGAGGCAACAAACAGGATATTGGCGACGCTTGGAGCATCTCACCCCAGTTTTTCATCGCTTGCTATGGAGAGCAGACAAAGCAGTAAAGGCGGGGACTATCAGTACTCCTCCATACCACCCCAAGCCTGCAGGAAATCTTTATCGGGCTGTGGGACGCCCTCGGGCACAGTCAGGCGGGGGTCTTTGTTCTTCTGTCGCAGGAGCCGACGGCGTGTGGTGTCGCCGATAGTGTCGCGCCGCGTCACATAAAACTCACTCCAAACCTCCACCCGCTCGTCGTCGTCCTCGCCACGGTAGCGCGCAGTCAAGACTTGATAACGCTGCGCAAAGGCAAGATTGCGCATCACAAACGGCTCTGCAATGTAGCATTCGGTGTCTTTGAAGTCGACGAGACGGGCTATCCAGCCATAGACACGCAGCTCATCGAGTGGCAACTCGTGTCCCTCACGCCCCGTCAGCTCGTCGATGGTGACGCAATTTCCCTCCCATCGGCCGGCGAAGTCGCCCCAACGGTACACGTCGCCGTTGTTTCGGCGTGAGTATTCCTCCCCCGTCACGCTCTCTGCCAGCGATGTAAGCTCCAGCGCGGGTAAGGACATGCGCACAAAGGTGTCGTCGTTTACCCAACGGGCTTTACGCCGCCGCTCCCCAAGAAACCGACGGTCAGCAAACTGTGGACGACCATTGCCCTTCCCAGCGGGCAGGGTGTCGAGGGGAATATAGCACTCCATCATCCCATCTATGAAATAGGCAGGCACGGAATCGACCCTCTGGGTCACCCGATAGTAGCCCGTAAGGCGCACAAAACGGCGTTCATCAGACTGTGGATGGGCGGCAGACGAAAGAAGAAGCAACAGGGCTGACAACGCCACGCGACAGAAACAAGAAGAAAAACATGCTGCGTTCATTAGCGCAAAGTTACACATTTTCGTATTGAAAAGCTCAGATTTTGGATGTGTTATTTTGCCGTTTCCAACAATTTACTTACTTTTGCGTAGTATAACGACCTTTTCACCATGATTCAATCCAAGACTATGCGCATGACGACCCATCCCCTTTGGAACGACGACTACTGGCTGTTCGTACTGCAACTCTACTTAAAACGACCCACAGGGGTGAAGCCCGTGTATGCGCACGAGGCGGTCGGCCTCGCCATGGAACTTCATTTGCCACCCCAGTTCATCCATCAGCAACTGCAAGAGATGTGCCGCCGCGACCGTCTGGTGCTGCAACTCATTTGGAACACCTATGCGACACGTCCCCGACTGCTCGCAAAAGACATCGCAAAGCTACGAAAGATGAAGGGATTCGGACACGAAAAGGCTTTCTACAATGGCGTTGAGGTGCAGAATACATTTGAGCATTTTTTCCTTCCGCTGCCCGAAGACCACGAGCTGAAGCCCATCATGCTCGTCCTTATCCTCAACTTGTACTTCCACTTGGTGCCCCAAACTATGGTAGCCGCCACTCCCGAGGTGGCGGAACTGGCCCACCTGATGAAGCTGAAGCCTGAAAAAGTGGTACGCGTGCTGGAGACTTTCCAAGTCTGCGACCCCTACTTGATGCGCTCTGCCGGCCCCCATCTGCCCCTTCTGAAGCCATGCCAGCAGACGTGGAACAGTTATGCCAACGGCAATCCAGCCCAACTGGAGGAACACGCCCAGGCACTCAGCGCATATTTTGAATGAAGAGCAAGCTGTCTGGCGGAAAGAATAACCACGGTTTTGGATTCCGAATTTCAGACAATGCAGGGAAGAAAACAACGGGAAAGTTTGGATGCATCCATTTTTTTTCGTACCTTTGCACCGTTCAGTGGAATGAGGGGCTTGGAGAAGCTCCTCATTTTTATTTATATAATCGTTTATGATAGACAAGAACGTCGTAAAAAAGTTAGTTGATGAATGGCTTGAGGGCAAGGAATACTTCCTCGTCGACATTCAAGTCAGTGCCGATGACCAAATCGTTGTCGAAATAGATCACGCCGATGGTGTGTGGGTCGATGACTGCGCGGAGCTTAGCCGATATATCGAAGACCACCTGAGCCGTGACGAAGAGGACTACGAACTGGAGGTGGGATCAACGGGATTGGGACATCCTTTCAAAGTTCCCCAGCAGTATGTAAACAACATCGGCAACGAGGTCGAGGTGCTCACGGCTGAGGGTAAGAAGGTGAAGGGCATGCTCAAGGCCGTCGATGGCACGCGCTTCACGGTCTCCGTACCAGAGAAAGTGAAGGTAGAGGGAAAGAAACGCCCCGTGAAAATGGACGTCGACCACGACTACGACATGAACGAAGTGAAGTACACGAAATACATAATCAGTTTCAAATAAGGTATGGCAGCAAGAAAAAAAGAAGAAATGCCGAACATGATCGAGACCTTCAAGGAGTTTAAGGACACCAAGAAGATCGACCGCGCCACCCTCGTAAGCGTGCTGGAGGAGAGCTTCCGCAGCGTAATCGCCAAGATATTCGGCTCCGATGAGAACTTCGATGTCATTGTGAACCCCGACAAGGGTGACTTCGAAATATACCGAAACCGCGTCGTCGTGGCCGACGGTGAGGTGAAGGACGAGTACAAGGAAATCGCCCTCAAGGACGCCCAGAAGATAGAAGCCGACTACGAGGTGGGCGAAGAGGTGTCGGAGAGAATCGACTTTGCGAAGTTTGGCCGCCGTGCCATCCTCAACTTGCGCCAGACCTTGTCGGCCAAGTTGCTGGAGCTGGAGCACGACTCGCTCTATAACAAGTACAAGGACCGCGTGGGACAGATCATTTCCTCCGAGGTCTACCAGGTGTGGAAACGCGAGGTGCTGCTCGTCGATGACGAGAACAACGAGCTGCTGCTGCCAAAGACGGAGCAGATACCGGGCGACAACTACCACAAGGGCGACACCATCCGTGCCGTCATCCTGCGCGTCGACAACACCAACAACAACCCCAAGATAGTCCTTTCGCGCACTGCCCCAGCATTCCTGGAGCGGCTTCTGGAGGCCGAGGTGCCCGAGATAGCCGACGGGCTGATTGCCATCAAAAGCGTGGCACGCATGCCCGGTGAGCGTGCCAAGATAGCAGTAGAGAGCTATGACGACCGTATCGACCCAGTAGGTGCCTGCGTCGGCGTGCATGGCAGCCGCGTTCACGGTATCGTCAAGGAATTATGCGGCGAGAACATCGACGTGATCTGCTGGACAGCCAATACTAAACTCTTCATCCAACGTGCCCTCAGCCCGGCAAAGGTCAGCTCGCTCACCATCGATGAGGAGAACAAGAAGGCTGAAGTCTATCTCAAACCCGAGGAGGTAAGTCTGGCCATTGGACGCAGTGGCCTCAACATCAAGCTGGCAAGTATGCTCACGGGCTACACCATCGACGTGTTCCGTGAACTGGACGACAGCCAAGCCGAGGAGGATATCTACCTCGACGAGTTCTCCGACGAGATTGACCAATGGGTCATCGATGCCATCAAGAAGATTGGACTCGACACCGCACGCCAGGTGCTCAACGCTCCGAGGGAGATGCTCATCGAAAAAGCAGACCTGGAGGAGGAGACCGTCGATAACGTCATCAAGGTACTGAAGGCTGAGTTCGAAAACTAAAATGGACATGCGCCCAATCAGCCTGGGCGTCCCCACAAGAGGAAACAAAACAGAGAAATGGTGGACGGCAGCCAGCTCCACCGATAGAAAAGGTAATGGCGGGTGATGGTTTTGACCAGCGGCTCATAGGGTGTGGCCGCATCGGGAAAGCACCATGTTCGGAACATCTGCGCCACCCTCACATCGTAAGTCAACACCAGCACCCCATACCTCAGGAAGATATTAATGAGCATCAGATTAAACAAAGCAATTAGAGAGCTGAACATCGGACTCCAAACGGCCGTGGAGTTTCTGGAGAAAAAGCCGAATCTGGGCGAAGTGAAGGGCGATCCCAACTTCAAACTCAGCGACGCGCAGTATGAGGCCTTGTCCACTCAGTTTAGCAAAGACAAGCAGGTGAAGGCCATTGCCGACAAGAAGTTCCCCAGAAAGACAAAGGAGAGCGGAAAGAAAAAGACGGCGCAAGGCAGCGTGAAACGCGGTGAAGACAGCCTGAAAAAGACTCAAACATACACTCCATTGGGCAAAATCGACCTGGATCAGCTCAACCGCAAGCCAGCGTCGAAGCCTGCTCAAAAGCCGAAGGAGGAGAAGCCTAAGGCCAAAGAGGAGAAGATGGTGCGCAAGCCAACGCAACAGCAGGTCGCCAAGGAAGAGACTAACGTCGAAAAACCTGTCGTGAAGGTGCAGCCGAAGGAGGAGACTAAGAAGCCTGAAGCTCCCGTTAAGAACGAGAAACCGCAACCCGCGGCCGTCCCCACCAAGGCGGAACAGCCTGCAAAGAAAGAAAATGAAACGCCAAAGGGAGAGACTCCGGCTCCGAAAGGAGAGAACGAGGCTCCTAAGGGAGATGAAAACACCAACAGCGGCGCACCCTTTCAGACACAAAATGAGAAGAAGCTGCTCAACCAGCCGAAGTTGAATGTGCTCGGAAAACTTGACCTCAGCACGATCAACCAAACCACTCGCCCGAAAAAGAAGACCAAGGAAGAGCGCCGGAAGGAGCGCGAGGAGAAGAGCGGACAGGGCAAGAAGAAGCGCGTCCGCATCAACAAGGAGCGCGTAGACATCAACGCTGCAGCCAACCAACAGCCCGCCCAACAAGGCAAGAAGCAGGGACAAGGAAAGCCACAGGGGCAAGCCGATGGTGGCGGAAAGCGCAACAAGAAGAAAAATCGCGGACGTGCAAACAAGCCTTTGGAGGTCGACGACGAGGCCGTGGCACGTCAGGTAAAGGAGACCTTGGCCCGCTTGACATCAAAGACTCAGAACAAGAAGGGTGCCAAATACCGCAAGGAGAAGCGCGATGCCGCGCAGGAGAAACTTAATCAGGAAGCGCGTGCCGAACGCAAGGAGAGCAAAACGCTCAAGCTGACGGAGTTTGTCACCGTCTCAGAGCTGGCTACCATGATGAATGTCCCTGTGACAAAGGTCATCTCCACGTTGATGTCGGTGGGCATTATGGTGTCCATCAACCAGCGGCTGGATGCCGAAACCATCAACTTGGTGGCCGATGAGTTCGGCTTCTCCACTGAGTATGTCAGTGCCGAGGTGCAGGAAGCCGTCAGTGAGGAGGCTGATGACGAAAACGACCTCGTCCCGCGCGCCCCCATTGTCACCGTTATGGGACACGTCGATCATGGAAAAACCTCGCTGCTCGACCACATCCGCAACACCAATGTCATCGCAGGAGAGGCCGGAGGCATCACCCAACACATCGGCGCTTACAGCGTAACGCTGAAAAATGGCCGCAAGGTGACCTTCCTTGACACGCCGGGTCACGAGGCATTTACGGCCATGCGTGCACGCGGTGCACAGGTAACCGACATCGCCATCATCATTATCGCAGCCGATGATTCGGTCATGCCCACCACAAAGGAGGCCATTGCCCACGCCCAAGCGGCTGGAGTGCCGATGGTATTCGCCATCAACAAGATTGACAAGCCGGGGGCCAACCCCGACAGAATACGCGAGGATCTGGCCAACATGAACCTTCTTGTCGAGGAATGGGGAGGCAAATACCAGTGCCAGGAAATCAGCGCCAAGAAAGGAACAGGCATCGACGAGCTGATGGACAAAGTGCTGCTGGAGGCCGACCTGCTTGAACTGAAGGCCAACCCCAACCGCAAGGCCACCGGAACGGTCATTGAGTCGTCGCTCGACAAGGGCCGAGGATTCATCTCTACGGTGCTGGTCAGCAACGGAACCCTGAAGACTGGAGACATCGTTATCGCCGGTACGGCGTGGGGAAAAGTCAAGGCGCTCTTCAATGAGCGTAACCAGCGCATTGAGAAAGCAGGTCCTTCCGACCCGTGTATCGTCCTCGGACTCAACGGCGCGCCCACCGCGGGCGACACTTTCCATGTGCTGGAGACTGAGCAAGAGGCGCGCGAAATTGCCAATAAGCGCGAGCAACTGCAGCGTGAGCAAGGCTTACGCACGCAGAAACGCCTCACCCTGGGCGACATCTCGCACCGTATCGCACGCGGAGAGTTCCACGAGCTGAACATCATTGTCAAGGGCGACACCAATGGTTCGGTCGAGGCGCTGTCCGACTCGTTCCTGAAACTCTCCACGGAGAAAGTCCAAGTGAACGTCATCAGCAAGGCTGTCGGCCAAATTTCCGAGAACGACGTGATGCTCGCCTCGGCGTCCGACGCCATCATCGTGGGCTTCCAGGTGCGTCCTTCTGCCGACGCACGCAAGCTCGCAGAGCGTGAGGGCGTGGAAATCAATACCTACTCCATCATCTACGATGCCATCGACGATATCAAGAGTGCCATGGTTGGCATGCTCGACAAGGTCAAGAAGGAGGTCATCACAGGTGAGGTAGAAGTGCGCCAGGTGTTCAAAATCAGCAAAGTGGGCACTGTCGCTGGTGGCCTTGTCACAGAAGGCAAGGTGCACAACAAGGACAAGGCACACGTCATCCGCGACGGAATCGTCATCCACACCGCCCCCATCAGCGCCCTCAAGCGATACAAGGACGATGCCAAAGAGGTGGCAACGGGTCTGGAATGTGGTATCTCCCTCGTCAATTACAACGACATCGAGGTGGGAGACATTCTGGAGACCTTCACCGAGATAGAGGTAGAGCAGAAGCTCTAACCCGGGAACGGGCGGTGGGGAGGACGCTCCACTGCCCGCCTCTGGGCAGAAGGCTTTTGTTTCTCCTTATATATATAGGCCACAACGGCATCCATCCGTAAAGGATGGCACGCTGTTTGCGGCCTGTTTTTCAAAGAAGAACCATTCAAAAAATGGAAGAGATAAAAGAAGAAAAGAACGCGCTGGTCAAGGAAATTGCCGACAAGAAATATGAATACGGCTTCACCACCAACGTTGAGACCGACATTATCCCGGTAGGACTCAACGAGGACATTGTGCGTCTCATCTCAAAAAAGAAGCATGAGCCCGAGTGGATGCTTGAGTTTCGGCTCCGGGCGTTCCGCCATTGGAAGCTACTCAAGCAGCCCACATGGGGACACGTACACGTTCCCCCCATCGACTACCAAGCCATTTCCTACTATGCCGACCCACTGGCCAAGAAACCGCAGAACAAGGAAATAGACCCCGAACTGGAGAAAACTTTCGACAAACTGGGCATTCCTTTGGAGGAAAGGCTCGCCTTGAGCGGCACGGCGGTCGATGCAATCATGGACTCTGTGTCGGTAAAGACCACGTTCAAGGACAAGTTGCGGGAGAAAGGCATTATCTTTTGTTCCATCGGCGAGGCCATCCAGACCCACCCCGACTTGGTCAGACAGTATCTGGGAACGGTCGTCCCCTACGGAGACAACTTCTTTGCCGCGCTCAATTCGGCGGTGTTTTCCGACGGTTCGTTCGTCTACATCCCCAAGGGGGTGCGCTGTCCGATGGAGCTGAGCAGCTATTTCCGCATCAATGCCCGCAACACGGGGCAGTTTGAGCGCACGCTTATCATTGCCGACGACGACGCTTACGTCTCCTACCTGGAGGGATGCACCGCCCCCATGCGCGACGAGAACCAGCTTCACGCAGCCATTGTGGAAATCATCGTCAACGACAGAGCCGAGGTGAAGTACTCCACCGTGCAGAATTGGTATCCCGGCGACGAACACGGACGGGGCGGTGTGCTCAATCTGGTCACCAAGCGGGGCGACCTCCGCGGTGTGGACTCCAAACTTTCGTGGACACAAGTGGAGACTGGATCGGCCATTACATGGAAATATCCTTCCTGTCTGCTGCGCGGCGACAACTCCGTAGCGGAGTTCTATAGTGTTGCCGTGACCAATAATTACCAGGAAGCGGACACGGGCACGAAGATGATTCATATCGGAAAGAACACCCGGTCGACCATTATCTCAAAGGGAATCTCCGCCGGTCACAGTCAAAACAGCTACCGAGGGCTCGTCATGGCCACCGCCAATGCCGACAATGCGCGCAACTATTCGAGCTGCGATTCCCTGCTGCTCGGCAGTAACTGCGGCGCACACACCTTCCCTTACATGGACGTACACAACGACACGGCAGTGTTTGAGCACGAGGCAACAACCTCTAAGATTTCGGAAGACCAGCTCTTCTACTGCAACCAGCGGGGCATTCCGATGGAGGATGCCGTCGGACTCATCGTCAACGGCTACGCCAAAGAGGTGCTCAACAAGCTCCCGATGGAGTTTGCCGTAGAGGCACAAAAGCTGCTGAGTGTCTCCTTGGAGGGCACGGTGGGATAAATCCCGTGGAGAATGGGGAATTGTCGTGCGGCGCCCAACGACAGGCTCGGCACACTCATCACCCCCATTATGCTCCATAAATATAACTGAACAAGAAGGAGGAATGAGGATGAAAAAGGCTATCCAAAGCGTCCTGACTGCGATATTGCTACAGGTATGTTCGCTGTCGGCCGTGGCTTTCACACCCACACAACAATGGACACCGCAGCCCTACCGCCGGTATCTCATCCAGTTGGAGGTAAAGCGCGACACCACGGCCACACAATCCGTCATGTTTCCCCGTCTGAAAAGTAAGCCAAAGGTGGACATCAACCACTTCAAAGTGGGTCCTTTCTGGGTGCCAGACCCTCCCTCTCTTTTCCAAGAGGAGGATGAATGGCGCGACAGAGACCGGTACAGCAAAGGCCGTTGGGTAGGCGACGTGATCGAAGACATCATCAACATCTTCCTGTTATAACAATTAAAACGACAATAAATTCCTATAGATATGCTTGAGGTAAAGAACCTGCACGCCACCATTGCGGGCAAAGAGATATTGAAGGGGGTGAACCTCACCATCAAAGACGGTGAGATCCACGCCATCATGGGACCCAACGGGTCGGGAAAATCCACCCTCAGCGCAGTGCTGACGGGCAATCCACTCTACACGGTCACCGAGGGTACGGCCTTCTTCAACGGCAAGAACTTGCTGGAGATGAAACCCGAAGACCGCGCACGCGAGGGGTTGTTCCTCTCCTTCCAGTACCCTGTCGAGATACCGGGAGTGAGCATGACCAACTTCATGAAGGCCGCCATCAACGCCAAGCGGGCGTATGAGGGCAAGGAACCGCTCAAGGCCGCCGACTTCATGAAGCTCATGCGGGAGAAACGACAGATTGTGGAACTCGACCCGAAGCTCGCCCACCGCTCCGTCAACGAGGGCTTCTCGGGCGGAGAGAAGAAGCGCAACGAAATCTTCCAGATGGCCATGCTTGAGCCAAAGCTCAGCATTCTCGACGAGACCGACTCTGGACTGGATGTCGATGCCATGCGCATTGTAGCCAACGGCGTCAACAAGATGCACACGCCGGAGACCTCCGCCATCGTCATTACCCACTATGAACGGTTGCTGGACATGATTAAGCCCGACGTGGTCCACGTCCTCTGGCAGGGCCGCATCGTCAAGACGGCTGGTCCGGAGCTGGCCAAGGAGATAGAGAAGAATGGCTACGACTGGATCAAGGAGGAAGTGAAAGAAGAGGAGAATAAAGGATGAGCGACGCAGAAAAGCAATACATTGATTTGTACACAGAGGCTTCGGAAGCCATCAAGAGCCACAGCGCGGAGGTGATGAACGCCGTGCGCGACCGCGCTTTCGATGATTTTCGTCGCCAAGGCTTCCCCTCAAGGAAGGTGGAGCGGTACAAATACACCGACATGGAGCAGCTGTTCGCCCCCAACTACGGGGTGAACGTGAACCGGGTCGAATTCCACGTCGACCCCAATGCGGCCTTCCGGTGCGACGTCCCCAACCTGAGCACCCTGCTCTATTGTGTTGTCAACGACGCCTTCTACACACAGAAGCTGCCCAGCGTACAGCCCGAGAAGGGCGTTATCATCGGCTCCTTGAGCCAAGTGGCCAAGGAACGCCCCGAACTGGTGGGAAAATACTATGCCAAGATAGCCCATACCGGCGAGGATGCCGTCACCGCACTCAACACGATGCTGTCGCAGGACGGCCTCTTTGTCTATGTTCCGAAGAACGTGGAGATGGAGAGATGCGTGCAAGTCATCAACATCTTGCGGGCCGACGTCAACCTGATGGTGAACCGGCGCGTGCTCATCGTAATGGAAGAGGGGGCCAAAGCCAAACTGCTCTTCTGCGACCACACCGTCGATGACCGCGACTTCCTGGCCACACAGGTCATTGAAGCCTATGTCGGGGAAAACGCCTCGCTCGACCTTTATTGTCTGGAGGAGACCCACAACAAAAACCATCGCGTGAGCAACGTGTACATAGAGCAGCAGCGCAACAGCCGAGTGAACCACAATGTCATTACGCTTCACAACGGCGTGACGCGCAATCGACTCGACTTAGTGTTCAAAGGCGAGGGCGCAGAGTGCTATTGCAGCGGATGCGTCATTGCGGACAGGAGCCAGCACGTAGACAACAACACGCTCATTGACCACCAAGTGCCCCACTGCACGAGCAACGAACTCTACAAGTATGTGCTCGACGACGAGGCCGTGGGAGCTTTCGCAGGTCGCGTGCTTGTCCGCCACGGCGCACAAAAAACCGTCTCGCAGGAGACCAACCAGAACCTTGTGGCCACAAAGAAGGCGCGCATGTATACCCAACCGATGCTCGAAATCTATGCCGACGACGTGAAGTGTGGCCACGGGGCGACCGTAGGACAGCTCAACGATGCTGCGCTCTTCTACATGCAGCAACGGGGCATCAGCCTGAAGGAGGCCAAGCTGCTTCTCGAGTTTGCCTTCATCAACGAGGTCATCGACAAAATGGACCTCGAGCCGCTGCGCGACCGGCTTCACTACTTGGTGGAGAAGCGGTTCCGGGGGGAGCTGAGCAAGTGCGTTGGCTGCAAGATGTGTCAATGACCGCCTACCCGCAGCATCAACCACCGCACCCTACACTGCGCCGCTTCGGCCTCCCAGCCGTGGACAATGCAAGCCGAAGGGGCACGAAAACCATGACAACAAGAAATCAGAAGCTATGCTGGACATAGAAAAGATAAGGAAAGACTTTCCCATACTCGGCCGCGAAGTCAACGGCCATCCACTCGTTTACCTCGACAACGGGGCCACCACACAGAAGCCCCTCTGCGTACTCGACGCCATGCGTGAGGAGTACTTGAACGTCAATGCCAACGTACATCGCGGCGTACACTGGCTCTCCCAGCAAGCCACCGACCTGCACGAGGCCGCACGCGAGACGGTGAGGCGATTTATCAACGCCCGTTCCGCAAGCGAGATTGTCTTCACCCGCGGAACGACGGAGAGCCTGAACCTCGTCGCGTCATCCTTTGTCGAGGGATGCATGGAGGATGGCGACGAGGTCATCGTCAGCACAATGGAGCACCATTCCAACATCGTGCCTTGGCAACTGCAGCAACGACGCAAGAATATCCGCCTCCGCGTCATCCCCATGACCGACGAGGGGGCGTTGCGGCTGGACGAGTATGAGAAGCTGTTCAGCCGGCGGACGAAACTCGTCAGCGTCACCCACGTCAGCAATGTCCTGGGCACAATCAATCCCGTCAGGGAAATCATCCGCATTGCCCATAGCCATGGCGTGCCCGTCATGGTCGATGGCGCACAGAGCGTGCCCCACATGAGGGTCGATGTACAGGACTTGGACTGCGAATTTCTTGCCTTCAGCGGTCACAAGGTCTATGCTCCCACTGGCGTGGGCGTACTCTATGGCAAAGAGGAGTGGCTCGACAGGCTGCCACCCTACCAAGGCGGAGGAGAGATGATTGAGCATGTGAGCTTTGAGCGCACCACCTTTGAGCGGCCACCACTGAAGTTTGAGGCCGGCACTCCCGACTACATCGCCACCCATGGGCTTGCCAAGGCACTCGACTATGTGTCCGCCATCGGTATGGACAACATCCGGTCGTATGAGCAGCAACTCACCAACTATGCACTGGAGCAGCTCCGCGCCATCGACGACATGCACATATACGGCCACGGAAAGGGCGTGGAGGCCGACGCGGTAGTCTCCTTCAACGTGGCAGACATCCACCACGCCGACATCGGAACGCTCCTCGACCAGCTCGGCATAGCCGTCCGCACGGGGCACCATTGCGCCCAGCCGGTCATGGACCGCCTCGGTGTGTTGGGCACCGTGCGCGCATCATTCTCCTTCTACAACACGTTTGAGGAGGTAGATGCCCTTGCTGCAGGGCTGCGCCGAGTCATCAAAATGTTCTGAAAACGGACGAAAAAGGGCAAAAAATGATGGGCTAATTCGCTTTTTTGACCCCAAAATTTTGCGTTACAAGAAAAACTCCGTAACTTTGCAGTCGGTTTTTGTCCTATGGTGTAATGGTAGCACAACAGGTTTTGGTTCTGTTTGTAGTGGTTCGAATCCGCTTAGGACAACGGAAATGTTTTTTATAAGCTACTTTTTAGGGTTTTCATCTTCGGATGAAAGCCCTTTCTCTTTGTCATCTCAACTGGCTATGTCAGACGCTCGGCCCTACCGACAACCCTATACCAGCCACTTGTCTTCCATGTTCATAACCAACTGATTTACATAAGGTTATCTATTTCGTATCATTATCGGTTGGGTAATAAAAATTTTTAATTTAATAATTGAAAATTTTTAATTTAAAAATCCATGATTTTTAAATTAAAAACTTTTGCCATCCCATACCTTTTGCGTTCCCATACGTGCGCTATGGGACAGATAATGCACTGCGCACCGGGTTCATTACAATGCGAGTCCCCTCGTTGACTAAGCCATGGTGTCCATGCGACTGGTTGAAGGAGCGGTGTGTTTGGACTGTACGGTGAGGGCGTGAACAGACTTAGATAAGGCGACACGAGGGGGATAAATGCACCCTGAAGGCGTTCCGAGGTAGCGACGAGGAGGAATATTCGGAGAAAAGGAGTGGGGTAAGTGTGAAAAATTGAAGGAAGTGCGTGAGATAGTAGATAAAAATTTGTGGATAAGTTGGATTTTTCGTAACTTTGCGGTCTAAAATTAGAGTTAAAATATCAGTCGGAAATCATACAAAAACACGATCGTTTGGAGTATAGCTCCGATGGGTAGGCTAAAAAAATATAAAAAATAAGATATGCGTAAACAAACATTTCTTTCCAGCATCTTCACCGCACTGCTTGTCACATTGATGCTGACAGGCTGTTCGGAGACACAAAACATCTCCTATTTTCAGGACTATGGGCCAGGATTTACAGAGCCTATAGCAAAGTCGAAGCCTATCACATTCCAGAGTGGCGACCAACTTTCCATCATTGTGGGAAGCCGCAACCCGCAGCTTTCCTCGCTCTTCAACCTCTCGCAGGGGCTTATGCTCTCCAGCGGGACGACTTCCAACTCGCGCACGATGAGCAGCAACCAGTACACGGTGCTCTACACCATCGACAGCAAGGGCGACATCGACTTCCCCGTGGTGGGCAAGATTCATGTGGCCGGAAAGTCGCGTGAGGAGGTCGCTGCCCTCATCAAGAACGAGCTGATCAAGAGCGATCTGGTCAAGGATGCAGTAGTGACAGTGGAGTTTGGCGGCCTGCACTACGCCGTCTTGGGTGAGGTCAACAAGCCCGGGCAGTATGACTTTGAGAACGACCGCGAGACCATCCTCGATGCGATCAGCCGTGCAGGCGACCTGACCATCTACGGTATGCGCGACCATGTGACGGTCATACGCACCGAAAATGGCGAACGGAAGGTGTATAACGTCAATATGCTCTCTGGAAAGGATGTCACTGAGTCGCCGGCTTACTACCTAAAGCAGGGTGACGTGATCTATGTGGACCCCAATCCTACACGTGCACGCCAGAGTACGGTCAACGGAAACACGTTCCGTTCGTCGGCTTTCTGGGTGTCTATGGCTTCCCTGGCCATGAGTGTGACAATGCTTATCAAGAACTGGTAAAACAAACCTACTTCATAAAATGGCAACAAACAACAGCATAACCGACGAGAAAGCCTATGTGACACCTGAGAATCAGGAGCAAAATGGCAATGGCGTTGACATGCGCGTATTACTGGGAATCGTTCTCGGCAACTGGTATTGGATTCTCCTCTCCATCGTCCTGTGTGTCGGATTGGGATGGTACTACCTGAAAATTACACCCAACACCTACAAGCGTTTCGCCCTGGTGGCCATCTCTGATGACGACCCGCAGAAAGCCGGAAAGGGCTTGGACCAGATGTTCGCCAACCTGGGAACGAACCCCGAACAAAGCAATGTGAACAACGAGATGGCAGCCATACAGGCACCTTCCAACCTGCTCGAGACGGTGAAACGACTCAATCTTGACATGGGATATACGATGGAAGGGCGCTGGCATCAGTCGATATTGTATGGCCGCACGCTCCCTGCGACGGTCAGAATGATGGGGCTTGGGGTGAACGAATCGGCCAGTATGAAGATGGTGCTCCAGCCCGATGGTGTGGTGAAGATGTCGGACTTCACACGCAATGGCAAGCCCGTAGGCAACCCTAACGTCAGCGTTAGCGGCCGGACGGGCACGATAGTGGGCACCCCTGTGGGCAATGTCGTGGTCACTCCGACGGAATATTACGGGTCGTTTGTGGCGCATACACAGGCGCCCATCAACGTGACGCGCACCGATCTCTACACGATGACCGAGAGTTTGCAGAACCGCCTGACGGTGGAACTGACCGACAAGATGTCCACGCTGGTCCGTATCTCCTTCACCGACAAGGTGTCCGACCGCGCCGACGACATCATCAATACGCTGATAACGGTATATAAGGAGAACTGGGTGAAGGACAAAAACCAGATTATCATCGCTACAACGAAGTTTATCAACGAGCGTTTGGTTATCCTGGAGCGCGAGTTGAGCGGTATTGACTCAGACATATCCAATTATAAAAGCCGCAATCTGGTGCCGTCGGTACAGGATGCCTCGAGAATTTCGATGCAGCAATCGCAGGATACCAAGAAGCAATTGCTCCAGTTGACTACCCAACGCTCCATGGCACAGTATCTGAAAGGCATCCTGATGCGGGGCGCCCGGTCGCGCCAGCTCCTGCCTACCAACACCGGACTGGACGCCAATGGCATCGAACAGCAAATTACTGAGTACAACACCTTGCTGCTTCAGCGCAATTCTTTGATTGCCAACTCTTCGGAGAAGAACCCTCTCGTGAGCGATTATGACGAGCAGTTGGCACAAATCCGCAGGGTAATCCTCGAGAGTATCAACAACTTGTGCACCACAATTGACCTGCAACTGGGTCACACTCAGCAGAGCGAGAACGAGGCTACGGAGGAGATTGCTTCCAATCCTAAGCAGGAGAAGTATCTCACCAGCATCGGAAGACAACAGCAGGTCAAGGAACAACTCTATCTGTTCCTGCTTCAGAAGCGTGAGGAGAACGAGATGAACCAGGCTTTCTCCGCCTACAACATCCGCGTGATTACCACGCCATTCGGCATCGCCGATCCCATTTCGCCCAACCACCGCAACATACTTCTCATCGCATTTGCTCTCGGTCTGGCACTTCCCATCGGCCTGTTCTACCTCCGTGAGTCCATGAATACGAAGGTGCGCGGCAGAAAGGATTTGGAGAAACTGACGATTCCATTTATTGGAGAGATACCTTATTCTGGCAAACGCCACTGGTGGCAGCGTCGTATCAGCCGAAAAGACAAGCTCGCCGTAGTGGTAAAGGAGGGCAAGCGCGACATCATGAACGAGGCGTTCCGCGTGCTCAGAACGAAGCTCGAGTTCCTCATGCCGGCACATCGCAAGGAGAACGTGAGCATTATCACCTCGTTCAATCCTGGCAGTGGAAAGACTTTCCTGACGGCCAACATCGCTATGACACTGGCCATCAAGGAGAAGAGGGTGCTCATCATCGACTGCGATATACGCAAAGCCATGATTTCCGCACTGATAGGTACGCCGCATGAGGGGCTGACCCACTACCTCACAGGGAAGGATGTGGAGTTGGATTCGCTCATACATACCTACAATGGCAATGACAACCTGGACATTCTGCCTGTCGGAATCGTTCCCCCCAACCCCACGGAGTTGCTGGGTAACGGCCGGTTGAAGGAATTGTTGGACGAAGTGCGCGGCGATTACGACTACATTTTCCTCGACTGTCCGCCTATCGAAATGGTGGCCGACACCGAGATTGTCTCCAGATATGCTGACCGTACCATCTTCGTAGTGCGCGCCGGTCTGCTGGAACGCACCATGCTCACGGAGCTTCAGCGTATCTACGACACCAAGAAGTATCACAGTATGTCGCTCATCCTCAACGGCACGGAGGCCAAATCGGGCTACCACCGGTACGGGTACGGCTACGGGTATGGGTACGGCTATGGGTACGGTTACGGCGAAAGCGGCGACAAAGAGAAGCACAGTAAGAAGCATTAAGCACAATATCCATCCATAGGGGCGGGCGGGGAGCAATCCTTTTCCGCCCCTTTTCATGCAGTGTTGACCCAGAAAAATCCATGCTTTATGCCCCTTTTTCATGCTGGTAAAATCGTTGCCTATTTTAATTGAAAACATTTGGTGGGTTCATTTGTTTTGGCTACTTTTGCAAAATAAATAAATTCAATAAAATAATTAAAACAGAAGACCGAAACATGGCTAAAGAAAACGACAAGAAGTATCGCCTGGAGAGCGACCTTTTGGGCGAGCTTCCAGTACCTGCCGAGGCTTATTATGGTGTGCAAACGCAGCGCGCCATCAACAATTATCATATATCCGGCAAGCGGATGTGCGACTATCCCGAGTATGTACGTGCCATTGCCTATGTCAAACTGGCCGCCGCCGAGGCCAATCATGAGCTGGGTCAGCTGCCGAATGACGTGGCTGACGCGATGTGTCGGGCTTGCCGGGAGATCATTGACGGCAAGTTGCACGATAATTTCGTCACCGATATGGTACAGGGAGGTGCGGGTACTTCCGTCAATATGAATGCCAACGAGGTGATAGCCAACCGTGCCCTGGAGCTGATGGGGTATGAGAAGGGCGACTATCAGCACTGCTGGCCCAACGATCATTGCAACTGTGGGCAGTCGACCAACGACGTTTACCCCACGACTATCCGCCTGACCTTCATCGAAATGAACAAGCAAGTCATCGCCGCCTTGGAGCGATTGGTGGACGCTTTCCGCAAGAAGGGCGAGGAATTTAAGAATAATATCAAGATGGGGCGCACCCAGTTGCAGGATGCTGTGCCCATGACGAGCGGCCAAGAGTTCAAGGCTTTCGCCGACACTTTGAAGGAAGAGGTGTACAATCTCAACCGCAATGCCGAGCTGATGCTTGAGATCAACATGGGCGCTACGGCCATTGGAACAGGCCTTAACTCCGTTCCGGGCTATGCGGAGCTGTGCACCAAGAAGCTCGCAGAGCTGACTGGGGAGAATTTTACCCTCGGAAACGACCTCGTAGAGGCCACCCCCGACACGGGCGCTTATGTGAGTTACAGCGGCGCTTTGAAGCGTTTGGCGGTCAAATTGTCCAAGGTTTGCAACGACTTGAGGCTGATGGCATCTGGTCCTCGTTGCGGTCTTCATGAGATAAACCTTCCCCCAATGGCACCGGGATCGAGCATCATGCCGGGCAAGGTGAACCCTGTCATCCCCGAAGTGACCAACCAAACCTGCTTCAAAGTGATAGGAAACGACACCACTGTCATGATTGCCGCAGAGGCAGGACAGCTCCAACTCAACGTCATGGAGCCGATAATCACTCAGTGTATCATCGAAAGTCAGACGTGGTTGAGCCGCGCGATGGACACGTTGCGTGAGCGTTGCGTCGACGGCATTACCGTAAATGCGGATCACAACGCCAAAATGGTGCGCAACAGCATCGGTATCGTCACTGCACTCAACCCCTATATCGGCTACAAGAACAGCACAAAGATTGCCAAGGAAGCCTTGGAGACGGGCGCGTCGGTCTACGATCTCGTGCTCAGAGACAACATTCTCACCAAGGAAAAGCTCGATGCCATCCTCGATCCAAGGCACATGCTGGATGCGGAAAACGTCATCAAGTAGTCTTGCTTCAGATAAATTCTTAGATTAAGCAAGAGATAACATTCCATTAAGAAAGAGAGCTTATCCCATGAAAAAAAGAAAATTTATTCATTAAGAAAGGGATAATCCTCCTACAAAGAAGAGAATTCTATAGAGAAAGCCTTCTCCGCAACATGGCGGGGAAGGCTTTTTCGTAACGTGTGTGATGTGTTATTCCTCCTTGAATGCAGTCTTACGCCCTAATGATGTCGGCAGTTATCATTCCGTTTTGCTGCGCTTCTTCTTTGAAAGGACAAGCAGAATGACGGCCGAAAGAATCAAGAAGATACCTATAAGGAGGCGCAAAGAGAAGGATTCGCCGAAGACAAACACGCCGATAAAGACCGCCGTGACCGGCTCCAGCGCCCCCATGATGGCCGAAGGTGTGCTGCCCACCTTGTCGATGGCGATGTTCATGAAGTATAAACTCAGCACTGTGGGCAGCAAAGCCAGCTGAGCAGCGCATGCCCATTGCTCCGTATTGGCCAGAATCTGTACGCTTTCGCCCGTGATGAGGGCCAGAACGAGCAACGAAATCATGCCGAACAGAACCACCCAAAAGGTGAATTGGATGGCGGAGAGGCCCGAATGGGTCTGGTTTACGCCGATGATGTAGAAGGCATAGAGCAGCGAGGAGAGCAGGACAAGGGTCACTCCCGTCGCAGAAAGCGCCGCATCGCCATCGCCTCGGTAGAGCAATCCGATGCCCGTCACGGCCATGAGGATGGACAGGGTGGTACGCCAGGTGATGCGCTCGTGGAAGAATACCGTCATCAGTACGGCCGTAATGATGGGGTAGCTGAAAAGAATCGTGCTGGCAACGCCCGCATCCATGTGCTTGAAACTGGTGTATAAGGTGGCCGAGGACATCGCCATGAGCGTACCAAGGACACACAGGCGGATGGCCGTACCGATGCGAATACGGAAGCTCTCGTGCTTGATCACCATCCATACAAGGAACATCAGCAGGGCAAGGACGTACCTCCAGACCAGCACCGAGGTAGGGCTGACCCCATCTTGGTAGAGGAACAGGGTACCCAAAGGGTTGGTACCATAAAAAATCGCAGCAATGATACCCGCTGCGAAACCCTTGAATGTGTTGCTCATATCTAAGAAAAGCTAACTAAAGTCGGGCAGAGTGTGGCCTATTCCGCCACCCGCTGACCCGTTATTTTTTGAAAGCCTCCATCTCCGCCAGGGCGATAATCTCCTCCCGGTCGGAGTCTTCTGCGTTAGAATCTGCGGCCTTTCCAAGTCCATTGGCTGACTTCCGGCCTCGTCTGCGTACACTTCTTGCCTCGTCGCTTGTCCCCCGACTGCCCTCAGAAGAATGTTCATCGAAGACCTCTTCCTGGAAAGGCGACTCATGTTTCGGGCCTATCTGGGGCTTTTCGGTGATGATAAAGCTCTCCGTCTCGTCAACTGAAGGCACGAGACCGACCGGCTCTTCCTCCATTTTCGTCCGGTTCTCCTTTGCGGCAAACACCCTATCGAGAAACTTCGAGTCCCTACGGAGCTTTCGCAGCGTGTCCTTCGACGCTTTCTGCTGGCTCTCTTTCTTCGAGAAGCCGCGCGCTTCGCATCCCGGCACGTTCTCCAGCATCACCACAAAGTGGAACACCGGTGCCCCTTCCTCGTTGATTTTGTTGCCCAACATCTTGAAGTCGAGGCGCACACGGTTCTTCTGACACCACTCGATGAGCTTCGATTTGAAGTTCACCTCCTTGTAAGCAAGCTTGTCTATGTTGATCATCTCGCCCAGAATCTGCCGCTCCATAAACTGCATACAGGCTTCATAGCCGTGGTCAAGGTATATGGCGCCCACCAAAGCCTCGAACGCATTGCCTGCCATATTGCTGTTATGACCCGACTGATGTCCGTTGGAGAGCAGCTGTTTGTTGATGCCCATCTCGTTGGCCAGGCGGTTCAGCGTCTCGCGCTGTACGAGTTTGGAGCGCGTCGTGGTGAGGAAGCCCTCCCGTTTGCCCGGGAAGTGATGAAACACAATGTCGCCCACGACAGCATCGAGCACGGCATCGCCGAGAAATTCCAGCCGTTCGTTGTTCACGGGCCTTCCTTTCTCGTTGCGTCTTGCAATGCTACTGTGGAGCAAAGCTATCTTATAGTACTCTATATGGTGTGGCCAGATGCCGGTAATCCTGTGCAAAGACAAGAAAAGCTCCTTGTCCTTGCGGAACGGGAGCTTTATCCTGTCAATCAGTTTATTCAGCATACTTCTTGAAAATAACGCAGGCGTTGTGGCCACCGAAGCCGAACGTGTTGCTCAGTGCGGCACGCACGGTGCGCTTCTGCGCCTGGTTGAACGTATAATTCAGCTCGTAGTCGATGTCCGGATCTTTGTCTTCCTCGTCGTGATTGATGGTTGGGGGCACGATATCCTCGCTCACCGCCTTCACACAGGCCAGGGCTTCCACTGCTCCGGCGGCTCCCAGGAGGTGTCCGGTCATAGACTTTGTCGAGGAGATGTTGAGCTTATAGGCGCTCTCTCCGAACACTTCCTTGATGGCCTTGGCCTCGGAAATGTCGCCAACGTGCGTCGAAGTGCCGTGCACATTAATATAATCGATGTCCTCCGGATTCAGGTGAGCATCCTCAAGGGCTGCCTCCATCACCAGTTTCGCTCCCAGTCCCTCTGGATGCGAGGCCGTCAGGTGATAGGCATCGGCGCTTTCGCCCTCTCCTACCATCTCCGCGTAGATTCTTGCGCCCCGAGCTTTGGCGTGCTCCAGCTCCTCCAGAATGAGGCAACCGGCTCCTTCGCCCATCACAAAGCCGTCACGACTTGCCGAGAAGGGCCGGCTGGCGTGCGTCGGGTCGTCGTTTCGCGTGGAGAGTGCCTTCATTGCGTTGAAGCCTCCCACTCCACACTCGCATATAGCGGCCTCGGCTCCACCGCTCACGATGACGTCTGCCTTGCCCAAACGAATCAGGTTGAAGGCGTCAGCCAGCGCATTGGTCGAAGAAGCGCATGCGCTTGTGGTCGTGTAGTTGGGTCCGTGGAAGCCGAAATGGATGCTAATCTGTCCTGCTGCGATGTCGGCGATCATCTTGGGGATAAAGAACGGTGAGAAGCGGGGACCCTTCTCCTTGTTAAGGGCATAGTAGGAGACCTCCTCTTCGAATGTTCTGATGCCGCCGATGCCGACACCAAAGATGACACCGACGCGGTTTTTGTCTATCTTGTCGAGGTCGATTCCGCTGTCCTTCACGCCCTGCAACGCGCTGGTCATGGCCAGTTGGGCGTAGCGATCCATCTTGCGGGCATCCTTTCTGTCTATCCACTCATTGGGATTCCAGTTCTTCACCTCACAGGCAAACTGGGTTTTGAAGTGGGTGGCATCGAACAAAGTAATCGGAGCGGCACCACTCACGCCCTTGACCATACTCTCCCAGGTCTCCTCGGGAGTGTTTCCCAACGGGGTGACTGCGCCGAGTCCCGTCACGACAACTCTTTTCAGTTCCATGTATATAATGTATTAACGATTTGTTATGAACATATATTGGGCGCCGTACGGGGGATTCCAGTGTCTGGGATTGTGCAACCGACTTAGCCGGTCAATCCACTTCTGACACCTCACACCTGACAATCGACACCCAATATATGGTCTGTACTCATGTAAAAACGATACCGCAGAGGTATAAAAACGATATCGTAGCGGGAGGGAACGCTTACTTTGCGTTGTTCTCGATGTACTTGATGGCGTCGCCTACGGTAGAGATCTTCTCAGCTTCGGCGTCAGGAATAGAGATACCAAACTCCTTCTCAAACTCCATAATCAGCTCTACGGTATCCAAAGAGTCGGCACCCAGATCGTTGGTGAAGCTCTTCTCTGGCGTTACTTCCTCTGCATCGACACCCAATTTATCTACGATGATCTCCTTTACCTTGTTTTCAATTTCTGACATGATAATCCTGTTAAAATGTTGTTACTTTGTTTTCTCTTTCAAAATTTCGGATGCAAAGGAACGGAAAAAAATTCATTTACACAAATAAATTCGCGAAAAAACCGACCTTTTCTGCACACAAGTACATCGTTTGTGCATTATTTTGACCACTTTTGGGGTCTATCTTGCGATAAATCAACCCAATATGACCATATTGTTGCATTATTGCGTCAACGCTTTTTCATTCCGTTTGCGCCCACACTTCGGTAGTTGACTGTCCCTTCTGGTGCCCTCCGGCGTGCTTGGCCGCCACTTCTCCACTGCATGGAGTATACATTAGAGAAGCCATTCTGGGCAGGATGTTCTCCTTATAATATTGTCTTGATATTTCATCATGGGCAGACCATGCACCCGCTACACCATTAAAGCGAAAAACGACACATTTTTTGACTTGATTGTAAAAATCATATTTCAAAACTATCTGATTATCAATACTTTGCAATGCCGTCGAAACAACCTTGCAATAGAGCCTAAATCGTCTCGCAATACAGGCCCTATTGAGCAGCGAAAGGGCCTCTTTTGCCACCCAAAAGGGGCTGAATCGTCAAGCAAGTCCATCGGTGCGACGGGGCAATAAAAATATTGTCAAATTTTATTTCTGTACCACCCAATGATAATTACCGACAATAAGCCTGTAAAATATGGCGTGCGGCCATCCGCCACCAGAGCGGCTTAGTGGTGCTTTTCGTCTCATCCGGCAACGCTAACCCACTGGATTTCTCTTTCGAACATATACATCAGACCACCGTTGTCGACCAAAAATGAAGGGAAAAATGGATAGGAGAAAATAATATTCGGGAATTATCCCGCCATAAGTTTGCCAGATTCAAATAATTAACTTATTTTTGTGCCAACTAAAAACCAATCCATCATGAGACCATTCCTTGCCATCATCCTGCTGCTTCTGTCGATACTCACCGTTCCGGCACAGTCGTCCCACACGGGATGGGAAACGCTTTACGCCCAGCTTGTGGAGGAAGGCGACGACACCGAGCAGCTCGATGAGGATACCTATGAGCTGCTCTCGGAGCTGGCCGAGCAGCCGATAGCCTTCAATCAGGCCACCCGCGAGGACTTGGAGCGCATTCCCTTTCTCTCCGACGGGCAGATTGAGGAGCTGATCATGTACAGGGACCAGAGCCACGGGATGCGGACGATAGGCGAGTTGTCGCTCATCGAGTCGCTGGACGCGGTGCGCCGCGCGCTGCTTCCCTACTTCATCACGCTCGACGACGACGCTTCGGCAGCGCGTTTTCCGTCCATCGGTACGCTCCTCAAGCAGGGCCGCCACACCATGATGGGGCAGGTGGCGGTGCCGTTCTACGAGCGACGGGGCGACCGCAAGGGGTATCTGGGTTATCCTTACCGCCACTCGCTCCGCTACACCTTCCGCTATGGCTCGCGCTTTCAGGCCGGCCTGGTGGCGGCACAAGATGCGGGAGAACCCTTTTTCAGCGGCGGCAACGGCTGGGGCTACGACCATTACAGCTTCTATATGGTGGCGCGCGATGTGAACCGGCACCTGAAGACGGTGGCAGTGGGGCGCTACCGCGTGCGGATGGGGCTGGGTCTGGCGGTGAACAACGACTTGGGGTTTGGCAAGACGATAGCCCTCCCCGGCCTATTCCGCATGGGCAGCACCATAAGGGCGCACTCGAGCCGATCGTCATGGAACTATCTGCAGGGTGGAGCGGCCGAAGTCGCACTCTCCCAACGACTTGTGCTGAGCGCATTTCTCTCCTGGCGGTACATCGACGCCACCCTGACAAGCGACGGTGAGGGCATTGCCACATTGCTCAAGACGGGATACCACCGCACGGAGTCGGAGATGGCGCGCAAGAACAACGCCTCCCAGACCGCCGCAGGGGGCCACTTGGCCTGGCGGAGCGGGGCGTTCCACCTTGGCGCAACAGCGGCATGGACGCGCTACGACAAGCCATTGACCCCCAGCTCCACACAGATTCGCCAACGGTTCTACCCCGCAGGCAAGACGTTCTGGAACGCCAGCATCGACTATGGCTACACCAGCCATCGGCTGACCTTTACCGGCGAGACGGCAACGGGCGACAGTCGCGCCGTGGCCACACTCAATGCGCTGTCCTTACGTGCCACATCGGCGCTTACACTCACCGCCATCCAGCGATTTTACAGCTACAAGTACTACGCCGTCCTCGGACAGTCGTTCGCCGACGGCGGCCGCGTGCAGAACGAGAGTGGCGTAATGGCGAAAGCCGACTGGACACCTGGCGGTGGATGGACGCTGACGGCCTATACCGATTATGCCTACTTTCCGTGGGCAAGATACCAGGCTCACCAGGCTTCCCATAGTTGGGATCACTTCCTGCAAGCTACTTACGGCCGTGGACACTGGCTCTGCACGGCGCGCTACCGGCTTCGCACGCGCACGAAGGACAACGAAGCGAAGACAAAACTCATCGACGAGACCACACAACGGGCACGGGTGGCCGTGGTCTATACGGCCGACGGGTGGGCCTTCCGTACCCAGGCCGACGGGGCGTGGAGCGACTTCCGACAGTCGAGCCGCGGCTATATGGGCACCCTGTCGGCCACATGGAGCAGGATAAAAGGCCTTCAGGCCACAGCACTGGCCAGCTATTTCCACACCGACGACTACGCCTCGCGCATCTATACCTACGAGCGGGGACTGCTTTACTCCTTTTCTTTCCCCGCCTTCTACGGCAAGGGCATCCGCTACGCGCTTTTTGTGCGCGCGGACGTGTCGCAAAAGCTGATGATAATCGGCAAGCTGGGCGTGACGGACTATCTCGACCGCGACCACATCTCGTCGGGACTGCAGCAGATAGACGGCTCGTCGAGAGCAGACCTGGAGTTGCAAGTGCGGTTGAAGCTGTGAGCAACGCCACGGGACACCATTCACCAGGACGGGGAAGAGCAGCCGAAAAGTCGCCTCTCTTTTCGGAAGGGACAAGACAATATCATGTGAAAAGTCGCTCCAATGAGGAAAGTTTTTTGTAAATTTGCACCAGTTATGCCATAAGTCCACCTATCGGACGAAAAGCAGAAAAAGGGACAATACAAAAACATAACAATGGAATACGATTTCAAAGAGATCGAACGGAAATGGCAACAACGCTGGCAGGAGCGTCAGACTTACAAGGTGACGGAGGACAAGGAGTGCGAAAAGTTCTATGTTCTCAACATGTTCCCCTACCCATCGGGCGCGGGACTGCACGTCGGACACCCCCTGGGCTACATCGCCAGCGACATCTATGCGCGCTACAAGCGACAGAAAGGCTTCAACGTCCTCAACCCAATGGGCTACGATGCCTACGGACTGCCCGCCGAGCAGTACGCCATCCAGACGGGACAGCACCCGGCTGTGACGACGGAGAAGAACATAAAGCGCTACCGTGAGCAGCTGGACAAGATAGGTTTTTCCTTTGACTGGAGTCGGGAGGTACGCACTTGCGACCCCAACTATTACCATTGGACCCAGTGGGCGTTTGAAAGAATGTTTGAATCCTACTACGACCACCGCGCCAACCAGGCGCGCCCCATCAGCGAGCTGGTGCGCCACTTTGAGGAAGAGGGCACGCTTGACCTGGACGTAGCGCAGTCGGAGCCGCTCGTTTTCTCCGCTCGCGACTGGCGAAGCATGAATGAAAAGGAGCAGCAGCAGACACTCATGAACTACCGCATTGCCTATCTGGGCGAGACAATGGTCAACTGGTGCCAGAAGTTGGGGACGGTATTGGCCAACGATGAGGTGGTCGAGGGCGTGAGTGTGCGCGGGGGCTATCCCGTCGTACAGCGCAAGATGCGCCAGTGGTGCCTGCGTGTCTCGGCCTATGCACAACGACTCTTGGACGGATTGGACATGGTGGCGTGGAGCGATTCCATCAAGGAGACACAGCGCAACTGGGTGGGTCGAAGCGAGGGAGCGGAGATGCGATTTGAGAGCATCACCCCAAATGACGACCATGAGCGCCGGGGCCACTTCACCATTTTCACCACCCGTGCCGACACTATTTTCGGTGTGACCTTCATGGTGCTCGCCCCTGAGTCGGAATTGGTGGCAGAACTGACCTCCGACGCACAGCGGGAAGAGGTGGAGAAGTATCTGGCCTATGTCGCCAAGCGCACGGAGCGCGAGCGCATGACCGACCACAAGGTGACGGGAGTGTTCTCGGGTTCCTACGGCATCAACCCGTTTACGGGGGAGCGTATTCCCATCTGGATTTCCGAATATGTGTTGGCCGGCTACGGCACGGGAGCCATAATGGCTGTCCCCGCACACGATTCGCGCGACTATGCCTTTGCCCGCCACTTCCATTTGCCCATCATTCCGCTCATCGAAGGGGCTGACGTGAGTGAGCAGAGCTACGATGCCAAAGAGGGAACGGTGATAAACTCGCCGAAAAAGGGAGTGGATTCGCCGCTCTCACTCAACGGACTGACCGTCAAAGAGGCCATAGCAAAGACTAAGGAGTATATCAAAAAGGCGGGAATAGGGCGTGTCAAGGTCAACTACCGACTGCGCGATGCCATCTTCTCCCGCCAGCGTTATTGGGGCGAACCGTTCCCTGTATATTATAAGGAAGACATGCCCTACATGATTCCCGAGGACTGTCTGCCCATCCAACTGCCCGAAATAGATGCCTACAAACCCACTGACGACGGCGAACCGCCACTGGGTCGCGCGGAGAAATGGGCGTGGGACACCGTGAATCGGTGCGTGGTGGACAAGCAGTTGATTGACCATAAGACCGTGTTCCCCATCGAACTGTGCACCATGCCGGGCTTTGCAGGCTCCAGTGCCTACTACCTGCGCTACATGGATCCACACAACAACAAGGCGCTGGTGAGCAAGGAGGCCGATGAGTATTGGCAGAATGTGGACCTCTATGTGGGTGGAACGGAGCATGCCACGGGCCACCTTATCTATGCAAGATTCTGGAACAAGTTTCTCTTCGACCTCGGTGTGAGCTGCAAGGAAGAGCCATTTCAGCGGCTGGTGAACCAAGGTATGATTCAGGGACGCAGCAACTTCGTGTACCGTATCAACGCCTCCGATGCCGCAGAGCATCCCGTCTTTGTATCCAAGGGGCTGAAGGACAAGTATGACACCACCCCAATACACGTCGATGTGAACATCGTCCACGCCGATATTCTCGACATAGAGGCCTTCAAGGCATGGCGTCCCGACTTCAAAAACGCCGAGTTCATCCTCGAGGACGGCAAGTATGTCTGCGAATGGGCAATAGAAAAAATGTCGAAGTCGATGTTCAACGTGGTCAATCCCGACGATATTGTCAGCCAATACGGTGCCGATACGCTCCGGCTTTACGAGATGTTCCTCGGTCCTGTGGAGGCAAGCAAGCCCTGGGATACCAATGGTATCGACGGATGCCACCGCTTTCTGAAGAAATTCTGGAAGCTATTCCAGCAGGAACTGGTTGACGAGGAGCCGTCAAAGGAAAGTCTCAAGAGCCTCCATAAGCTGATCAAGAAGGTGAGTGGCGACATTGAGGCATTCTCTTACAACACGAGTGTGAGCGCGTTCATGGTATGTACCAACGAGCTTACGCAGCAAAAGTGTCGCAATCTACGCATTCTCCGCACGCTGGTCACGGTCATTGCCCCCTTCGCACCCCACATAGCCGAGGAGCTTTGGGAGCAGACGGGCGGCAAGGGAAGCGTCTGCGACAGCACGTGGCCGGCCTGGAAGGAGGAGTATCTCATGGAGGACGAGGTGCAAATGCCGGTGTCCTTCAACGGAAAAGTGCGTTATCAGCTCCGCCTTCCCGCTGATGCCGACAAGGAAACCGTCATCCAAACGGTGCTGAACGACGAGCGCAGCAAGAAGTATCTGCAGGGAAAACAGGTGCTTAAGTCCATTGTTGTGCCGGGACGCATCATCAATATCGTCGTGAAGTAAGCGGTTTTATGTTATATACCAATGGGGGTGGCATTACAGCGGTGATGGACCGCCCTCACATTTAACACACCATCTCAGTAGAAAAAATGTCAGGTACAGTAAAGATTTTCCTCAACAGCAGGGAGCACATGATGAACCAGGTGAAGGATTATGTCTTCATCTTCGTTGGTTTACTTTTGTATACGATAGGCTGGACTTGCTTCCTTTTGCCCTACAAGATAGTGACCGGCGCGCTCACAGGACTGTCTGCCATCGTCTATTACGTCACGGGAATCCCCATCTACGAAACCTATCTTACCCTCAACGGGCTGCTTCTCATCGTGGCTTTGAAGATTCTCGGTCTGCGATTTCTGCTCAAGACCATCTACGCCATAGGCATTTTGTCCGTTTTACTCACACTGGCGCAAGGCTGTATGACGGGTGACAATGGGCAAATGATACAGATTCTCGGACCCGACAACACCTTCATGGCCCTCATTATCGGCACGATGTTCACGGGAACGGGACTCGCCGTGGTCTTCCTCAACAACGGATCGACGGGCGGAACGGACATTGTCGCAGCCTGTGTCAACAAGTACAACAACATCTCGCTGGGCAATGTGCTCATCTGTGTGAACTTCTGTATCATCGGATCGTGTATGTTTTTCCCTGCCTTTGGCGCCACTATGCAGCAGCGTCTGCACACTGTGGTGTTCGGATTGTTCACTCTGGTGACCGAAAACTTCATGCTCGACTATGTGTTCAACTCCCGAAGACAGAGCGTACAGTTTCTTATCTTCTCCAAAAAGTATGAGAAAATCGCCAGCGCAATAGGCACTACGACCCACCATGGAGTAACTATCCTCGACGGACACGGGTGGTTTACAGGCACTCCCACAAAGGTTTTGTTTGTCTTGGCACGCAGAAGGGAAAGCCAATACATCTTCCGCCTCATCAAATACATAGACCCTCACGCCTTCGTATCGCAGTCGGCGGTAATCGGTGTGTACGGGAATGGCTTCGATGAAATCAAGGGAGACCTCTCGGAAAAGGCCCTGAAAAACATGAAGGAGAAGGGAAAACAAGAGGCGGCTGGCAAGAATCAGACGACGGAAACGGGCGAAGAGTGAACCCATTCAGACGGTCTTCATATCTCATAACTATGAATAAGATTAAAATAGTATTCGCAACCAACAACGCACACAAGCTACATGAGCTGCGCGATATATTGGGCAAAGACTTCGATATTCTCTCCCTGGCGGACATAGGCTGCCACGAAGACATACCCGAAGACGGTGCGACGCTGGAGGAAAACAGCCTGGCCAAGGCGCAATATGTCTTCGACCGCTACGGATATGACTGCTTTGCCGACGACACGGGGCTGGAAGTGGATGCCCTGGGAGGCGAGCCGGGCGTGCATAGCGCACGCTATGCCGAGGGAACCGACCACGACAGCGAGGCCAATATGTGCAAACTGCTGGACAAATTAGGAAATAATAACGACCGAAAGGCACGATTCCGCACCATCATCACGTTAATACAAAAGCAGGACAATGCACCCAAAGCGGTACGGAAACACTGCTTCTGCGGCGAAGTGGAGGGAACTATCGCCAAAGAAAAGCACGGAACGGAGGGCTTTGGCTACGATCCCATCTTCATCCCGGAGGGCTATGAGCAGTCGTTTGCGGAGCTGGGCGAGACGATAAAGAACCAGATTTCCCACCGGGGAAGGGCGGTCAGAAAGTTGGCTGAGTTTCTTTTAGGAGAGAAAAATCGGGCATAGGCATTGCCATCGAGCAGATTCCACGCGCTTTTCGTGTGGGAAAAGTGCAAGCGAAAAGGACCACAGCCCACCCCACTCCGCCTCTACCCTTACGGAATATGGCGCACGGGAGAAGGCTGTTTGCTGCCAATCATTCCCTACACCTACTGAATACCTATTATATATAATGAGGAAATATTTCATACCAACACTACTCTTATGCTGCCTTCTGGCTTTTACCAACAGCCTGCGGGCACAGGAAGTCGGAACATGGAAGGCCTATATGTCCTACCACGAGCCTACATGGGTGGAGAAGGGAGGCGACAGAATCTATGTCCTCGCATCCAATGACCTTTACGCATACAACGAAAAAGACCAGAGCATACACACTTTCGACAAGATCAACGGACTGACCGACACGGGAATCAGCCATATAGGGTGGAACAACTCGGCTGCCCGGCTCGTCGTTATCTACGAGTCTGGCTACATTGACTTGGTCGATGGCAAGGACAATGTGGTCAGCATCAGCGACTACTACAACCACTCCATGACGGCCGACAAGACCATCAACAGCATCTACAACTACGGAAAACTCTGCTATTTGGCCACCGGATTCGGCATCGTATGCCTCAACGTGGCGCAAGAGGAGATTGCCAACACCTACAATCTGGGCTTTTCGGTGGATTATTGTCACATAGATGGCGGCTACATCTACGCAGAATCGAAGCGGAACGGGAAGTACCGGGCACTCCTGACGGACAACCTGCTCGACAAAGGCAACTGGAAACGCATGGGAAGCTACACCGCCCGCAACGCAAACCCAGACCCGGAGCTGATGGAAAAGGCCAAGACGCTGTCGCCGGGAGGGCCAAAATACAACCATTTCGGCTTCATGCGCTTCGCCAACGGAAAACTTTACACCGTCGGAGGGGGCTACGGACTCGCCGAACTGCGCCGACCCGCCACCCTGCAGGTGCTCGATGGCGACGAGTGGCAGGTGTATGAGGACGACATCGCGGCAAAAACCAACCATCAGTACATCGACTTGATGTGCGTGGATGTCGATCCTAACAACCCGTCACGGGTCTTTGCGGGAGGCAGAACAGGTCTCTACGAGTTCAACAACGGCAACTTTGTACAGGAATACAACATCGACAACACCAACGGATGCCTGCAAGCGGCAGGCACGGTAGCCGCAGACAACAAAGACTATGTCATCGTCAGCGGATTAAAGTTTGACACATCGGGCGACCTGTGGGTCTTCAATGGCATCAGCAAAGGCTCCTCCCTGAGCCAGTTTACCAAGGATGGCAAGTGGGTCAGCCACCACAACAAGGCCTTTATGGACGACGACAACACGTCGCTCAACAACGGCGGCTGCCTCACCTTCGACACTTCAGGCAACCTTTGGGTGGCCAACAACCACTACAATACCCCGGCCTTGGTGGTCTTTCAGCCCTCCACGCAGGGCATCAACCGCTATACGCGCTTCGTCAACGAGGACAACGCCGAGGTAAACGGCGGAGGAGGCGTGCGGTGTACGGCGGAAGACAAGGACGGCAACATCTGGGCAGGCCTCAATGGAGGCCCGGTCTATCTGCGACCCAGCGACTTGAGCACGGATCCCAACTCCGTTTTGTTCCAACAATACAAGGTACCGCGCAATGATGGGAGCAACCTTGCCGACTATCTGCTGACGAATATCGACATTACCTGCATGGCTGTCGATGGCGGAAACCGTAAATGGTTCGGCACGGGAGGCAACGGCGTGTACCTTATCAGCGCGGATCTGAACACACAGGTGCACCACTTCCTGTCGTCCAACAGCGGACTCGTGAGCGACAACATCGAGTCTTTGGCCATCAACCCCACCACAGGAGAAGTCTATATCGGCACCGACAAGGGACTTTGCTCCTACCTGAGCGACGCCTCCGAGCCGGTACAGACGATGGACAAGGAGACTACCTACGCCTATCCCAACCCCGTCCGACCCGACTATCGCGGCATCATCACCATCACTGGGCTGAGCTACAACGCCGACGTGAAGATAGTCACCTCCTCGGGCACCCTTGTAGCCGAGGGAACCAGCCAGGGAGGAATGTTCACCTGGGACGGAAACAACCTCAACGGAAAGCGGGTGGCCAGCGGAATCTATATGGTCGAGGCGGCCACGGAGGATGGAAGCAGCGGCGTGGTGTGCAAGATTGCGGTCATCAACTGACCCTTTTGGGGGATGCAGACGCTCGCCCAACAGGCTTCGGCGAGGAAAAAACGCACCGAAAAAAAAGAATAGGCAAGTCCAACAAGGCATAAGAAGCCTATTGACTACCTGAAGAAAAACGCATAATCAAGGCAGAAAGGGCACATACTCCACCCCCATAGGCAGAAGAACCATGAAATAAGAAAAGACAAAGACATGAAGAAAGTCACCCTACTCATCCCCTGCTACAACGAGGAAGCGTCACTCCCCGACCTCTATGCCTCCCTGAGCGAGGTCATGGACGGGCAGGTACAATACGACTGGGAGGTACTGCTCATCGACGATGGCAGCCGCGACCAGTCGCTTAGGGTCATGCGTCGGCTCCGCAAAGAAGACCCGCGGGTGGCTCTCATCAGCCTGTCGCGCAACTTTGGCAAGGAGAATGCCATGCTGGCGGGCTTCGACCATGCCTCGGGCGACTGTGTTGTCATCCTCGATGCCGACCTTCAGCATCCGCCTTCGCTCATTCCCGCCATGCTCAAGCTATGGGAAGAAGGGGCACAGGATGTCTATGCGCGGCGCGACATGGCCCGCGAGAGCTGGCTGCGAAGGCAGATGAGCCGACTGTACTACAAACTTCTGAATCGCTCCACACGCTTTGACGTGCTCGAAAACGTAGGCGATTTCCGGCTGTTGGACCGCCGTTGCGTGGAGGCCTTGTGCCAATTGCGCGAGTCGCAACGCTACACGAAGGGCATGTATGTGTGGATTGGCTTCCGGAAACAGGAAATAACGTACCACGAACAGCAGCGCACATCGGGCAAATCGTCCTTCAACTTCTGCCGCCTGGCCAATTTGGCCATCGACGGACTGACCTCCTACACCACTGCCCCGCTCCGTCTGTCCACCCTCACGGGGCTTTTCAGCGCGCTGATGGCCATCCTCTATATGGCCTATGTGTTCATCAAGACACTCGTAGTGGGCGAACCCGTCCAGGGATTCCCCACCATCGTCATCCTCATTCTCTTCCTTGGCGGCGTACAGCTCATCTCATTGGGCATCATCGGCGAGTATCTCGGCAAGGTTTTCATCGAGACCAAGCGACGCCCCGTCTACCTGATTGACCGCATGGAAGGGGTGTCCACCCACATGGAAGAAAAGGAAAGCGCGCAATGAGGACTGCCCATTGCGCGCTTTTATGAGAAATATCCGGGAAAAAATCAACTTAGGGCGAGCATCCGCTCGATAGGCTTCACGGCCTCACGGGCGATCTTTGGGTCCACCTCCACGGTAGGCCAGCCGTACTTCAAGGCATTATACACCTTCTCCAGCGAGTTTTTCTTCATATATTCACACTCCGTGCAGGAGCAGCCCATGCCCCCTTCCGTCACCTCGGGAGGCACGGGAATGAACGTCTGATGGGGACAAGTGCGCTGCATCTCGTGCAGAATGCCCGCCTCGGTGGCGACGATAAACTCCTTGACCTCGGGATGATCCTGCGCATAGTGGAGCATTGTGGCCGTGGAACCCTTCACGTCGGCCAGGGCGAGCACGGGCGCTTTGCACTCCAAATGGGCCATTACCACCGCCTCGGGGTGCTCCTTCTTGAGCTTAACTATCTCTTCTACACTGAAACGCTCATGGACATGGCAGCCGCCCTGCCACAACAACATCTTCCTTCCCGTCACGGAATTGATGTAATTTCCAAGGTTATAGTCAGGGCCAAAGATGATTTTGGCATCCTTGGGAAGCGAGTCAATCACCTTTTTGGCGTTGCCCGAGGTCACGACCACGTCGGTAAGCGCCTTGACGGCGGCGGTAGTATTGACGTAGGAGACCACTTCGTAGCCTGGATGCTCCTCCTTGAATTTCCTTAGGTCCTCGGCCTTGCAACTATCGGCCAGCGAACAGCCGGCTGTCAGGTCCGGACAGAGCACCTTCTTCTCCGGAGAAAGCAGCTTGCAGGTCTCGGCCATGAAGTGTACGCCACACATGACCATCGTCTTCGCAGCCGTTTTGGCGGCCTCACGAGCCAGAGCGAGCGAGTCGCCCACAAAGTCGGCAATGTCTTGTATCTCCGGTTTCGTGTAATAGTGGGCAAGGATGATGGCATCCTGCTCACGGCAGAGGCGGCGGATTTCCTCCTTCAAGTTCAGGGAAGCGTCGACAGGCTCATCAACGAAGCCTTTTGCTTTCCATTCGTCTTTCACGTTCATTTTCTCAACTTCATCTTATTATTATTATTTCTTTTTTCTTTTAAAGAAAATCTATGATAGTAATGATAGGCCGTTGATAACGTGGATAAATGGAAAGGCTTTTTCCTTGCTTTCCTCTATCCACACTTTCTGCGACTTATCCTTAGTTTATCATTTCGTGTATCAGCTGATTTTCAGTCATTCAACCTACTTTTCCACATTTCCACAATTCGTTGCAAAGATAATAAGTTTATATCTTTTGTTAGCCTAAATGCGTTGAAAAATTACCTCAATAGGTCGGGATAACCCTGTGGATTTCCACACTTGTCGGGTTGGCTTGTCTTGTCGGTGGAAATCCACAGGGTTATGCAGGAGTTGTTATGCCACTTTTCCACAGGTTTTTCCACAAGTTTATCAACAGTTGTAAGGACAGACGCGCAGACCTTGTGCATCGATCCGCCCCATCACGGAGGCTTTCGTAGACCGACGGAGCAGGTGAAACATAGGAATACTTCGCTACTCAACGGCTATCTGTGGGGCGCACAAAGCGCAGCGCAGGTGTGGGTTCAGCTCACACCCAACCCCCTTTGACGGGCATTGCGGATGGATTCCGTTTTTGTATAGAAATCTTCTGACAATGGATTGCTGTGCTGTGCGAGGCACATATCGTAAGGTTTTGCCAACCGATGGTTTATAAACTGCATAAGTACTTGAAAATAAGGATGTTGCGATTCAGCCCCTATTACACAGTAATAGGGGCTGAATCACGCTGCAATATAGGCTCTTTTACCACGTGAAAGAGGCCCTATTGCAATGCCATCTCATCGCTATGTCAAAACAAGCTGTTGCAGGACGTGAAAGCAGTCCGCCTAACTTGCGCATACTTCATATTTTTTTTCCTTCATTTCTGTTCCATCAGGAATGTTTTTCCCCTCAGTTTCTGCTCTTTGTAGCGACGCTACGGCCGTCAAAACCATCTCCGTTTGTTTTGCAGAGTCTTTGCTTTGTGCTAACTTTGCACATTGTTTTTGCAAGGTAACAAGTTAAAAATGTCATGATGAAAGGACTTTATACCGTTTTGCTTCTGCTGTTGAGCAACGTGTTTATGACCCTCGCCTGGTACGGACATCTCCGTCTTCAGGAGGCGGGGGTGAGCAAGTATTGGCCGCTTATCGGCGTGATTGCCTTCTCCTGGGGCATTGCTTTCTTTGAGTATTGTTGTCAGGTGCCCGCCAACCGCATCGGCTTCGAAGGCACGGGCGGGCCGTTTTCGCTCATGCAACTGAAGGTCATCCAGGAGGTTGTGTCGTTGATCGTCTTCACGATTGTGGCCAATGTGCTTTTTCAGGGGCAGCACTTGCAGTGGAATCACCTCGCTGCTTTCCTCTGTTTGATTGCCGCCGTCTATTTTGTATTTATGAAATGAGCCGCAGAGGGGACTGAGGCTCCCATATTAAAAAACGTGAAATGCAAGGCTTAGTGATATTTTTAGGTTAAATTTGCAGTTTCAAAGCAATTCTTCGTTTAGGCAATGAGTCTGACAAGTATTATTAGCAAGCTCTATTTCCGCCCTCGTTGGAAGGAGCTTGAGCATTACAACCGAGGGGGCGTGGCCTTGCAAGACGAGGTGTTGCGCTACCTCATCAGTCGTGGCAAGCAGACAGAATACGGCCAGAGTCACTATTTTCCGATGATGAAGGGGTATGAGGATTTTGTCAAGTTCATACCTGTCAATACCTATGAGGAGCTGAAGGGCGACATCGACCGGATGCGCCACGGCGAGAAGAACGTCCTCTGGCCGGGCGAGGTGAAGTGGTACGCCAAGTCATCGGGCACGACCAACGACAAGAGCAAGTTTATCCCCGTATCCCCCGAAGGGCTGAAGAACGTTCATTACCAGGGCGGCAGCGACGTGGTGGCACTCTATCTGCGCAACCATCCGGACAGCCACCTCTTCGAAGGACGCTCGCTGATACTCGGCGGAAGCCATTCGTCCAACTATGACCTGCCCAATTCGCTCGTCGGCGACCTCAGTGCCATCCTCATCGAGAACATCAATCCGCTGGCAAACCTCATCCGCGTGCCCAAGAAGGAGACCGCGCTGCTGAGCAACTTCGAGTTGAAGCGCGACCGGATAGCCCGAGAGACGATGCGAAAGAACGTCACCAACATCTCTGGTGTGCCCTCTTGGATGCTCAGTGTGATTGTGCGCATCCTGGAGTTGAGCGGCAAGCAGCACCTGGAGGAGGTGTGGCCTAACCTTGAAGTGTTCTTCCATGGCGGCATAGCGTTCACCCCTTACCGCGCCCAATATGAGCGCATCATCACTAAGTCGGGCATGAACTACATGGAGACCTACAACGCCAGCGAGGGATTCTTCGGCATACAGGACGACCCATCGGATGCATCGATGCTGCTGATGCTCGACTATGGGGTGTTCTATGAGTTCCTGCCCATGGATGAGCTGGGCAGCGAACACCCCAATATCGTGCCCCTTGAGGGCGTGGAGACGGGGCGCAACTATGCCATGCTCATCTCTACCAGCTGCGGATTGTGGCGCTATGAGATCGGCGACACGGTGCAATTCACCTCCCGCGACCCCTACAAGTTTATCATTACCGGCCGCACGAAGTATTTCATCAACGCCTTTGGCGAGGAGCTGATTATGGATAATGCCGAGAAAGGCCTTGCCTATGCCTGCGAAAAGACGGGCGCCATGGTGAGCGAATACACGGCAGCACCCGTCTTCATGAACGACAAGGGCAAGTGTCGTCACCAGTGGCTCATCGAGTTTTCAAAGGCTCCCGAGAGCGTTTCCAACTTTGCCGCACTCCTCGACAGGCGGTTGCAGGAGCTCAACAGCGACTATGAGGCCAAGCGTTTCCACGATGTGACGCTTCAACAACTGGAGGTTGTCGTGGCCAGAGACGGACTTTTCAACGAATGGCTCAAGCGGAAGGGAAAGCTGGGCGGGCAGCACAAGGTGCCCAGACTGTCCAACAGTCGCAGGAACATCGACGAGCTGCTGGAGCTGAACCGCAAGGAAAAGGCAGAGTAGTCAGTCTGCGGGCATCCGTATATATATAATAAGGAGAGAACAAACGTGCAGAATATGACGACGTACAGCAGTGCATCGAAATTGCATGGGACGGTGAAGCAGGCAGCAATCTGGCTCTTTTGGGGAGTCGTCGCGCTGCTTCCGTTTCTCACTTCTTGTGCCAGAATGGGGCAGCCCGACGGGGGATGGTATGACGAACTGCCGCCACGGGTGGTCGCTACGTCGCCTGCCGAGGGAGCAACCGACGTGAGCAGTCGTCACATTCTCATCGGTTTCGACGAGTATGTCGTGCTGAAGAACGCCTCGGAGAACGTGGTGGTCTCGCCGCCGCAGCTCGCCGCGCCCGTCATCAAGGCGCAGGGAAAGCGCATCAGCGTGCAACTGATGGACTCGCTCGTGCCCAACGCCACCTATACCATAGACTTTTCCGATGCCATTTCGGACAACAACGAGGACAATCCGCTGGGAAATTACACCTACACTTTCTCCACAGGACAGCAGATTGACACCCTGGAGATAGCGGGATATGTGCTCTCTGCGACTGACCTTGAGCCTGTGGCGGGCATTCTTGTCGGACTTTACGACAATCTGGACGACTCTGCTTTCACCACAAAACCGATGCTGCGGGTGGCCCGTACCGACAGTTGGGGGCACTTTTGCATCAAGGGAGTGAAGGCAGGAAAGTACCGTGTCTATGCACTTCGAGACCAAGACAACAACTATAGGTTCTCGCAAAAGGGCGAGGAGCTGGCCTTCACGCCCGAGATTTATACCCCATCGTGGAAGCCCGACACTCGTCAGGACACCATTTGGCGCGACTCTCTCCACATCGATCGCATCGTCACGACGGGCTATACCCACTTCCTGCCCGACGATGTGGTGCTCCGTGCCTTCACCGAAAAGCAGACCACGCGCTACTTTGTCAAGGCAGACCGTTCGGATGAGCACTATTTCACCCTGTTTTATACCTATGGAGACAAGGAGCTTCCTGTCATCAAGGGACTCAATTTCGACGCTGAGCGCGGCCTTCTTGTGGAACCTTCGCTCAACCAAGACACCATAACCTACTGGTTGCGCGACACTACGCTGGTCAATAGCGACACTCTTCGCATGGCCGTCACACACAATGTGTGCGACACTGCGGGCATACTCCGCCCGCAGACCGACACCTTGCAGGTGCTGGCCAAGATTCCTTATGCACGCAGGATGAAACTTCTGGCGGAGAATAAGAGAAAGTGGGAAAAGGAGCAACGAAAGAGAAAGGAGCGGGGGGAAGCCTATCAGACCATCATGCCCGACCTGACTTTGGAGCCGGATTACGACGTTCCGTCGGAGCTGGATCCTGATAAGAACCCGTCAATCATCATGCCTGTGCCCATCGCCGAGGCCGATACGTCCAGGATTCACCTCTATCAGAAGATAGATACCCTGTGGTACAGGGCCAAATACTTGTTGGGGGAGAAGCCCGGAACACCCCGACGCTATGAGCTGGTGGGCGAATGGGAGCCGGGCGCGGAGTACAGTTTGGAGATGGATTCGGCCGCCTTTACCGACATTTACGGCCGCGCAGCTAAGGCTGAACAGTTCGGATTCACGGTCCATAAACTGGAGGATTATGCTACGTTGACACTCTCATTGGACGGTATGACGGGCAAGATGTGCCTCGTACAGTTGCTTAGCAAACAGGGACGCGTGCTTCGTCAGGTGGCCGACAGCAGCGGAATGGCCAAGTTCTTCTACGTCAATCCGGGTACCTACTACCTGCGGTTGATAGTGGATGATAACGACAATGGATGCTGGGACACGGGCGACTATGCCGCCCACCGGCAGCCAGAGCAGGTCTATTACTATCCGAAGGCGATAGAGTGTCGTGCCAAATGGGACATCATGGAGACGTGGAATCCCACCGCCGTGCCCCTGTTCCGACAGAAACCCGCCGAGATAGTGAAGCAAAAGGGAGACAAGCAGCGGCAGGTAAAGCACAGAAATGCAGAGCGCGCCGCCAAATTGGGGATAGAAATTCCCGAAAACATATTAAGGAAAGATAGCCGATGAAGAGAAAACTGATTGTTTTGTTGCTCGTTGGGCTGGTCACCAGCGCGGCGGCACAGTGTACATTCCGCAACACTGCCTTCCAGAGTGGTGAGTTTCTGACGTATAATCTCTATTACAACTGGAAGTTTGTGTGGGTCAAGGCAGGCACAGCCTCCTACTATACCGTAAGCACAGCCTACCACGGAAAGCCTGCATACCGCTCCAGTCTCACCACGAGGGGCAACGGAAGGCTCGACGATTATTTTGTATTGCGTGACACCCTGCTCGCCTACAACAGCAAGCAGATGGAGCCACTCTACTTCAGAAAGGGCGCAAGAGAGGGGAAACGCTACACCGTAGATGAGGTGTTCTACAGCTATAGCGGCGGAAAGACGCACACTCGGCAGCACCGTAGGGACAACGATGGGCGGCATCACTGGATCAAAAAAAGCTATAACGGCTGTGTTTACGATATGTTGAGCATCTTTATGCGTGCCCGTTCCTTCAATCCCGAGTCGTGGAAGAAGGGCGAAGTGGTCAATTTCCCCATCGTTGACGGTAACGGAAAAGACCCCGCACGGATTGTCTATCGTGGCAAGTCGAAGGTGAAAGCCGACAATGGGGGCACCTATCGCTGCCTCGGACTTTCCTACTATGAGTATGAGAAAGGCAAATGGAGGGAGATAGCCCGCTTCTATGTCACTGACGACCGTAACCATGTGCCGGTCCGTTTGGACATGTACCTGAAGTTTGGTGCGGCAAAAGCCTTCCTCGTCTCGATGAAAGGGCTCCGCAACACCGTCACCTCAAGAGTGAAATGACGGAAGAATGATTCCGCAACAAGACCAGCCGGAGAGGCCAGTCCCGTTGCGGTTGTTTTTTAATGAAACCCCATCTATTAACAAGAATAAAACCAACAGAAATGCCTTTGCTTGAGAAACTCTTTGGATTTGACCCCCGTACCATGACCATTCGCACTGAGGTGGTGGCAGGACTCACCACGTTTATGACGATGTGTTACATCCTTGCCGTCAACCCTTCCATCCTGGGTACGACCGGAATGGACCGCGGCGCGCTCTTCACCGCTACCGCTCTTGCGTCTGCCATCGCCACTATCCTGCTGGCAGTGATGGCCAAACTGCCCTTTGCCCAGGCTCCATCAATGGGGCTGAATGCCTTCTTTGCCTTCACGCTCTGCCAGGCCATGGGTTATTCTTGGCGGCAAGCGCTGGCCATCATGCTCATAGAGGGTGTGGTGTTTGTTCTGATTACCTTTCTGAACGTGCGCGAACGCATTCTGGATGCCATACCAACCAATCTGCGTTACGCCGTATCGTCGGGCATAGGAATGTTTATTGCCTTCATAGGGCTGAAGAATGCGGGCATCATCGTGTCCAACGAGGCCACCTTTGTCAGTCTGGGCGCCTTCACACCGACGGCTATTCTCGGGTGGACAGCCATCCTGTTGAGTGCCGTTCTCATGGCGCGCAAGGTCAAAGGCTCACTCTTCTACGGCATCATCGCGGCCACTTTGGTGGGCATTCCGTTGGGAGTGACGCAGCTGGAAAGCGGATGGATTCCCTTTAGTCTGCCCAAAAGCATCGCCCCCACGCTGCTTCAGTTTGACTTCACGTCGCTCTTGAACATCAAGACCGTGCTGGTGGTCATCTCCTTGCTGCTCGTCAATATCTTCGACACGGTGGGAACGCTCGTAGGACTATGCTACAAGACGGGCAATGTGCGCCCCGACGGCACGATTCCTCACGTGAGTCAGGCGATGATGAGCGACGCTATCGGTACCACTTGCGGCGCAATGCTCGGCTCAAGCACCATCACCACCTATGTGGAGAGCGCCAGTGGCGTGGCTGAGGGAGGCCGATCCGGACTTACTTCCTTCATCACAGGGCTGCTCTTTCTGCTTGCCCTCTTCCTTGCCCCGCTCTTTCTGCTCATCCCCGGAGCTGCCACGAGCGGCGCTTTGGTCATTGTCGGCGTGCTGATGCTCGACGGAATCAAGCACATCGATATGTCAGACATGACGGAATCCTTCCCCTGTTTCCTCACCATCATCATGATGGTGCTCACCTACAGCATCGCCGATGGCGTGTGTTTCGGCATCCTTGCCTTCGTCCTCACGAAACTTCTTGCAGGCAGACTGCGCGATCTCAACGTCACACTCGTCGTCCTTGCCGCCCTGTTCATCCTCAAATTCGTCTTCGGATAGCGCATCGGCATCCTTTGTTCGCATAAGAAATATTGGGCGTTAGACCCACGGGGAGAGCGGTATGACGGACTGTTGCTCCCCTTTTTCTTTTAAACACAAATGCTTTTCGGTCTGTTCCAATATGATTTTTCGTCCGAATGATGTCGAAACAATCTGTGATCAGGCATGTAAAGGTGGAAACTTATCTCATATCTTTGCCGATTTCGGTCTACTGACTGGTTTGGCTTTAAGTGGTCAACACGCCTAATGATATTTAACCTTTAGCATCCGACAGAAATAAAATGAGCCTAAACATAATTTGTTCATTAGAAAAATTTGTTTTCTTCTTTACTAATAATAAGCCAAAAGCAGTAACTTGTATTAGCATTAATAGAAAAAGGTGTGCCGCAAGTCCACGCTTGTGACACACCTTTTTACTAAATCATTTCGTCATAAACTATCTCACGGAAGTCTTGATAATTTTTACAGAGCCGTCAGTATAAGTAACACTCTTCATATAAAGTCCGTGCGTAGGTTTACTGATCTTGCGTCCACTGAGATCATAGTAGACAACACTCTTGACGACGGTCTTCCCCTGTTTTGCGGCTTTTACGCCCGTTACATCGTATGTTACCATTCCGCTCTTCAGTTTATTTTCACCATCCAGATAGAAAGCCTGTATGCCTACCGTGCTGAAATCGTTGGTATAGAAATACACGGTGTGCTTGAGGTCATCGATATAGAAGTCGAAAAAGTTCTGATAGTCGTATGGTACATCAGTCATTTCCTCATCGACCATGTATGCGCCAGGGGTGAATGTGAACAGTTTGTCATCGAGGAAAATGTTGTAATACAGTTGCTTGGCGTCAAGTTGGTTGCCATCTTTGTCTGTTTTATCGAGGAAGAACTGTACATAGCTGTACCCCATATTGTCGTCGTATGGCTCGAAATAATCGATTACTGGGTCACCGGGTGCACTGATGGTGGCAGTCCATGCCTTGAGTTGTGGTTCCCAATAGGAAGTTAGAAAGTTGACAAGCTCTTTTCCTTGATTGATGAGGAATCCGCCTTTGCTTGTGAGTGTTTTATTGGTTGCGTCATAGTCAAACACCAGTTCCTTCTCAAACCAGACGCTGTCCTGTAGTGTTGTGCCGAAAGGAGATTCACTCTCAATGGTCTTTTTGCCTGCCGGGAAGAAATAGGTGTGGATGTTCTTTATGGTGTCAAGGCCCATGTATATTCCACCTTCGAATATTACCTTGTTGCCTTCTATCCTACCTTTAGTCCACTGCTCAGGCTGATCGTCGTTGATATTGCCCAGGTAGATGTCATTTCCTTCAATGGCCACATTGACCACACGAGTGTCCTGTGAACCATCGCTCAATGTAGTGGTCATGGCATAGGTCTCCGAGGAGGCTTCGGCATTGGCCGGTACGGCGGGTTTTTCGGTGACTTTCTTCAGGAGAATGGTCTTTGAACCATGTCCTTCCCAGTTCCCACTTGGATAGGCAAGTCCCAGAAGTGCGTCCTTGTCCTCTTCGGCTTTGAAGATGGAGTCACCTCGCATAATGAAGCGAATCGTGTTGCAGTTGGGGTCGATGACATAATTGATACTACCATCAGAATTCGATTCGGGAATCATTCTTTGCAGATAGTAGTTGTAAGGTTCGTCACCCGAGTTATCTACATAGATTTTTTGTGGAAGTTTTACCACGAGCGTGTCGCCCGATCCTTTGGTGGCTTTCATCCACGTATTGGTCACAAATCGCTGTACGGGATTCTTGATATACACGTTTCCGTCTGTGCCTACTACCACATCCTTGGCTGTTCCGTCCTCTGTATGTGAATAGATGGTGGATAGTTGTTTGATATAACCTTCACTGTGGTTATAGAGTCCCTTGATCAGTGTACCCTCAGGCTGTTCGCTAATTACGTCTTGCTCTTTTTCGGCTACCGCCATGTCGAAGAGGTATATGTACGCATAGGAGTTGTTTGGGTTGGTGGCATGGAACGCAAGGTAGTAGCTACCGTCACTCTCCACGGTGAAATCGAACTTGTCATTAGGGTAGTATTTGTTCCCGTCTTTCTTTCCACTGGCGAACTTTGTGAACGTCCCGGCATCCTCATTGTTGCTCATCAGCCCAATCTCAAGGTCTCCTCCAGTCTGGTAGGTCACGTACGAAAGGTCGAGAGTGTAGGTCTTCCCCGTCTCTAACTTGAGTGCTGGAGACACAAAATAGTCATCGGGATTCTTCCCATTGTCGCTCGCCATTCCCACACCACCGGCATAATCGGTGAAGTTTGAGTACATGCTCCACTTCCATGTGCTACCCGCAACAGGGCTGTTGTCGATGGTTGTCCAATCGTTTGCCCATTCTCCAGTTTCCTCCTTGAACGATGCCGAGTAGGGAATCTCTTTTGGTTTGACCTCTTTCTCCTTCTCGGCTACCGCCATGTCGAAGAGGTATATGTACGCATAGGAGTTGTTTGGGTTGGTGGCATGGAACGCAAGGTAGTAGCTACCGTCACTCTCCACGGTGAAATCGAACTTGTCATTAGGGTAGTATTTGTTCCCGTCTTTCTTTCCACTGGCGAACTTTGTGAACGTCCCGGCATCCTCATTGTTGCTCATCAGCCCAATCTCAAGGTCTCCTCCAGTCTGGTAGGTCACGTACGAAAGGTCGAGAGTGTAGGTCTTCCCCGTCTCTAACTTGAGTGCTGGAGACACAAAATAGTCATCGGGATTCTTCCCATTGTCGCTCGCCATTCCCACACCACCGGCATAATCGGTGAAGTTTGAGTACATGCTCCACTTCCATGTGCTACCCGCAACAGGGCTGTTGTCGATGGTTGTCCAATCGTTTGCCCATTCTCCAGTTTCCTCCTTGAACGACGCTGAATAGGGAAGTTCCTTGGTTGTAATTTCTTCTCCATCATTTTTAGGAGAAGGAATCTCAAGAAATGCTGGCTTTGACAGTGGAACAAATAAAGGTTTTGTTTCAGCAAAACCAGTTGTATGGCTTGCTGCCAGCAATAAAAAAGTGCTTACATTGTAAATAAAATGCTTCATAAACACACTGTTAAATTAAACATAAATAATTCTGACCTTAATTATGAAGAAGTATTCATTAAGCCAAAATAAAAAGTAATAATCCGCTTGCAAAATTATATATTCTCTGTAAAATGGCAAAATTTTTTTTGAGAAAATGGGGGGGGTAAGGTTTTTTATTGAAAAAAATATATAACTTTGCACGCATAACCAAAAAGTTTATGATTATGAGAAAAACTCTACTATTTATTTCATTGGTGCTTGCTCCGTTTTTTTCTATAACGACAAACGCACAGAGTGTGGCTTCGGGAGTGCCATCCATCAAGGTTGTAACTTCTGGAAAACAAGATGAAGGGAAGCTCCTTTCATTTTCTATTTACACGAAGGAGAAAGGTTTCTACGTTGATTTTGGAAATGGAAACACACGGAATTACCCATGGTCAGGAAATGTATCCTTCTCCGACAAGACTTATGGTGATAGCATTAAAATCTACGCAAATAGCGACGATGACCCCATACAGACGTTTAGTTGTAAGGATGATTCGCTGACATCAGTAGTAATCAATGCTCCTGCATTGACTATATTGGATTGTTCTGGCAACCTTCTTTCCAGCTTAGACCTATCAGGCGCACCTGCGCTTCAGAAGGTGGTGGCATCCAAAAATAACTTGTTGAAGTTTCAATTTTCTGAGGGAACGGAGCTGACTTACCTTGATGTGAGTCAGAACAAACTGGAGGTTATCGACGTGAGCAATAGCAATAAGCTGGAATATCTCAACGCATCGGTGAACAATATGCGTGCCCCGTTGAGCCTGAAGTGGTCCACAGGAAATGCAATGAAGCACTTCGACATTTCTTGTAATAATTTTTTCAACTTGAATGATATTCCGTCTTATCCAGAGTTGGAGTATTTTGCATTCAACCATAACAAGATAAGTAGTGTAGATTTGAGTAAGTATCCCAAACTGAAGACACTCAAAATGCAATACAATACAAGTATTAAGACACTCGATCTTTCACAAAATAAGGATCTTGAATACTTGGATATTACTGGAACATGGATTGCTAAACTCAACCTTCAACCGTGCAAACACCTTCAATTCCTCAAAGCTTCGTTGGTAGGATTGGACGGAATTGACCTCTCTTCTGTCCCAGAATTGCGAAGCCTCAATGTGGAAAAGTGCGGATTGGAGAGTCTTGACCTTTCTGCAAATACTCAACTTGTCGATGTAAACGTCGCAGGAAATAACCTCAAAGCACTTGACCTTAGCAAGAATGCGGAGCTGACCAATGTAAATTGCAGCAGCAATTCTATTACTACACTTGAACTTTCATCACTTGTCAAGCTCGATACTCTTAACTGTTCCATTAACGACATTAGCGTGTTGAACCTTGCCAACAACAGATCCCTCACCACCCTCAATTGCTCTTCAAATTCCATTGATGAGCTTGACCTAAAGGCTAACAAGCTGCTAAAGTATGTAAATTGTGCTGATAATCAGCTTCCAGAACTTACATTGAGTTCACAACTCAACCTTGTGGGCGGCTCAGTGAGCAGTAATGCCATGGATAAGGCGGCACTTGAGAATCTGTTTGCCTCGCTGCCGGATATCAATGGATTAGACATAGAGCCGGAGAATGCATTATGGAAAGGCGTGTTAACCTATTCGAACAATCCCGGAACCGAGACTGCTGATGCCACGGCACTGACAGCAAAGGGTTGGAAGTCGCAGGTGTCCTCCGAGGTACTTGGTGATGCTTCGGCCATGTTAGTCTTCTCACCAGATCTCGTCGGCACAAAAGTTTCGTTTGCCATCGACAGTCCAGGTGACATGATGATTGACTGGGGAGACGGAAAAAAGGTTTTTTATAAGTATGTAGAAAAAAACGGATCATACCAAAACATGGAGGGGGTACTACAGAGTACGACCATGAAAATATACGCTCCAGAGGCCGTTGACCTTGGAGTGGCCAACGCTTCCATCTCGCAAATCAATGTCAGTAATATGTCCAAGCTGAAACATTTCTCTTGCTCTGGAAACGCAATCACTGATTTGGATGTCTCGAAGAACGAGGCTTTGGAGCAACTTACTTGCGGTAACAACCCTTTGGTATATCTCAATCTCGGTGAGGCACAGTCGTTGAAGCAATTGTACTGTGAGAATACGCAGATTAAAACATTCGACTTCAGCAAGAGCAAGTCGCTCAGCTATCTCGATTTACAGAAGAATCGGCTCAACAGCCTGGATGTCTCAGGATGTGAAAATTTGGTAACTCTTGACGTGACTTACAACAATCTCTCTTATGTGGATGTCAGTCATTCACCCAAACTCACAACCTTTTTTGCGGACAAAAACCAGCTCACGAAGGTTGATTTTACCAACAATCCCCTTCTCCAGAATCTCTCAGTGGGTTTCAACCAGCTGGAAACGCTTGACATTTCTAAGCTCAAAGACCTTGTATATGTTTACTGTAATGACAACAAACTAAAGGAACTGAAGCCTGTCAGTAGTGCTATGGTTATGCTTCAAGCCCAAAACAATCAGATAGGGGATATTGACTTGTCGAAGTGTCCAAGCCTTACTATAGTCGCTTTCAATAACAACCAGCTGACAAGTGCAAATCTTTCAGCCTGTTCGCTTTTACAAAACTTATGGCTTAATGATAACCAACTGTCAACAATACAAACTCCAAAGGGAGGAATGCCCAAGTTGGAAGTGTTCAACTTGTCCAACAATCAGTTCGAGACATTCGATTTCTCCATCGTTCCGAGTGTAACAGAGTTAGTCATAAGCGGTAACAAATTTGAAGGTGATATAGACCTTTCACAAAACAAAAGTTTGGAAAAATTCTTTGCATACGACAACCAAATCGGGAATATTACGTTTTCCAACTCAGGCTTGACCACACTGAGTGTGAGCAATAACCAGCTGAAATCACTCAACGTACCGAGCAGCGATCTCTATTGGGTGGAGGCTAATAACAATCAGTTGATGGGTGTAAACGTTAGCGCGACCACCAATCTCTACTTGCTTCACCTCGACAATAACAAGTTAAACAGCCTCAACTTAGATGGCAAGAACATCCTCGTATCCCTGTCCATCCGCAATAATCAGTTTGAAAGCAACTCGTTGGACAAGCTCTATGGGCAGCTTCCAGACCTCAGCGATGTGGGTGTTTCGTCGGAAAACAGCAGCTGGATGAAGTGGGTCTTTGTGGAAGGAAACCCTGGTGCGAACGATGCCGACTACACGATCCTAACCAATAAGGGATGGAATGTAGACATACAGGGTTACACTTCCGTAGGGAAAGTCATTTCTGGTAACCCCGTCGTAGCCTATGACCCATCGACAGATGATGTGGTTTTCTCCAATTTGTCCGTCTTATGTGCACGAATTACCGCACTGAGTGGCATCTCAAGGAATGTAGATGTACAGAATGGGCGTGTAAGCTTGGGCGAATTACCCAAAGGTATCTATATCATCAGTGTTAATGTGGATGGTAAAACCTATACGCAGAAGATTGTCAAGTAAATAGGTGTGGCCGTCCAAGGCCCATGCTTTCTCAGCAAAGAATATGCAATCAGGGGTCGTTTCGTCATGCGAAACGGCCCCTTTTGTTATACCTTCACGTCCACCTCCGGAGCAAATGGGCGTTGTATTGTTGGGAAATGGGGATTACTTGAAGAGACGCTTCAGTCCGCTCCATGCCTCGCGCACCCACAGTACGAGCGACGACCCGGCGATAATGATCACCCAGTCCTCCAGTTTCAAGCTGCATACGTTGAAGAACTGCTGTATGCCGGGCAACTCCACCATGGCTATCTGTCCGATGAAGATGATCACAATGATAAGCAACAGCCCACTGCATCCCTTGAAGTGCAGTGCGCTGCGTCCCGTGTCGTAGGCCCGTGCGCAGAACAAATAGAAGAAATGGGTCATCACAAAGACGGTGAAGAAGAGTGTCTCCTCATACTGTGTCAGCCCGTCGGGGGCGCCGGGGCGCACATGAGTCAAATCAGTAAGGCACGTTATGTTGGCGTGTCCGAAAATATAGAGCATCACGATGAGCAGAAGGAAGAAGAAACCGCCCACACCCAGGATGTTCTCATACATTGTTCGTGTGAGGATGAAAGCCCTTCTGTCGCGCGGCTTGTCCCGCATGACGGTCTCCGACGGCGGCAGCGAGGCCAATGCCAAGGCCGCAAAGGTGTCCATGATGAGGTTCACCCACAGCATTTGCGTCACGGTCAGCGGACTCTGCGTGCCCATAAACGCGCCACTGAGGACGATGAGGCACGCCGCCACGTTCACCGTGAGTTGGAAAAGCAGGAACCGCTGAATGTTCTTGTAGAGCGACCGACCCCACATTACCGCCTTGCCGATAGACGAGAAGGAGTTGTCGATGATGGTGATGTCGCTGGCTTCCTTGGCCACGGCGGTGCCATCACCCATCGACAGTCCCACATGGGCGGCCTTTAGTGCCGGCGCGTCGTTGGTTCCGTCGCCCGTCACGGCCACCACCTGACCGAGCCGCTGCAACGACTCCACCAGTCTTTTCTTGTCCATGGGGCGCGCACGGGCAATGATCTTCACCTCCATCACGCGCTGGTCCAGCTCCTTGTCCGAGAGCGCAGCCACCTCCGGGCCGGTCATCAGTTGCCGCTGCCCGTCCTGTGCTGTCCATAGTCCCACCTGACGGCCTATCTCCTTGGCTGTCGCCGGGGTGTCTCCCGTGACGATTTTCACCATGATGCCCGCGTCCATACACTCCCTCACGGCATCCGGCACATCCGCCCTCACGGGGTCGCTGATGGCTACGATGCCCTGAAAGGTAAGCCCTTGAGCCACCACCCTGCCGTCGGCGATGGCTTTCTCGCCCTCCTTGAGCGGCAAGACGGCAAATCCGAGCGTGCGCATGGCCTGGTCTTGGTAGTGGAGCAGGCTGCTCTCGATGTCTTCCCGTTTTGCGTTGCCTGCCGTCTGTCCGCAAAGTGCGAGCACTATCTCCGGTGCGCCCTTCACATAGAGCGTCCGTCCGCTGCCTCCTTGGGCCGACTTCACGACCGTGGCCATGTATTTCCGCTCCGTGGAGAACGGCAATTCCTCCACCACCGTGGCCTCTTGGCGCAGCTTCCGGTAGTCGATGCCCTGCCTGTTGAGCCACAGCAGCAGTGCGCCCTCAGTGGGATTGCCCAGCACCTGGGGCGACTTCGGGTCGGAGAAGTCGAGCGAAGCCGTGGAGTTGACGGCCATTCCCTCGGCGATGGAGTCGTCGAGGGCACGCCCCGAGGGCATTCCATAGAACTGGGTCTCATAGACTTGCATCTGATTCTGTGTCAGTGTGCCCGTCTTGTCGGTGCAAATGACGGTCGTCGCACCCATTGTCTCGCAGGCGTGCATCTTTCTGACGAGGTTGTTGGTCTTCAGCATCCGCCGCATGCTGTAGGCAAGGCTCAGCGCCACCGCCATGGGCAGCCCCTCGGGCACGGACACAACGATGAGCGTCACGGCGATCATGAGCGTGTTGAGGGTGTAGGTGACCAGCTCGTCCCACTGCTCCGCGCCGCCGAGCGAGCAGTGGAAGTAATAGACCATGGCCAGCAACAGTAGAAAGTACGCCGCCACGGACACCGCCTTGGCCCCCCACTTCCATTTCTTGAAGCGGCAGATGACGAGGTAGAAGAACACCGCCGTGGGCACGGCCAGCGTCCAAACGACGGGAGCCCAGTCGAAAAAGACGATGAGTCTGCCCACAATGATAAGGGCGGCAAAGACGTAGCTCACCTTCGTTACCAGCATACCGAGTCCGTCGAGCTGTTCATTGAGCGGGGTTCGGACACTGTTGTCTATCTGCGCCGCCTCAAAAACCTTGCCGTTTTCCGTATGGTCGCCCACGGCGGTGACGCGCATCAATCCGTGTCCCTCCATCACTTTCGTACCCCTAAGCACATGGTTGGTGGCGAAGGTGGCGTTGTCATCGAAGTCGTCGGGGTTCGTGCTCTTTCTGCATACCGGCTCACCCGTGAGCGAAGACTCGTCCACCGACAGGCTGACCGCCTCCAGCAGCTCGCCGTCGGCGGGTATCTCGGCGCCCGTAGGGAGCACGACGATGTCGCCCACCACCACCTCGCGCTTGGGAATGGCGGTGACGTTGCCGTCGCGGATCACCTCCACCAGTGCGTCGTCGTTGACCTTGTTGAGGATGGAAAACTGTTTGTCGGCCTCGCGCTCAAAGAAGAATGCCACCCATGTGGCCAGGAAAATGGCCACGAAGATGCCCACCGGCTCAAAGAATACCTCTGCGCCGTGGCCCAGGCCGAACCACTCGTAGCAGGCAATGCCTATCGAGAGGAAGCCCGCTATGATAAGGATGATGATGAGGGGGTCTTTGAATTTTTCGAGGAAAAGCGTCCAGACGGAAGACTTCTTGGCTGGGGTGAGGACGTTCTCCCCGTGTTTTTGTCGACTGTCCGCCACTTCCTGTGGGGTAAGTCCTTTGAAATCGTGTTCTACTTTCATTTTATTCGCTTATGCAATTCCGCCCCTTAGCTTTTCTTTCCCGGTGGAAACCGGACAAGGGGGAGCGTTCTCAGGCGTGCAAAGATAGTGACAAAGCAAAAGAGCGGCAAGCGTTTTAGGATTCTTTTTTCTGAAAACGCATAATTTTGGATAAATGTAACCGGATTGTAACCTTACCGTTTGACAATTCAGAATGGCTTCCCACCACGTTCCGTCATCCTGTTTTGCATTGCCATACAATAGGTATCGGTAAGTCAAGGTGCCGCTGCTGTGTGGGCAATGTACTGGAATGGCCCTCCAAAAGCACCCCTATGGGAAATGTTTTTAAATTAAAAATCGAGAATTTTTAATTTATTTTTCTTCGATTTTTAATTTAAAAATTGAAACCTTTTCTGTTCAAGTCCATTGAGTTTTCCAACGTGTTGGGTTACAATGGGTTACGGATCGCGGGGAAAAACCGTAGCCTCTCTCCCCTCCACAACAGTGCCAAGTTTATACGGACGGTTGGGCTTGTGGCGCCATCGCTTGCAGGTATGCCCCAGAAGGCATTGGGCAGGCGTGGGTTGTGGGGCGGGAGAAAGTCCTGTTGACTGCCGATATTCCCACACGGCGTGCCCCTTGGGTTATCTTTTTGTGCGACAAAAAAGGGAAAGAAATTTTGTAATTACAGGAAATAGCGTTACTTTTGCATAGTAAACTAAAAACATTTGAAATGTCATTCATAGCACATTGCAACGAAATTTTCAATCAGGCCATCCGCGATTATCACCTCACGGACAATGTCGATACGCCCATCCACAACCCCTATGAGCGCGGCTCAATAGAGTACCGACTCTACCTGAAGTGCTGGATAGACACGGTGCAGTGGCATTTGGAGGATTTGATACGCGACCCGCACATCAATCCTGTCGACGGAATGAACCTCAAGCACCGCATAGATCGTAGCAATCAGGACCGCACGGACCTCGTGGAGCAGATTGATTCCTACTTTCGTCAGCTCTATTGCGACGTGAAGGTGCTCGACGGGGCGACCATCAATACCGAGAGTCCGGCTTGGGCGCTCGACCGCCTGAGCATTCTCGACCTCAAGATCTACCACATGCGGGAGCAGACCCAGCGCACCGACGCCTCGCAGGAGCACATCGAGAAGTGCAAGCAAAAGCTCAACGTGCTCCTGGAGCAGCAGCGCGACCTCTCGACGGCCATCAGCCAGTTGCTCGATGACATAGAGGCTGGACGCAAATACATGAAAGTCTACCGGCAGATGAAGATGTACAACGACCCGGCCACCAACCCCGTGCTCTATCAACATAAGAAGTGAAGACAGACCACATCATCATCCTCCGCTTCTCGGCCTTGGGCGATGTGGCGATGGCGGTGCCCGTCGTCGCGTCCTTGGCGGCACAGTATCCCAAGCTGCGCATCTCCTTTGTGAGCCGTCCGATGGTCCGTCCGCTCTTCCAAGGCCTTGCCCCCAATGTGGAGTTTATGGCCGCCGACGTGTCGGATGAGTACCATGGCGTGCGCGGACTCAATGCGCTTTACCGCCGTCTGGTGGCCAAGCACCCCACGGCGGTGGCCGACCTGCACGACGTGTTGCGCACCAAATATCTGCGCCACCGCTTTGCCCTGGAGGGATTCAAGGTGGCCCATATCGACAAGCATCGCCAAGGCAAGAGCCGGCTTTGCGCCAGAAAGAACAAGGTATTGGTGCAGCAGCCCACCTCCTTTGCCAACTACGCCGACGTGTTTGCCGAGTTGGGCTATCCCGTCACGCTCTCCTTCACCTCCATCTTCCCCCCAGGAGGTGCCGACCTATCCCCCATCGCCGACCGCATTGGCGACAAGGGAGCGCAAGCGGTGTGGATCGGCATCGCCCCCTTTGCCGCCCATGCGGGGAAAGTCTATCCCAAGGCGAAGATGCGCCGCCTCATCCATCTGCTCAGCGAGCGCCACCCGTCGTGGCGGCTGTTCCTTTTCGGAGGCGGTGGAAGCGAGCGGGAGCAGCTCATGGCATGGGCCGAGGACTTTCCTCAGGCACAATGTGTGGGCACAGTGCTCCATTCGCTCGATGAGGAGCTGACACTGATGAGCCATCTCGACGTGATGGTGAGCATGGACAGTGCCAATATGCACCTGGCCAGTGCCGTAGCGACACCTGTTGTGAGCGTATGGGGAGCGACACATCCCTTTGCCGGCTTCATGGGATGGGGACAGCCCGCCGAAAACGCCATACAGATGGATGACCTGCCCTGCCGCCCTTGCAGTGTCTATGGCAACGCACCCTGTCAGCGGGGCGACTTTGCGTGCATGGAGAACATCCTGCCCGAGCGGATAGCCCAGCGCGTGGAGGAAATCGTTGTACGGTAGGCGGCCATGCGTGCCGCGCCCTTTCGCTGCGGGTCTTTTTCCCTTTTAGCTTGTCCGCAGACGCAATGCCTGTGCCACTTTCTTCCATCCTCCACCCCAAAACGCAATACTTCGGGCAGCGGATAGCCTCCAATCCTCGGCCGATCATCTGCAACCATCCTGCCCCCATTTCCGTTTTTTCCTTTGACATCAGTCGGAGGCCAACCCGTCCTCATTCACTTAGCCACTCCATAGAGATGATGAACAGCAGCATGACCGCACGTTACCAGCGCTACCTGCAGTTGGAAAAAGGATTTTCTCCCAACACCATCGATGCCTATATGCGCGACCTTGGGAAGCTCACCCGCTACCTTTCCTCCGAGAATATTGACGTGTTGGACGTGAGGTTGGAGCATTTGGAGCACTTTGTTGCAACACTTGCCGACCTTGGTATCAGTGCGCGCTCTATGGTAAGGGTACTTAGCGGCGTGCGGCAGTTCTATCGTTGGCTCGTGTTGGACGGCTATCTGAAGAGCGATCCTACCGTGCTGTTGGAGTCGCCCAAGCTCCCTGCCCACCTGCCAGAGGTGCTGTCCACCGCCGAGGTTGACCAGCTGGAGGCCGCCATCGACCTCGACAAATGGGAGGGACAGCGCAACAAGGCCATCATCGAGGTGCTCTTCTCCTGCGGCCTGCGCGTATCGGAGCTGACCAACCTCAAGTTTCAGCACCTTTTTCTCGAGGAAGGCTACCTCCGCATCTTGGGGAAGGGCAACAAGGAACGCCTGGTGCCCATCTCGCAGCGCGCCATTGACGAGCTGATGCTGTGGAACGTGGACCGCTCCGCCATGAAAATCAAGCCCGGTGAGGAAGAGTATGTGTTTCTCAACCGTCGTGGCCACCACCTCACCCGGACGATGGTGCTCATCATGGTGAAGAAGTATGCGCGGGCGGCAGGCATACAAAAGACCATCTCTCCGCACACCTTCCGCCACAGTTTCGCCACGGCGCTGCTCGAGGGAGGAGCCGACCTGCGCGTCATTCAGGTGATGCTGGGCCACGAGAGTATCGGCACGACCGAGATTTACACCCATATCGACACCTCCACGCTGCGCGAAGAGATTCTCCACCATCACCCACGCAACATCAAGTGGGCACGGGAGCACGGCGCGGGCAATCCGGATATGTCGTCGAAATGAGTGCTGTGCCCACGTCTTGTCCCCCGATTTACCTCATTTTCCCGTCATGACCCCGTTTTCTCATCGCATCCCTCTCCTGCTTCCCACGGCTTTGCTTGCGCTCGGCATCGTCAGCGCGAGGTGGGTGGGGTGGCCTGCAGGGGTGTGGGCGGTGTCGCTTTCGGCCACCATTGTGACGCTGTTCCTCTGCTTTCGCTCCCCAAAGGCGGGCAGCTTGCTGATCTTGCTGTCGTTGTATGAGCTGGGAGCATGGCTATCTTCACAGGCCGAGGCTGGTCTCCAGAGGTCGTTGCCCGTGCAGAAGGTGTGTTATGAGGGCGTGGTGATGAGCGAGCCCGTGAGGAAAGGGAAAGTGGTGCGCTTCGACATGGTCATCGTCAGTCCTCATGGGAAGCCCCTTCAGGTCAAAGCCAAGCTGCTCCGCGACACACTGACGGGCCGTTATGAGCGGCTCCATGTGGGTGACGGCATCCGCGCGGCATCCTATCTCGGCGAGCCAACCAACTTCTATCGGTCCGAGTTCGATTATGCCCGGTGGCTTCGCCTGCATGGTTTTTCGGCTGAGACCTTCATTCTTCCGCAGGATTGGCAGAAAGCCCGTGTGCGGTTGCAGCCGCTGGGGTGGTGGAATCGCGCGGTGCTGCAAGCGCGTAAGACCCGACAGACCCTCCTCCTGCGCTACCGCCAGTGGCAAATAGGCGGCGACGAGGCTGCCATCGTGGCTGCGATGACGCTCGGCGACAAGAGTTTGCTCACCCAGACGGTCAAAGACGACTACAGTAGGGCGGGTGCGGCCCACCTGTTGGCCCTCTCCGGCCTGCACCTGGGCATCCTTTGCGGACTGTTCTCCCTTTTCTCACGGCGCAGAAGACGCGGAAGGTGGCTGCCGACGCTGCTTGCCCTGGTGTGCGTGTGGTGCTTTGCCTTTCTTACCGGGCTGTCGCCGTCGGTCGTCAGGGCCGCCCTGATGTTGTCCATCTACTCCTTCGCCCGCCTGTTGGGGCGTGACCATCAGTCGGTCAATACCCTCATGGCCACGGTGATGATCATGCTTGTCGCGCGTCCGCTGCTGATTTACGACATGGCTTTCCAGCTTTCCGTGCTCTCCGTGTTGTCCATCCAACTCTTTTTCCCGTTGCTCACCCCCTCCCCTGCCACCCGACAAGGCGGATGGAAACGCCGTGTAGCTCACAAGATGTGGGACTTTGCCGCCCTTTCCATTGCCGCACAGGTGGGCACGGCACCCCTCGTGGCCTATGGGTTTGGCCGTTTCCCCACCTATTTCCTGCTCTCCAACCTCGTGGCTGTGCCTTGCGCCACGGTCTTGCTCTATCTGGTCGTCCTGCTATTTGTATTCTCCTCCCTGCCCGCAGTGCAGATGATTGTGGCGCAAGGGGTCGTGGGAGTGGCCAAAGGGATGAACGCGATGTTGCGATGGGTGGCCGGACTGCCCCATGCCACGGTCGACAATCTCCACCCTACCGTCCTTCAGACGGTGCTTTGCTATGTGCTCCTCCTTGTCATCTGGTACTTTCTCAAGCGTCTTCGGGCAGCCGTGGAGCGGTCACACAAAGGAAAAGAGTAACCAGTCAGCCATTGTGGAGGTTATTTTATATTAAAAAGACGTTTCATCTTTGTGAAAATAGAATATCAACTTGCTCTACTCAAGGATTTTTTTTACTTTTGTAGGCCTAAAGGAATTTCTAACTAATCATCAATAAATAACGAGTATGAAACTTAAACACTTTCTTGTAGTGGCTTTTGCTTTCGTCTCCGGCATGGCTTCTGCGCAGATGCCGCAGATGCCTCCCATCCCTGTTGATCCGAATGTTCGGATTGGCAAGCTGGACAATGGGCTGACGTACTACATCCGCCACAACAACTGGCCAGAGAATGTGGCCAACTTCTACATCGCCCAACGGGTGGGATCGATTCAGGAGGAAGAGTCACAGCGCGGCCTGGCCCACTTCCTTGAGCACATGGCCTTCAATGGCTCGGAGCACTTCCCCGACAGCATGCTCCTCGAGTACACCCGCTCCTTGGGTGTGGAGTTTGGCAGTGACCTCAACGCCTATACCGGTATTGACCAGACGGTTTACCGCATCTGCAATGTGCCGACAACGCGTCAGACGGCCCTCGACTCCTGCTTGCTGATTCTGAAAGACTGGAGCACTGGCCTTACGCTTGATGGTAAGGAAATTGACCAGGAGCGCGGAGTCATTCATCAGGAGTGGCAGTTGCGTTCTTCCGCTTCCCAGCGTATCTTTGAGCGCACGTTGCCGAAGCTCTATCCGGGCTGTAAGTATGGCGAGCGTCTGCCTATCGGTTTGATGTCGGTGGTGGACAACTTCAAGTACAAGGAGCTGCGCGACTACTATCACAAGTGGTATCATCCTGGCAATCAGGCAATCATCGTTGTCGGAAATGTAGACGTGGATCACACCGAGGCCGAAATCAAGCGACTCTGGAAGGATGCCAAGCAGCCTAAGAACGCAGCACCGGTGGTCGATGTGCCCGTGCCCGACAATGATAAGGCCATCTATGTGTTTGACAAGGACAAGGAGTTGCAGCGCAGCAGTGTCAGCATCGCCATGAAGCATGATCCCATTCCTGATGCAGAAAAGGCCAATATGATGTATTTCATACAACAATATGTCAAGAATATGGTGGGAATGATGCTCAATCAGCGTTTCGACGAGATGACCCAGAAGGCCGACTGCCCATTCCTTAACGCCTACGCCTATGACGGACAGTACATCTATTCCAAGACCAAGGACGCCTTCAACCTCTACGGAATATCCAAGGATGGCCAGGAGTTGCAGACACTTTCCGCCCTCTATCGTGAGGCACAGCGCGTGCGTCAGCATGGTTTCACCGCCACGGAGTATGACCGTACCAAGGCCGAGTACCTCTCACAACTGGAGTCGGCCTACACGAACCGTAACAAAATCAAGAACGATCAGTATGGCGACGAGTACCGCGACAACTTCCTTGACAAGGAACCGATTCCTGGTATTGAGGTGGAATACCAGATCATGACGCAGCTTGTTCCGAACCTGACGGTCGATATGATCAACGCCTATGCCAAAGAGCTCATCTCCGACAACGACACCAACCTCGTCGTTTCCATTGATGAGCAGGAGAAGGCGGGCAAGACTTATCCCACCGAGGCAGAGATGCAGCAGGCTGTCAACAGCGTGCGCACCGAGACTATCGAGGCCTATAAGGACAATGTGAAGAACGAACCGCTCCTCGATGAGAAGACACTGCCGAAGGCTGGCAAGATAGTTAAGGAGACGGAGAACAAGACCTTTGGCTATAAGGAGCTGACCCTCTCCAACGGAGCACGCGTCATTCTGAAGAAGACCAACTATAAGGAGAACGAGATACAGTTCCAGGCGATGAGCCGTGGAGGCAGCAGCCTCTATGGAAAGGCAGACTATATCAACACGAAGTACTTTAACAGTATCATTGGAACTTGTGGTCTGGGCAACTTCTCCAACAATGAATTGCAGAAAGCACTCCTTGGCAAGCAGGCACAAGTAGGCCTGGGTATGGGAGAATACTACCAGTTCCTCAGTGGTTGGTCTGTCCCCAAGGACTTGGAGACGATGATGCAGCTCATCTATCTCAACTTCACGGCTGTCAGTAAGGACGAGGACAACTACAAGTCCACAATGGCCAAGCTGGAGCTTAACTTGAAGAATAAAGGCCTTACTCCGGAGTCTGCGTTCAGCGACTCCATCACCTGCACCATCTATAACCACAATCCCCGTTACGCTCCAAGTGAGTATAGCGACCTTGCAAAGATCGACTACGACCGCATTCTTCAGATTCAGAAAGAGCGTTTTGCCAGTGCCGGACAGTTCACCTACTACTTTATCGGTAACTTTGACGAGGCTACTATCCGTCCGCTTATAGAGAAGTACATCGCCTGCCTGCCGCAGGGTAAAGCCGAGAAGTGGAATGTGACTGATCCAATTGTCAAGGGAGAGGTCAGCAACTGCTTCAAGCGTAAGTCGGAAACGCCGAAGGCCATGGCCTGCGACTTCTACCACATGCCAGTTGCCTACAACGTTGAGAACTCCGTTCTGGCTGACGCTGCAGGTCAGGTGCTCTCGATGGTCTATCTGAAGTCAATCCGCGAGGATGCCTCCGCAGCTTACAGCGTGGGTTCTTACGGCTTCGTCTCCCGCTCAGCCGACAGGGCTTTTGTCCAGATTGTGGACCAGTGTCCGATGGATCCCAACAAGTCGGAGTTGGCCCTTTCCCTCCTTGACTCTGGCATGAAGGACTGTGCCAAGAAGATTGACGCCGACAAGGTGGAGAAGATCAAGGCCAATATGCTCAAGAACCTTGACGAAGAGCTGAAGACCAATGGCTACTGGATGAGCACCATCGACGAGTATCTCGAGTCGGGAGTAGACCTTTACTCTGGCTATCGCGCCGCAGTGGAGGGTCTTACCCCTGAGAAGATTGCCAAATTCATCCAAAAGGTACTTGACTCCAAGAACCACGTTCAGGTGGTGATGCTTCCAGAAAAGTAATCTTTTAGGTAACAACAGCTAACATAAAGGGCGGTGGAAGACTTTTCTATAAGTTTTCCACCGCCTGTTTTTTATCTCAGACCTAATAGCCAACTTCGGTTCAAGCAACGTGACTGATGAGGATCGGGCTTGATTTCGGCCTCATCCAATACGGTGTTTAGGAAAAAATGGTTATCTTTGCACGGCTATACACCCATGCGCAAGAAGGCGTGGCGTGTTGCGTTTTTTTATCATTTGTCACCAAATAAAAGAGCAAGAATATGCAACCATTAGTGAGTATTATCATGGGTTCTACAAGCGACCTTCCAGTGATGGAGAAGGCTTGCAAGTGGCTTGAGGAGCAAGAGATTCCGTTTGAGGTCAATGCCTTGTCCGCCCATCGCACCCCTGAGGCCGTGGAGAAGTTTGCCCGCGAGGCCAAAGGGCGTGGTCTGCGTGTCATCATAGCCGGCGCAGGCATGGCAGCAGCACTGCCTGGCGTGATCGCTGCCTCGACATCGCTGCCCGTAATCGGTGTGCCCATCAAGGGTATGCTCGATGGTCTTGATGCCATGCTCTCTATTATTCAGATGCCGCCGGGCATACCTGTGGCCACGGTGGGGGTAAATGGTGCACAGAATGCCGCCATACTCGCCGCCGAGATGATGGCTTTGGGCGACGAAAACATTGCCCGCAAGGTGGAGAACTGGAAGGCCGGACTGGGCAAGAAAATAGAGAAAGCCAATGCGGAGTTGTCAAAAATGGAGGGTTATCGCTACAAGTGTTAGTGCTTGGGAGCTACTTTAGTCTGCAATAATAGATATGATAGATTTGTTTAACTACAAGCGTCGTGCTTCGTCAGTAGTCCATGTGGGGCATCTCTGCATCGGTGGTGACAACCCAGTGCGCGTGCAATCGATGACCACCACATCGACCGATGACACCGATGGAAGCGTGGCGCAGTGTAAACGCATTATCGATGCCGGCGGCGAACTGGTGCGACTGACCACGCAGGGAAGGCGTGAGGCAGAGAATCTGGCCAATATCCGTCAGCAGTTGCACAAGGACGGCTATGAACAACCGCTCTGTGCCGACGTGCACTTCAACGCCAATGTGGCTGATGTGGCCGCTTGCCACGTCGAGAAGGTGCGTATCAACCCAGGAAACTACGTCGATCCCGCACGCACCTTTAAGCATTTGGAATACACCGACGAGGAGTATGCCCAGGAATTGCATAAGATAGAGGAGCGACTGGAGACCTTCATCCACATTTGCAAGGCCCACCACACCGCCGTTCGCATCGGAGTGAACCATGGAAGTCTGTCCGACCGCATCATGTCGCGCTATGGTGACACGCCGGAAGGAATTGTAGAGAGTTGCATGGAGTTTCTCCGTATCTTCAAAAAGCATGATTTCTCCAACGTGGTCATCTCCATCAAGGCCTCCAATACGGTGGTCATGGTGCGCTCGGTGCGCCTATTGGTGGCCGAGATGGACCGAGAGGACATGCACTACCCGCTTCATCTTGGTGTGACAGAGGCTGGAGAGGGTGAAGACGGGCGCATCAAGAGTGCCGTGGGTATCGGTGCGCTGCTGGCAGACGGCCTCGGAGACACCATACGCGTGTCGCTCAGCGAAGAGCCGGAGGCCGAGATTCCCGTTGCACAACATCTTGTGCGCTATATGAGAAGGAAGCAGGGCCACGTCTTCATACCCGCTACTCCAGCGAAGAATTTCGACTACTTGCACCCAGAGCGGCGCAAGACCTTGGCGGTACGAAACATCGGTGGCACGCAAACGCCCGTGGTCATCGTCTCGGAGATACATGGCAACGAGACGGAAGGCGGCCATCAGAAGGCTGATATGTCTCCGTTAGGTAAGGAAACGTTGCGTCCCGACTACATCTATGTGGGACAACAAATGCCAGAACACCCAGTGAAGGAACAGTGTTACATCGTTGATTTCAATGCTTTTGGGCGTGAGCTGAAGAAGCACATGGACATGGCGGACAAGATGTTTCCTATCTTTACCGCCAACGCCATGCCCTATATCTCTGCCGTACACGACACTGCACCGATCTTTCTTGTGCTCCCCTATGGGAGTAATTCGGAGGAGTATAGGGCGTGTCTGAAGGCCAATCCCAATGTGGTAGTGGTCGTGCCCAGCCAACACCAGAACCGCCTTGGCGAACAGCGTGCCCTTGTCCACGACTTGATGTCGCATGGATTAGCCAATCCGGTGGTCTTTGCGCAGGCTTATCAGCACTCAATGGATGAGAAAGCCGACCTGCAGCTGGAGGCCGCAGCGGATATGGGCGCACTGATGATGGACGGACTGACGGATGGATTGTGGCTGATGAACCACGGAGACATACCCGTGCAGGACCTTACCGACACCGCGTTCTCCATTCTTCAGGCTGGACGTCTGCGCATGGTCAAGACGGAGTATATATCTTGTCCGGGCTGCGGACGCACGCTCTATGACTTGCGGACGACCATTGCGCGGGTGAAGGAGGCCACAAAGGGCATGAAAGGTTTGAAAATAGGCATCATGGGATGCATTGTCAACGGCCCTGGAGAGATGGCGGATGCTGATTATGGCTATGTCGGTGCAGGCGTGGGACGTATCGCCCTCTATCGCGGCAAGGAGTGTGTGGAGCGCGGAATACCTGAGGAAGAGGCTGTGGAGCACCTGCTTCTGCTTATCGCAAACGACCAGAAGCAAGCGTGATGCTGAGAGGTTTACGCCCTATGGGGTGGAAACCATACATAATATGAAGGGAAACGAGACCGTCGGTGGTAGGGCGCATTGCAGCCTTCGATTCACCGACGGTCTCGTTTCTTTTCCAGATGGCATGCCTTTCAGCAAGCCTCTACCCTATCTTTGTCGCTTGCTTTGAGTGATTCCCACTGTTTTGTATTATGGTCTGTGGTGTTATTCCAGGCTGATATGCTCCGCCTTTACCTTGTCATCGAGAAAGATGCTGGCATGGTCATCAAACTTGTCTGCCCTTTCGGTGGTGAAGTATCTTACCGTTCCATGGAGTGTGCAACGTGCGTTCATCTCTGGGTGTCGGTGGAGATAGTCGTGCAGGCTGCGTGCAACGTAGTCCCCTTGTGCCATCACATTGACGTTGTTAGGGGTGTATTTCTTTATCGTGGGCATCAGGATGGGATAGTGTGTGCAGCCCAAAATGAGGGTGTCGATGGCTGGGTCGGTTTGGAGTATGTGGTCAATGCGCTTCTTGACGAAGTAGTCTGCGCCAGGCGTTCCTGCCTCATTGTTCTCGATGATGGGCACCCAGAGGGGGCATGCTACGCCTGTTACGGTAATGTCAGGTGACAGTTTCTTGATTTCAAGCGCATAGCTGTGACTCCGTATGGTGCCCTCGGTGGCGAGAATGCCGATGTGGCGCGTCTTGGTGAGCGTTCCAACCACTTCTACCGTAGGCCTGATGACGCCCAGTACACGGCGGGTAGGATCGAGAAGGGGAAGGTCTGACTGCTGAATGGTGCGCAAAGCCTTGGCTGAAGCCGTGTTGCAGCCCAGGATGACAAGGTGGCATCCCATTTCAAACAATTTTACAACGGCTTGCCGCGTGAACTGATAGACAACTTCAAACGATCGGGAGCCGTAGGGAGCACGTGCGTTATCGCCTAAATAGATGTAGTCATACTGTGGCAGTAATTGGCGGATGGCGTGTAGAATGGTCAATCCGCCATAGCCGGAATCGAATACACCGATGGGGCCGGGAGTATGTGGAAGAGTCATGTGAATGGTTTTATTGAAGTAAAAGTAGCTTGCAGGCAAGAAAGTTTGGAGTTATTTCTCCGCTGTCAGTTCCTCTTTAAGCGCCTGCGTAATATCGTCGCCTTGTCCTGTATCCGCATAGGGCAGGTTGTCATTGTCGCTGTTGAGTACGAAGGCATAGCCCCGTTTGCGGGCAATTTCGGCCACAACCGTGTGCAGACGGCGTTTCACCTGAGCCATCACCCGTTTAGTCTCACGCTCCAATAGTTGTTCGCCCTCCGTCTTGAAAGCAATGTTTCGGAGCATCATGTCTTGCAACTCTGCCTGTCGCTTGTTGCGGATGGAGGTGGCAAGTGTGCGCTGCTGGTCAAGAAATTCCTCGTACTTGATTGAAAAATCGTCGGCAGAACGCTTGGCCTCGTGGTTGTACTCCGCCCTAAGCGAATCGAGATAGCGCTCTGCTGCCGCATATTCGGGCATGGCGCGAAGCACTTCCTCCTGACTGAACCAGGCAAAGCGCAGGGGATGTGCGCCCGCTTGGGAGGTCTCTTGAGCGTTGGCGAGGAGTGGAAGGAGCGCAAAGAGCAGGGCGAAAAGAGACTTTTTCATGTTCTTTCCTGTTTTATTGGTGGGGTGGGTGTGAAACAAATAGGGGCAGACAGACTTTGTGTCCGTCTGCCCCTTGTTGTATGATAGGCTGCTTGTCAGCCAATTACTTCATCTTGGCCAGTTCGGCTTTCACCTCTACGGTGATGTCCTTGCTGATCGTATCGTTGATGTAGATGGGCTGTGCGTTCTCCTTCTCCATGATATAGACATAGCCGCCAGCCTTGGCAACGGATGCGATAGCGGTGCGAACCTTGTCAATGATGGGGCCGAGCTTGCGCTGCTGCTCATCGCTGAAGGCCTTCTGGTTGTCCTGGGCAGTCTGCTGAATCTTCTGATACATGTCGTTCAGTTCGCGCTCGGTCTCCTCTTGCTTGGCCTTAGGCATGGTAGCTTTGGCTTTGTCGTATGCCTCGGCTTTTGTCTGAAGCTCTTTCTGCATGTCTTCCAACTGCTTCTGATACTCGTTGCCCTTGGCCTGCAACTCGTTTTGTACGGCTACAGCCTCGGGAAGGGATGCCAGAAGCGCCTGAGAGTCAATATGACCAAACTTTTGTGCAAACATCGTCATTGGTGCACATAGCATCAATGCAATCAGTAACTTTTTCATTTTTCCTTTTTAATTAATGATATTATTGTTATTTGTATTATTCTTTTCTCAATCCTGACCGTACCCCAGCTTCTGCAGAACTTCGTTGCTGATGTCTATTTTCGGTGAGCCATAGATGATGCCCGCACTCTCGCTGGAGCGGTCTATGACCAGCGAATAGCCGCGTTGGTCCGCAATGTCCTTCACCGCATTGTAGATTTCTTCTTGAATAGGGGTCATCAGCGAGGTGCGTTTCTTGAAAAGCTCACCCTCAGGCCCGAAGTATTTCCGCTTCAGTTCGGAGGCCTGCTTCTCCTTGTTCATGATTTCCTCCTGACGTTTTTTCTTTTGTTCCTCAGAAAGGAAGACCACTTCGTTCTGGTAATTCTTGTACATAGTGCCAGCTTCCGTGTTCAAAGCCTCCACTTCCGCCTGCCATTTCTTGCTCACTTGGTTGAGCTGCTCGTTGGCTCGCTCATAGGCGGGCACGTTCTTGAGCACATATTCCATGTCGATAAGGGCAAACTTCTGAGCCATTGTCTTCGCTGGAAGGAGGGTAAAGAGGGCAAACCCAAGAGCCATCCAGACCTTTTTGCTCAGCACCTTGTTGATTATCTTCTTCATTTTTTTGCTGCTTTATCTGTTCTTTCCGTTTTTGTTCTCCCCACAAGTGTGCGGTCAGGCTATGCTTAGAACTCCTGTCCAAGGATAAAGTGGAACCGGCTTCCACCCTTTTCGTAAGCGCCATTGTTGTACACCTTGTCGAAACCGTAGGCCCAGTCGAGTCCCATCAAGCCTACCATTGGGAGGTAGATGCGCACACCGATACCTGCAGAACGCTTCATGTCGAACGGGTTGAAGTCCTTGGTTTGCGCCCATGCGTTGCCCGCCTCGATGAATCCGAGTCCATAGATGGTGGTGTTGCCGAGAAGGAACGGGTAGCGAAGCTCCAATGAGAAGCGGTCATAGGCATAGGCATTGTACCCTGTGAAGTTGATTTGCGCCTGTGCGTTGTTGGAGATGGATCCGTTTTCGTAGCCACGGAGACCGATGGTCTCCTCTGCATAGCCCGTCGAGTAACCGCTCATGCCGTCGCCACCAACGTAGAACGTCTCGAATGGTGACTGCTTGTAGCGGTTGTAGGAACCGAGCAAGCCCAGCTCGACACGCGTCATGAGCACAAGACTCTTGGTAGAGTTGGTCAGTGCGGTGAAGGTACGGGCTTTGAACTTCCACTTGTAGTACTCCACCCAGTTGTACTTCTCCTGCTGTTCCTGCTGGTATGTGGCTGACTGGGAGTTGGTAGCGAGGTGTTCGTAATCCTTTCCATCCCACTTAGACCAAGGCGGTGTCACCGTTAGGGAGAGGCTGAACTCCGATCCCCGGCGTGGATAGAGCTGGTTGTCGGTGGAAACACGGTTGACCGACACGTTGAAGTTGAGGTTGTTGGCCACACCATTGGACATGATGAAATAGCGCCAGTTCCTCAAGTCGTAGCGTTGATAGGCCAGCTGGAGCGAGAGCGTGAAGTAGTCGTCAGGCCAGCGAAGCCGCTTACCCCAACCGATGTTCACACCATAAAGCTTGATGAACTTGTCGGGATCGTAGTAATTCTCGTAATTATTGTAGTTGTAATTGCCGTACCCATACATGTAATTGTAATAGTTGTACATGCTGGAGCTGTTGTAATAATTGCTCGACACGTCGGTCTGCTTGCTGTAGAATGCACCAACGCTAAACTGAATTGGGCGGCGTCCTCCGAACCAGTTGGTCGAGTACTGCGCCGAGTAGCTCTGATAGTAGGATGCGTTGGTCTGTGCAGAGAGTTGCAAAACCTCGCCGTCTCCCACGGGCAGCAGCCCCTTATGCTCCTTGTTGCGGCGGAATAGGTTGGCCATGGAGAAGTTAGTAAACTTCAAACCCACACGTCCGATGACACCTGTTTGCCCCCATCCGAACGACAACTCCACCTGGTCGTTAGACTTCTGCTTTAGGTTCCAGTCGATATCGACCGTCCCATTCTCATAGTTAGGATGTGGAACGGGGTTGACCGACTCTGGGTCAAAGTGTCCCATTGAGGCGATTTCACGTCCTGAACGCTGTAATGCCTCGCGGGAGAAGAGGTCTCCTGGCTTGGTGCGCAGCTCCCTTCGGATGACGTTTTCATAGAGCCTGTCGTTGCCATTGATGCGTACACGGTTGATTCGCGCCTGCTGTCCTTCGAAGATACGCATCTCTAAATCGATGCTGTCTCCCACGACATTCACCTCTGCCGGTTCAAGATTATAAAAGATATAGCCGTTGTTCCAATAGGCGTTGCCCACGGCATCGTCGTCCTCTGTGAGCCTTTTCTGGAGGTATTTCTGGTTGTAAACATCGCCTTTGTGCATGCCCAGCAATGCTGAAAGGTAGTCGGTGGAGTAGACAGTGTTGCCCACCCAGTAGATATTCCTTATATAATACTTGATACCTTCCTCTACCTCTACATACACATTGACGTGCTTTGCGTCCACATTCCACACGCTGTCGCGTATGATTCGTGCGTCGCGGAAGCCCAGCTCGTTGTATTTTGCGATGAGGTTCTTCTTGTCCTCCGCCCATCTTTCGGGCGTAAACTTCTTCGCTTTGAGGAAAGACCCGAGCTTTCCCGCCTCGTGTATCTTGGCGAAGGCACCCTTTCGGAAAAGCCCACCCTTGATTTTGCTGCTGGAGAGCTGCTTGTTGCCGTGGATATAGATGGTGCGTACCTTCAGCTTCTCGTGCTTGTCTATATCAATATCCAGGATGACATGGTTCTTGTTGGTCACGTCCTCGCGTTGCCTGATGTTGATTTCGGCGTTCTTGTAGCCCTTGTTGTCGAAATAGTTTTTGGCAATAAACTTTGCGCGGTCAATCATGTTGGGTGTGATTTGACCGCCCTTGAGCAAACCGAGAGAGTTCTCAAGGTCTGTTTGCTCACTTTTCTTGATACCGCTGTAGTTGATGGTGGAAACGCGAGGCCGTGTCTTGAGATAGATGTGCAAATAGATATTGTTGCCGACAATGGAATCGGCAGCAATGGAAACGTCGGAGAAAAGTCCGTGCTTCCAGTACCGTTTTACGGCATCCGTGATGGCGTTTCCCGGCACTTCTATCTCCTGTCCCACCTGGAGGCCAGAGATATTGGTGAGCACATAGTCCTCATACCCCTCCACTCCTGACACCTGCAGTCCGGCCAGACGGTAGTTTCCTGGAACGCCCGCATAGCTGATGGTCGGGTTGACAATTTTCTCTTGCGCGTGCATACTCCCTACCGCTCCCACGGTCAGGAATCCTGCCAGCAGCCATACCTTATCTATGTTCATCCTTCTTTGTTTTCGTTCTCAATTTGTTTTTCCGTTTTTCCGAATCTTCTTTGTCGGCCTTGGAAACAGGCGATGGCCTTGTGGAGGTCTTTCTCGTCGAAATCAGGCCAGTATGTGTTGCAGAAGTACAACTCCGAATAGGCTATCTGCCATAGCAGAAAGTTGCTCACGCGCAGCTCTCCTCCTGTCCGAATGAGCAGGTCGGGGTCGGGCATGAAGCGGGTTTCGAGATGCCTGGCTATGAATTTCTCATCGATGTCCTCCACTTCTGGGTGCTGGTTGTTACCAAGCAGGTTACATCTTTCTTTGACAATGTCCTTGACAGCTTTCGTAATTTCCCAGCGTGCAGAGTAGCTCAGTGCCACTACCATCGTCATGGAGGTGTTGTGCTTGGTGTGTTCCTCGGTCTCACGGAGCTTCGCTTGTACTTCTTTGGGCAGTCTCTCCACATCGCCGATGAAACGGAAGCGCGTGTTATTCTTCATGAAGATTTCGTCTTCGAGCGACGTAAGCACCAGCCCCATCAGCGCGGCCACCTCATTGGCCGGCCTGTTCCAGTTTTCTGTTGAGAAAGTGTAGAGCGTCAGGTACTTCACTCCTAAGCGTGCACACTCTGAAGTGATTCTCTTTACCGTCTCAACGCCCATCTGGTGACCGTAGGACCGTTCCTTTCCGTGCTCGGTTGCCCATCTTCCGTTGCCGTCCATGATGATGGCAATGTGCTCTGGGATGCGCTTCATGTCGAGCTTGTATGGCGTTTCTGTGTTATTCATCTTCGTTGTGGCAAGTTCTGCATTTTGCCTTGAAACTATAAGTAATGGTAAATTGTAGCGTGGAGTAGCACTCGGTGTTCTTGAAGGCCCCAGTGCTTTGGATGTCATAAGGGTCTTTCTTTCCGTCAAGCTCATCGCTCAGCGAGAAGTGTATAGCCCATTCCAACCCTATATTGAGTCTCTTTCCCGCCTTGTATTTGACGCCGATGCCCAGCGGCACATTGGCGGAGAGGACACTACCTTTATCCGCATTGTCGCCCAGGCTGGCGTAAGTAGCGCCCAATCCAGCGAATATGAACGGTGTGAGGCGCTGTGCGCCCCGATAGTCTCGTCCTGTTCCATAGGGCCAGAAGTTGTATTCGTAGGCGACACCCACGTCAACGAGCATGTTGTTGAACTCGTAGGGAGTCTTTCCTGCCATCGTTGGGTAGTATGTTTTTACGTCTGCCGAAGAGCCTTTGAGCTTTCCGTAGCTTGCGTTCGCTTTCAAGCCCATGTATGGAGACAGGTTGTAACGCCACAACACGGAGGCCATTGGCTGCAAATCTTTCGTAAGCGAACCGTTGAAGTCGCCAAGATAGCCCATCAATCCACCCCCTACACCTATCTCCATGAGGTAGATGTCCTCGTCTTGCGCCCTCAGTGCTGTGGAGGGAAGGAGCAGGAGCATGATGTAGAGCAGTGTATTCCTCATTCCGTGTCCTTGTGTGTTGCGAGCTGGATGGGCTGGACCATTTCCTTGCTTCTACCTCTTCCAGCCCAGTCGGTCGAGCCTCCCGCGCCACAACTGGCCTTCGCTGTTGAGCAGCCAGATATAGTTGTCGCCGTCAGCCACTCCTGTAAAGGCTGTTGCAGTGGCCTGAAATTCTGTCGGTATGGGCAACGTTCCGTCCGTCTTCCATGTGATTCCACCATCTTTGCTGTACAGCAGAGATGAGAACTTGCCAGTGTCGTCAGTTCCGAAGGCCAATGCACCATCGTTGTAAGCAGTCACTGTCAGGTGATGGTAGGCAGGGAGGGCGTAGCGATTATCATCGGCCACATCCACGAACGACCATGGATAATCAATGCTCGCATCGTTGTAGTCTGAGATTTTCGACCACGCGGTGGCGTATTTTCTTCCCGTCACATTGCCTACAATCAGCACACGGTCAACGTCATCGTTGGTGCGGACGGCCTGGCAGGTGTAGCCCGCCACGTCGTTGGGCATCAGTTGCTTGTCGTCGCCAATTGTTGTCTCTTTCCAAGAAGCTCCCCCGTCACGCGAGCTGAGGATGCTCCCTGCCCTGTTGAGTGCGAAGAGTTCCTTACGGCTGGCGGCAATGAGCCGCACAAGTCCATTGTTGCCATTTCCTATTTGTTCATAGTGTATGCCGTCTCGTGTGGCGAGCACGAAGCCATTATTGACAAAGTACATCTTTTGCCCCATCGTCACCACGCCTTTATATGCGTCTCCCGCAATGGGGGTGTTGATGTTGGGTGTGAGCATCTGTAAGTTGCCGTCTTTGCGGCTTCCTCCCAATATGACACCTTGGTCTCCTACGCTGCCGAAAATGTAGAGGCTGTCACCCAAACTGACGGCTTTCATCGCTGTCATGGAGCGCAACAAGGGCTGGTCTTCCATTCTGTTCCAGTGGAAATTCTCCCCACTCTGTTGGTGGACATTCACCGTAACGTTATATTTTCTCCATCCCGAACCATCGTTCGACAGGCAGCGGAACACGCGTGGTTGGCGCATATCGAGCGAGTCGCTGGAGTTATAGCGCACCAAGCAGTCTTTGTTGGTGGAGTTGACGGTGTCAGACGGCAGGCGCATGATATATACCAGGGCGGAGTTGTGTGTCGTGAGTGTCACGGTTACGCGGCTCACATCCGTACGGAAGGGCAGCGAGTCGGGGTTGTAAATCTTCCCTCTTACATGGTCTATGACGAAAGGGAAGGAGCTTCCAGCGATGTTTACATAGTAGGTGGAGTCGCTACCGTCCTGCGCCACAGTGTCGCGATACTGCTTCAGTGTGCCGATGGAGAAGGAGATGATGCCCGCGTCATTATAATAAGAATAGGTGTTGTCGGTCTGCTCTTCGTCGTCGCCAAGGCATGAGCTGAGTGTTATGGCGGCGGAAAGGATGACCATGAGCGGCCAAATCTTGCGTATTTTCATTCTTGAGATGTTGTTCTGTTTGTGCGTTCCCGCTGCAGAGGCTGTTAACGGGGTGCAGTGAAAACGGCGCGCCTACCCTTTCGGTGGACGTTTTGTCTGCAAATTTAAGCAGAATTATCCAAACAAGCGTACTTTCAAGCTGTTAATTATGTAAAATAGGGAAACGGACATCTTTTTTAAGGTTGTTTAGTGAAGAAAATAAGTAGTGGGAGATGAAAACAAAAACGCTGTGGTTGGCACGTTTTGAAGAAACGGTTTCATTGAAGTTGATGTTGAGTATAAGCCCGTTTCTTGTAAGGCTGTCAGGCGTCTTTATATTTCATAGTTGATTTTGATCTCATCAACGTTTTCGGTTTTAGAACGTCATCCTTATCCAGTGGAAGGCGTAGTGCTCTTTTCCTACGGCAACAAGCCGACCGATATTAAAAATCCTCCACAATCACATTCATGATCGTGGAGGATGTATATGGCGCAAATGCTTTTATTACAAGCCTTTACTTTTTGTTGATGGCAAGGTCAACAGCCACGGCAATAGCCACGGTTGCACCCACCATCGGGTTGTTGCCCATGCCCAGAAAGCCCATCATCTCCACATGTGCAGGCACAGAGGAAGAGCCGGCAAACTGAGCGTCGGAGTGCATACGTCCCATGGTATCGGTCATGCCATAAGAAGCGGGGCCGGCAGCCATGTTGTCCGGGTGGAGTGTGCGGCCCGTACCGCCACCAGAAGCCACTGAGAAGTAAGGCTTTCCGGCAGCCAGACGCTCCTTCTTATAAGTACCTGCCACAGGGTGCTGGAAGCGGGTCGGGTTGGTGGAGTTGCCCGTGATGGAGACATCCACGTCCTCATGCCAGTTGATGGCCACACCCTCGCGCACGTCGTTTGCGCCGTAGCAGTTCACCTTGGCACGCGGTCCGTTGGAGTAAGCGATGCGGTCAACGACCTTCAATTCGCCCGTGTAGTAGTCGAAATCGGTCTTGACGTATGTGAAACCGTTTACGCGGCTGATGATCATAGCGGCATCTTTGCCCAGTCCGTTGAGGATGACGCGAAGCGGATGCTTGCGCACCTTGTTGGCCATCTCGGCAATTCTGATGGCACCCTCGGCTGCTGCAAACGACTCGTGTCCAGCGATGAATGCGAAGCACTGGGTCTCCTCGCGGAGCAGACGGGCTGCCAGGTTACCATGACCCAGACCCACCTTGCGGTCGTCGGCCACGGAACCAGGGATGCAGAAGGACTGCAGGCCCACGCCAATGGCCTCGGCACAGTCGGCAGCGGTCTTGCATCCACGCTTGATGGCGATGGCGGCACCACAGACATAAGCCCACTTGGCGTTCTCGAAGCAGATGCGCTGTGTGTCCTCACACATCTGATAAGGATCCACACCGGCCTTCTCGCAAATCTCGTTGGCCTCCTCTACGCTCTTGATACCCTCGGCGTTGAGAGCCGCAAGAACTTGCGCCTCGCGGCGTTCCTGACTTTCGTAATTTACCTTTCTAATCATAGTTGTGTATCTCCTTATTATTCTTTACGTGGATCAATAGCTTTAACAATTCCCTCCTCGGCAGTGGTACGGCCATATTTGCCCGTAAATTTCTTCACGGCCTCGTTGGCGTCCATGCCGTTCTTGATGGCCTCCATCATCTTGCCGAGGTGTACATACTCATAGCCGCACACCTGATTGTCCTTGTCGAGGAACTGCTTGGTGATATAACCCTCCGTCAGCTCCAGGTAGCGTGTGCCTTTGGCCAGAGTGCCATAGAGCGTACCCGTCTGCGAACGGAGACCTTTGCCCAGATCCTCAAGGCCGGCGCCGATGGCCAGACCGCCCTCGGAGAATGCACTCTGCGTACGTCCGTAGACGATTTGGAGGAACAACTCGCGCATGGCCGTGTTGATAGCGTCGCACACAAGGTCCGTGTTCAGGGCCTCAAGAATGGTCTTTCCAGGGAGAATCTCAGAAGCCATGGCAGCAGAGTGGGTCATGCCCGTGCAGCCGATGGTCTCCACCAAGGCTTCCTGGATGATGCCGTTCTTCACGTTGAGCGACAACTTGCAGGCACCCTGCTGCGGAGCACACCATCCCACACCGTGGGTGTAACCTGAAATGTCAGCAATTTCCTTGGAATAGACCCACTTTCCTTCCTCAGGAATAGGAGCGGGACCGTGGTTGGGGCCTTGGGCTACAACGCACATGTTCTTTACTTCTGTTGAATAAACCATAATAGAATCTATTAAGTATGTATTTATAGTTGTAACGTATGAATCCTTATCTTAAAGGGCGGGCTGAGGTTTTATTGGTTATTATCCTGTGAATGTACAACTCAAGCCGAATCCATTTTCGGACACAAAGGTACAAAAATTATTCTGAGTCCTTACCTAATTATAGGTATTTTATCTTTCAGTATTATTTTTTTTACGTTGAGGGCACGAACCAGACAGTTTTCTTTGCACGCCACATCTGGCAGGTTTTGTCTCTTATGAGAAGGGAGAGTCAATGTCGCTAACAGTTAAAGTAAATCATTCAATTGTCTTTTTCATACATTACTCCTTGCTAAAACAAGAGCTGGCATGAGCGCAACTGTCAAAGCATCTGGCTCTCACCACGCATTGGCTTATGCTGACGGCCCTGTGGGTTAGGATGAAAAGTGGGGTGGAAAGATGGACGGTTTCGTACAAATTTGCTAACTTTGCAAGTGACAAAGCTTCCTCTTTTCCTTTTGAGGTTGTCACCAACAACGATTATAGAGCGCATGGCGAAGCATTTCTCGCGGCTCGATTACAATATGACCATCAAGATGAATAATCCCACTTCTAAGTTATTTGTTCTTCTCCTGTTCTTTCTCGCTGCGCTGACGGCATCGGCTTCAAGCGAGAGCAAGTACTCACCGTTGATCCGCAGCGTGCGTGGTCAATCGTCGAAGCAGGTTCTTCACAAGGGCGACAGTTTGCTGAAAGTCGGACAGGAGGACAAGGCGCTGGTGATGTACATGCTGGTTTGCTCCCGCACCACCGACCGTATGACCGACGAGGAGATGGCCGACTGTGCGCTGGCCAACCTGAAAGCGGGTGATATCTACTATGGGCGCGGCAACTACATCAATGCCCTGGAGAGCTATCAGGCTGGACTGCGGCTCAGTGAGGGGTCATCCTCAAAAGCGCATTTGGCTTTGCTCTACAATAATATAGGAAAAGTGTATTGTGTGTTCAAGGATTATGACAAGGGCTTTGAGTACTTCAAGAAAGGGTTCTGTATCCGTCCAAAGGGTGACAAGAGCCTCTCTTTCAAGCTGCTTGCCAACCTCTTTGGTGTGTGTATCGACCGCGGCGACCTGTCGGCAGCTCGGAAATACCGCCAACTGATGCTTACCACACCACGTCCGCACACCGATATCAATCAGTTTATGCTCGGTTTCTCCAAGGCACTGCTGGCTTCCAAGGAAGCACGACATGCTCAGGCCATACGTGTCCTCGATGGCCTTGCCAGCTTCTCCGTGCGTGCTAAGCTCCCCGTGACATATCTCTGCTCTGCTTACGAGGAACTGTATGGCAACTATATTGCCTTGGGTGATAGGGTCAATGCTGTGAGATACGCCCGGCTCTGCATGGACACCGCGGAGGCCAACCACCTGATGCACTACTTTCCCGATGCCATCCGCACATTGGGAAGCCTCTATAAGCGTGAGGGAAACACTGCCTTGGGGCAGCGGTATGATGCGCAGTACCTTAATCTTGTGGACTCCATCTACAATGCAAAACGGTTCAATGTGGTGAAGAACCAGCAATTCATGTACGAGGTTGACAAGGCCAACAAGGAAATTACCCGTCTCCATCAGGAGGAAGAAACCCACCGAAGAACCGCCCGTCTCTACCAGTTGCTCTTTCTGGTGAGTGTACTTGCCGTGGCTTTCATCTCCATCCTTCTTTTCTTTGTGCTCCGTCAGAAGCGGCGGCTGGAGGAAAGCTACCGCAAGCTCTATGACATCAACCGGCGGCGCACGGAGGAAGAAGAGCTGAGGACGGCCAAGAAGCAAGAGGCCGCCAGTTGTCTGAAGGATGAACAGAGGCAGAGATTGCTCGACAGCATACGGCGGGTAATGGAGGAATCCGATGATTTCTGCCAGCAAAATTTCACGGTCACCACGCTCGCCAAGCTCGTTGAGTCGAACGGCCGCTATGTGTCTATCGTCATCAACGACCACTATGGTAAGTCCTTTACAGACCTTGTCAACGAATACAGAGTCAAGAAGGCATGTGAACGACTGGAGGAAAACGCGCGTAGCGGGCAGTTTACCATCGCTGCCATCGGGCAGAGTGTAGGCTATAAGGCTTCGTCCACCTTCATAGCTCAGTTTCGTAAATATACAGGACTCACCCCTTCGGTCTATCAGAAGTTTGCCACCGAGGACCATCGGATGGAGAAAAAACAAGAGTGAAAAGTTGCTGAAGTGTACCCTTGCTGCCAACACAAGCATCTATTTCGTTTGATTCCATCGTTTGTTTTCATGAAAACAAAAAGGGAAAAGCCTATGCCTGGTATCCAGAATTTCGCAAGAAGGGTAAGGTATTAGCTTGTAGAATCAACAGAACTGAAATGGGTTTTCGTTCGTTTTTTTGAATCCAAAAAACATGGATTTGTCCCATTTTGTCGCAATACGTACTTTTGCAACTGAGAATTTCAACCATGTTTCACAACCAAAACAAGGATTGCATCATGAAAAGAACCAAACTCTTGACATTCGTCTGTCTTGCCATTTGCGCTTTTAGTACGCAGACTGTGGCAGCACAAAGTTCATTACCGCAGGCCTTCCCTGGTACATTGGGAATGCAAGGCCGAATCAGCTTCATCGAGAAAACTCCCGTCAGGCTGGCCGAGACATCCCTTACCCACTCTATTGCCCAGCCTCGCGAGCGTATGGAGAGGGCTTTATGCGCTGCCAGGCAGACCTCATTTGCACAGGCCATCCGTCCCTCCCGTGTGGGATTCAAGGCCGATGGGCAATACAAGCAGCAGCTTGACAGCATCGTGACCAACATCCGCTCGACGGGAGAAGGCTACTCGCGCACCTATTTCTACTATTACGATGACACTAAACTACCCAAGAAGGCCATCGCACAGGTTTACGTCAACGGGGAATGGGTGACTCAGGAACAGTATGAATACACTTGGGACGAGGATGGCTACTGCCTCACACAATCGGTCATCAGCCCACTTTATAACTATGGAGAAAAGCATGAGTACGTTTATAACGACCAGAAACTCGGCGTGGAGCAAGTCATCTCTCAGTACAGTGACGGACAATGGGTGCTTACCTCAAAGGGAGAATACGCCTATGACGAGCGTGGCAATATGATAGAGGAGCACACCTACGCCTACGATGCCACAGCGCAGGGCTGGGTGAACCAGTCATGGAGCAAGGCAAGTTACGATGAAAACAACTTCCAAACCCACATGGAAGGCTACAGCTGGGACGGAACAAGCTGGCAACCATCCGTGGACATGCAGGACGTGAAGTACACTCCCTACGGATATATCACGGAACTTGTCAACTCTAAGTGGATGGCTGACACGCAGCAGTGGATGAATTACTACAAAATCAAGCAGCAATGGAATGAGAACAGGCTCTGCACCGTACAGGAAGTCCTGTACTATAATCCTGAGAAGCAGGACTGGGTGGGTTGCTACGACTTTGGTTGGGGCGAACTTCAGAATGCCATTGCCTATATCGAATATGACCCCCAGACGGGAATCATGAAAAGCGACGTGGCCTGTGGGATGCCGAAGCCCGACCACAAGTACGTCAAAGGAGTGTCCACTTATTACGACATAGAAAAACTGGACAACGGCGACTACAGGAGCGAAGGCAAGACTTATTACATCAACGGAGCCGACTCCATCGTGCGTGACACCACCGTCCGTGTGCTGCGCGACGCCATCTCGCTGCCCGAATCGCAGCGAATAGAGAAGATGTTGTACAATCGCTACCTCACCATGTATCTCTACGAGACGCTCAAGCCGTTTGATACCAACGAATGGACACCACAGTTTGAGGAGACCTATGACTACACCAGCGACTTCAAGCTGAAAAGTTCAATCTATTATAACTACACCCAGGACGCTGAGCACAAGAAGATTGCCGACATCCGAGAGGAGTATATCTTCGATGACCACGGCAACGTTGTCGACTCCTACTACCAGATGGGCAAAGGCACTGGGGCGGATGACTGGGAGTACACCTCGCGGTTCACCTATGAATACGAGAACGACACCGTGCGCATCAACAAGCTCAACTACCGCTGGGTGAATGGAGAGTGGACTCCGGGATGGGGAGAAGGCAACAGCTACGACTACTCCGTGCCCGTCGACCAAATCGTGATGTGGACGGGAACGAAGCCCTATCACAAGATGACCGAGGCACGCCGCTATGTGGCTGCGGGCAAAGAGTTCGAGTGTCAGGTCGGCACTTATTACTATTCCGACCTTGGATCTAACGGGATTACTGCCGCCAGGGAAGACCAGTCGACACCATTTGTCCTCAATGGACGCACGCTCAACGTGGCAGGACAGGCCGATGGCGTGACCCTGCGCAACAGCCTTGGACAGACTGTGCTGGTCTCCACGCAAGGCAGCATCGACTTGACCTCGATTCCTCGTGGGCTGTATGTCGTCACTGTCAAGCAGGACGGCAAGTCGACATGTGGCAAGGTGATCGTGGAGTAACGCTCCCAAGCCATTCCACGTGACTATGAATACGGGCAGAGCCGCTCCAGTTGGGGTGCTCTGCCCGCTTTTGGTGTGGAATATAAGGAACGGAAATTTGTTTACGTTTCCTTCTATTCCGCCTTGGTTTTGGAGTGTCAGTGTGACCATGCCGTTGCTTTGGCCTTGCAATAGGGGCCATATCGGCTTGTTTTTTAGCCCATAAAGCAGGGCGATATAGCCTATATTACAACGCAAAATGGGCTATATCGCAACGTGTTGATAATCAGATAGTTTTTGCTCTCTGCTCGTTGCGATTCCCTGACAATATGCAGCGGATGTGATTTTTGCGCTTTTGCCTGCTCTCTTTTCTCCGATGAGAAAAATTATAACAATTCTCTTGTCATTCGGTTAGAGTCGATAAGCACATCCGATTCTTTTTGGCGCATAGCCCCATCCGCTGGTATAAGCCATCAGACAAAGTGATGCAGTTGCGATGAAAAGCCTTTTCTAACAGAATTTTATCCCAAGTAAGTCATTAGGTTTCGTAGAAAGATGAAGAAATCCCGCTTTTTCGTGTATGCTTCAGTCATCGCAGATAGGTGAAAAGAGGTACAAAGCGTCTTGTTGTGCAGAGATAAGCCCTACTGTTAGGGGGCGATTTTCCACGGTTTGTGAACAAGAAACACAAAAAATGGGTGTTGGACAATAAAACGAAGTCATTTTCTTTTGTGTTAAATTCCATTTTCTTACCTTTGCAAAAATTTATTTATGTTTTGAATATGCGACTAAAAAAAGTTACCTCAGCAATTCTATTATCGCTCTTCTCTTGTCTCCTGTTGCAGGCGAAGGAGGTGCAAGTGGAGTTTATCGCAACGAAAGATCATTTTGTTCAGGACGGTGCGGCTTCTTGGAGTGTGGCCAAAGGGCAGGTGAAAATTGAAAGCACGTGGGACAATTTTGCCAATTTTACAACCGAATACCATTGGTATTCTGGCACAACCTTGACGTTCACGTCCCTCTACAAAATCAAAAAGATAGTTTTTTCAAAAGAGGGGGTAAATGGTAATGAAAAGGAAGATTGTTCCAGCATAAAGATATATAAATCTAAGATAGGGACAATCACACCGAATTCCGACAAGTCTAAGGCCACTTGGAAATATTCTAATGGAACTAAGACCATCACTTTTGAGAACATCGACAACTCACTTTGGTTGGGCAAGATTATCGTTACTGTAGACGTAGTGGACCCCGACCTTGTCCTCGATGGCTCCAGTGTGGACGCGGTGAATAGCGGGAAGATAGCGGAGTTGGACGGTCAAAAGCAGTTGGTGGTCTCGTGGAAGCGGCAGTTCAAGGCCGATGGCGGATGGTACACCCTCTGTTTGCCGTTTTATCGCAGCTGGGAGCAGATGCGGTGGACGTTTGGAAACGACGTGGAAATTTGCCAATTCGAGTCGGCTCAGCGGCAGAATGACGGCAAGGTGCAGATCGTCTTTTCTCCCGTGACGGACACATACCCCATTCATAACGGTGTTCCTTACCTGATCAAGCCGTCGAAGGACACCGGTGAGGAGATCGTCTTCGACGGGGTAACGATGCACAAGGATGCCCCTACGCCTGTAGAGAAAGACCAGATACAGTTTGTGGGGACGTTCGATCCCTTTGAGATGACTTCGGGTGACAGGCGGTATGCGTTCTTGGCAGGGAGCGAAGGACTCGATTTGGCCTACCCCAACACGCAGAGTAAGATTAAAGGTACGCGGGCTTACTTTGTCTTTCCCGATGGTGCGGCAGGCGTTTCCGAAGTCGTGAAGGTGGCTGAAGGCGATGTTTCTCGGGTTAATTGGGTCATCCAACGGGAGCGCATGGCCGACGAAGCCTACTACACGCTGTCGGGACTCCGCCTTCAAGGGACACCCGCCCAACCCGGCATTTATCTCCACAAAGGGCATAAGGTCGTCATAAGGTAGCGGAGGCCGAATTCCTGCCCACCCCATCCCATGAAGTAAGTGGATGGAAATTTTGTTGTAACCATTTGATTTTGTACTTTTGCACCCGTCATCATACGAATAGAATATAATGGCACAGGAACTCAAACAGGCCGCGACACAGTCGGCGGTGCAGGTACAAACCCACAGGCTCACACAGCAACAGATGCTGCAGGTGCGCCTATTGGAGATGCCTTTGGCAGAGCTTGAGGAGAACGTCAGCGCAGAAATCTACGACAATCCAGCCCTCGAGGTGGGGCGAGAGCACGAGGAGGACGATGACCAAACAGCCTCCAACGAGTCGGCAGAGTCGTTTGAGGAACAGCAGGAGCGGGAGGAAAGGCAGGACGCACTCGACTCCGCGCTGGAGCGAATCGGCGACGATGACGGCGAGTTGCCCGTCTATGACCCGCGCATGCAGTCTGCCAGTGCGCCCGATCACGAAGGTATGGTCTACGGAGACCCCGTGTCTTTTGTCGATAAGCTCAAGGAACAGGCCGGCGAACGGGAGCTGACCGACCGCCAACGAGAGATACTCGACTACCTGATAGGCAGCTTAGACGACGATGGCCTGCTTCGGGAGTCGCTCGATTCCATTGCCGACAAGCTGGCCATCTACCATGGATTGGATGTCGAGGAGCAGGATGTCGAGCCGATGCTCCACGTCTTGCAGGACTTCGACCCCCCTGGTGTCGGCGCGAGAAGCCTACAAGAGTGTCTCCTGCTGCAAGTACACCGCAAGCAACACGACTTGCGGCCGGTCAATACCGAGGCAAAAAAAGCCGCCGCACAGCTCTACAACCTGGTCTATGTCATCATTCAGGATTATTGGGACGCTTTTTCGCGAAAGCGGTGGGACAAGTTGGAGCAACAGCTCGGGCTCACTCCCGCCCAGGTCGATGCCGTTCAGCGTGAGATACGGAAGCTCAACCCCAAGCCGGGAGCCTCGATAGGCGAGATGATGGGGCGCAGCGTGGATCAGATAACGCCCGACTTCATTGTCGATACCAATGATGACGGCAGCATTACCTTCTCGCTCAACCACGGCAACCTGCCCGAACTGCGGGTGTCGGAGCAGTATGAGGGCATGGTGCGGGCTTACAAGGACAACAAGTCGTCGATGAGCCGCAGCCAAAAAGAAGCTTTGCTCTATGCCCGCGAGAAGGTGGAGCGCGCCAAGGGGTACATCGAGGCTGTCAAACAGCGTCGCCACACGCTCTATCTGACCATGAAGGCCATCATTGCCATCCAGCATAAGTTCTTTGTGGATGGTGATGAGGCCGACCTACGGCCCATGGCGCTCAAGGATGTGGCCGACCGGACGGGGCTGGACATCTCCACCGTGAGCCGCGTCAGCAACATCAAGTATGTCCAGACCCGCTGGGGGACGTTCCCGTTGCGCTTTTTCTTTACCGATGGATATAAGACCGACAGTGGCGAAGAGCTTTCCACGCGCAATGTCAAGTTAGCCCTCAAGGCCATAATCGACCATGAAGACAAGCACAACCCACTCTCCGATGACGTTTTGGCGAAGGAAATGGCGGCCAAAGGGCTGCCCATCGCCCGCAGGACCGTGGCCAAGTACCGCGAGCAGCTCGGCCTGCCCGTGGCACGATTGAGAAAAGAGTGAATGAACGAGAAGAAAATTTTATTGACCGCAAGGGTAGTGAGTCTGCTCTTTACCCCCTATTATTTGCCCATCGTGGGGCTTATAGCGTTGTTCACGTTCAGCTACCTGTCGATGCTTCCCAAGGGGTATCAGCTCACGATGCTGCTCGTCGTCTATCTCAGTACCGTGCTTTTCCCCGCCCTGTTGCTTCACGCCTATCGTCTCTACACGGGGTGGACACCCATTCGTTTCGGCCAGAAGGAGCGGCGCATCGTCCCCTACATCAGCACGATTCTGTGTTATTTCCTTTGCTATTACTTGATGCTGGTCGCCCATGTGCCCCACGTCATCAGCAGCATTGTCGTTGCCGCCCTTGCCATTCAGATTCTTTGCGCGCTCATCAACGTCTGGTGGGGCGTGTCTTCCCATACCGCTGCCATCGGCGGAATGACGGGAGGGCTGCTCGCTTTCTCCCTTATCTTCAACTTCAATCCCATCTGGTGGCTCTGTTTGTTGATACTTCTCGCAGGCATTGTGGGCACAAGCCGCATGATTCTCCGCCAACACACGCTTGCGCAGGTGCTCGCCGGCTACTTCCTCGGACTCTCGGCGGCCTACCTTGTCATCTTGCTTGTATAACTTTCATTCTTGCACAAAATGCCGTATTTAGCTCTTTTCAACTGCTGATAAGCGGCGTTTAGGGCAGTTTCAGAAGAAAAAATCACAGAAAAATTTGGTGGTTACACAAAAACACAGTACCTTTGCACTCGCAATTCAGCAATGAAGGCACGGTTTGGTTCCGTAGCTCAACTGAATAGAGCATCTGACTACGGATCAGAAGGTTGTGGGTTTGAATCCCGCCGGAATCACTAAGCGAGCGTCAAAGGTTCATTATCTTTGACGCTTTTTATTTATGTTTCCTTATCATCCTGCTCCTCTTCTCTTACCACAAGGGGTGCGTCGTAGCGTCGCTCTTAGCGAATGACGACGCTTTTGATGCGCCGGCTGATGGCGGTTACGGGCTTTGTGAAGACCAGATAGCGTCGTCCTGCCACCTGGATGACCTCCCAGTGGAAGTCGTCAAGGGCGTAGCGGTCGTCTTTGTAGGCCGTCAGTCGCTGCCAAAAGTGGAGTGAGGAAGGGCTTTCTGGGTTGAGAAGAAATTCCACTCCGCCCACTTTCTGTCCATTATGCATCTGTGTCACATACAATCGCTGTCCCCTGTCGGTGGTCAATGCCCCGGGTGCGATGCGGTTGGCAACCATCTTTTCCACCAAGTCTTCCGGAAGAAACCACAGACGAGGCTTGCCATAGAGGCTCGCGGCGTATCGCATATTGCTGTCGTTGGCATCAAACCCCATGTAGCAGCTATAGAATCCATAGTCGGCAAAGGGCATCACGTAGCGTTCGTAGGCAATGCGCTCCAGCCTGTTGGACGGTATCACGTCGCGTGTCCGCACGATGCTCACGCCCGGCCGGCGCATCTGCATCACCGCATAGCGGTAGTTGTCCGCCTGCTGCCGGCACATGGCCACGGCAGGGGCAAGGAGTGACAAGGCCACGGCGGTCATCACGATGGCCGATATGCGCAGCATCTTCCTCCCAAAGGTCTGCCACCACAGGGCGAGCAGTGTGAGCAGTGCCATCATTTCCGCATGAAACGCTACACGGTCGAGCGTCACGCCGCTGGCGAAGACGATGCCATAAGCCGCCAATAGGGCTACCGCTATGGGCAGCAAGCGCATGGCCAGCGTCTTGTTGATGCGCTTCTGCCGCCACAACACGAGCAGACAGAGCAGCAACACCCACAATATCCGCACGTTGGAGGCTATGGCCACACACCCGTTGACAACCCTACTGGCCAGCGTAGGGGTGTCTCCGGCGCGCAACCAGATGCCCGGCGAGGCCAGACAAAGTCCCGTTCCCAGCGCATAGGCGGCCATAAAGGGAATGGCGCGCCGTCCTTGCGGTGTGCGTCCGTGGAGTAATAGCCAAGCCATCAGTCCCAGCGACACGGGAAGTGACAGTGCCTCATGCGTCCATCCAGCCAGCAAGGCGACGGGGAGCAGGGCGCAAGTTCGTCCAAGTGAGGGTTTGGCACGCAGCCGGGGAGCGACGGAGAGGAAGAGAAAAAGGTGGATGACGAGCGGCCAAAGGTAGTTGAATGTGCCCAACTGCCACAACATGGCGCCCTGAAAGCCGCGCAACAGGGTGAAGATGGCACTGCCCCACAGGGCGGCACAAGCCGTTTTGTCCTTTCCGTTGGGGGCGATCACGCACACGCCCCAATGGATGAGCAGCACGAAGAGCAGCGTGTTGAGCACGTTGAGCAGTCCTCCAGGCACAAGTGTGAGGAAGATTTGCGCCAACACATGGGCGGGTGCGCGCCCGTTGATGGTCATGTAGTGCCAGTATTGCGAGCGAAACACGTCGCCCAACCCCTTGATAGGCTCTGGCGGAAGTCCCCCCGTGGCTGTAAACTGGAAGCGGTACACCACGTCGTCGAGCAACGTAGGGGTGGTGTTCCTCTCCAATAGAAAATAGCACAGGCCGATGATGACCAGCGTCAATGGGTATGGATACCCTCCGAGACGTGTCCTGCCTTGTGCCTTTATACCTGCCGAGGCAGGGTGGAGCGACAGGCTACTCACCCTTGTCGCGGTCGTAGTGCACCATCGTGTCGGGCAGGTAGAATGATATTTCCACCAGTCCGGCCACCTTGCCGTCCAGCTTCCAGGGGGTCTGATAGACGATTTTCTTTCGTCCCCTCTTCGTTATCGTGTAGCAATGGGTATGGCCCGTGGCGAGCATCTCGCCAATCAGTTGGCGCGAGTGGTCGTTGTGGCAGGGCAGAAGGCTCTTGCCTATCATGGTTTCGCCGTGCTTCTCAAACAGGCCACGGGACACTTTGTTCTGGAAAATGACCTTACCCTCCTTGTCGCAGACTGTGATGGCGCAGTCCACGTCATCCGTCCAAGCAAATTCTTTGTCCATAGTTGTCTTTGTTTTTGTTGATGTTGACGGGCGTATAGGCCTGTCATCCCGCTTTGGGCAGCCCTCCCACCGCGGCGTTGACCATCACGGCGATGGTCTTCATGCGCACATAGGGAAAGCTGACATAGATGTATCCTTTGAACAGGTTGGACGCTCCCCATGAGTTTTTCATGATGAAGTAGCGTCTTCCCTCGCTGTCGTGTGCCAGTCCTACGATGGCCATGCAGTGGTCGTCGGTGGTCTGATGGTGCTCAAAGGCGGCTTGCCGCTCCTCCTGCGTCGTCTTGCGGGTCTCGTCGGGCAGCTGTGCGAATCCTGCTTCCCAGTCGAACCGCGGTTCGCTGATGTCGCCTTCCCAGCACACGGGGTGCCCTTTCCTCACGCTTTGCTCTATCTTGGCCATGAGTGTGTCGATGGGTACGTTGAGGAATGCACTGTGATAGCGGTTGTCCGGCACCTCTAACACGCAGCGTTGGTAGAACGGATGATGGGTGAAACTGGTCATGGCGACCCACTCGTCGTCCCTGCATACGCTGTGGGTAAACTCCAACGGCGTGTATCGGGTGCCGAGCAAGTACACCGATTGGGGCACGGGCCCTATCCCTTTGTCGAGGATTTGCTCCATGTCGTGGTGCATATCGGAGAGCGTCATGGCTCCGTCGGCACATTTCTGGAGCTTCCGTGCGATGACGTTGAAGTCGGTTTGTTCCTCCCTGTGGTACGCATCATAGTGCGTGAGGCCGTAGTTCTCAATCAAGTCGATGAGCATGGGCGCCATGCCGCGTGTGGAAATGTCGTCGTTGGAGTCGTCGTTGAAGGGGAATCCGTGCAGAAATCGGTTCTCGGTCTGCTCCTGAAGGTATGCCCGAGCAACATAATCGACGCTGAGGTTGACGCTGTCGCCCTGTGCGAGGTGCTCCGTCTCGATGGTGGCGAGCATCGCATAGGCCCAGCACAGGGAGCTGTTGCCTTGGTTTTTGACTGGTGTGACGGGCAACATCAGGTCGCGGTGAAACACGCGGGGGGCGGGCAAAGGCTTCTTTCTGAGCCCATTGCCCTGCCATAGTGCCACCACTGCCACCGCACAGCAGACCATCGCGGCGATGGCGAGCCCAATTATCCGTCTCTTTCCTATTCCTTTGGTTGCCATATTTTATTCCACGGCATTATTGATCATGTCCTCCGTCTTCCACGGTGCGGGTGCTCCGCCGAGGTATTTGTGAAACCATTCGAGGTGGGCATTGTAGTACACAGGCATCGAGCGGAGCGTGTTGGGCCAGTGGCCGTCGTTGTCGAAGATGATGAGCCGGCTCGGTATGCCCAGGGTCTGAAGCGTGCTGAAGTAGGCCAGGCTTTGGTTATAGGACACCCGGTAGTCGCGTTCGCCGGTGATGATCAGCGTCGGGGTCTTGAAGTTCTGTACATATTCCGATGGAGAAAACTTCTTATACAGTGTGGAGTTCCACGGTTGCCCGTTCAACTCGAAGTTGGGGAACCACAGTTCCTCCGTCGTTCCCCACATGGAGGGCAGGTCATAGAGTCCCATCATGGACGCCAGGCACTTGAAGGGGTGCTTGTGGCCCTGCAGCCAGTTCATGAAGTAGCCGCCATAGCTCCACCCCATCGCCCCCATGCGGTCCTTGTCAACATACGGCAGCTTTGCCAATGCGTCGGCAACGGCCAGCACATCCTCGTAGGGCTTGCCGCCCCAGTCCTGCGAGATGGCGCGTGTGAAGGCCTGTCCGTAGCCCGTGGAGCCGTGGGGGTTGGGATAAGCCACGACGTAACCAGCTCCGGGGTACACCTGCCAGTCGCCTCTGTAGGAGTCCATCCACTGCATTTGCGGGCCGCCATGCACGTTGATGACGAGCGGATACTTCTTGTTGGGGTCGAAATTGTGTGGTTTGACGATGAAGACGTGCACGGAGTCGCCGTCAGCCCCCATCACCCACATCTGCTCCGAGGGGCGGATGTCCACCTCTTCTTCCAGTTTCTGGTTGTAGAAGGTGAGCTGCTCTTCCCCACCCTTGCGCTCATTGGCCTTGTATAGGTCCACGGGCTTTCCGGTAGTGGTGTAGGTATAATAAACGTTACCTTTGCCATCGCAGTCGAAACCCTGTATGGCGCGCTGCCTGACGACCGGTTTCCACCGCCCGCTCTTGAGGTTCAGCTTGTAGAGAGGCTCGTAGCCACGCTCCGGGGTGAGGAAGTAGATGTCCTTGGAGTCGTCGCTCCATTTGAAGTCTTCCACCCAGTTGTCGAGCTTTTCGGTCAGGACGCGCTTCTCTCCCGTCGTCCTGTCGTAGATGGCGAGGCGGAAGCGGTCGCTCTCATAGCCCGGAATGGTCTGAAAGCGGTAGGCAATGTAGCGGCCGTCGGGCGAGTAGAGCGGCTGTCCGTCCCACGCGGGGTTGTCCTTGGTGAGGCAACGGGCCTCGCCCCCCGTCACGGAGACCGTCCAGAGGTCGCAGTTGGTGGAGGCTTCCTGATGCCGGTCGCGGTTGGAGGTGAAGCAGATTTCCTTGCTGTCGGGCGAGAAAGCAAAGAGGCCTGCGCCGCCGTTGGGCGAGAACACGGGCGAATGCCACGTGCCGGGGGTCACGTCTGTGTAGGTGCCTGTGGTGAGGTCGCCGACGATGATGTGCTGGAACCGACCGTCTTGGTACTCCGTCCAGTGGCGGAAGAGCAGACTGTCGGCGATGTGGGCGTGTACGGGGCCCGCCTCTTTCCGCCGTTTGCGCTCCATATTGGCCTTGGCATCGGCGCCAAGGTCGGGGTACACCTCTGCCGTGAAGGCCACATAGCGGCCATCGGGCGACACAAGGGCGTCGCTAACGCCCATCGCAAAGTCAGTGAGCTGGGTGCTCTGGCCTGTGGCGGGGTCCATGCGGTAGAGCTGCGCCGTGCCCGAGGCGTAGCTGGTGAAGTAGAGCGACTTGCCGTCGCGGCTCCATTGCGGGGCAAAGCTGCGCCCGTTGGTGGTCAGCGTGCGCGTCTGGCCGCCCTTTCCCGTCTCCTTCAGGACGATGTTTGTCTTCGACGACCGCTCCTCGAGGCTCTGCTGCGTGGTGGTGAAGGCCAGGCGGGTGCCGTCGGGACTCAGTTGCGGTGCGCCGACATACTGTGAGCGATATACGTCCTCGATGGTAAAGGCGCGCTTCTGCGCCATGACCTGTCCCGCGCCGAGCGTCATCAGCAAGGTGGCGTAGGAGAGTATTTGAGTCGATAAAGTCTTGTTGTTCATCTTTTAATGATAGGTTTCTTGCAAAGTTACGCCAAAACTTTGGTATGACCAAACAAATGTCGCATTCTTTTACGTATCCTATTTTTGCGCAATGGGTAATCTTTTGATTTCCAACGCTGTACGAACCGGTTCTGTTTTTAAATTAAAAACATGGAGTTTTAATTTATTTTTCTTCAATTTTTAAATTAAAAATTTTTGCAATATGGCCTCTATGGTGTGGTGATGCGGACGATATGGGACTGCTGTATAGGCCCATTGCCCTCGCCAGAGAATAAGACTTGCCAGCCTGTTGCTGGTTGTTCGCCGCAACAAACCGTGCAGATAAAGTGGAGAAAATAGTTACTGTTTGTCGTATAATAGAAACGCAACTGTGCACTTTGCAGCGTTTTGTCGACTCAAGGTGCTGTGATTCTCAGTTAAAATATTTAACTTTGCGGCAGTAAAGCGCAACTATTAACAAATAAATACTATTTATCGCATGAGAAAGAACTACCCTACCCTCTTCTCCTTGCTGCTCTCGATGGCCTTGATGCCGTCGGCAGTGTCAGCCCAGGACAACGACCCCGTCATCCATACGCCCCCTGCGGGAACGGTCTATAACCTCTATCGCCAGACGACGGGATATGAGTCGTTCTTCTACAACGCCATGTCGCACGAGAGTAGCGGCGACTGGAGCCGTCTGGTCGTGACCGATGACGGCGAGGTGTATATGGAAAACCCCGTCAATGCCTTCTACACCAACTCATGGATGAAGGGCTACAAGGCCCAGGGCGACACCATTTGCTTCGACTTTCCACAGGCCATATACAGCGAGGAAGGCGCGTCGGGCACACAGTATGGCTACCTTCGCCGCATGACCCTGACGGCGGACGGCAAGAATTATGAGCCGGCCACCGACGGACAGACGATGAAATACGTCTTCAGAAACGACTCTTTGATCAAGGTCGACGACGCTTTGCTCGGTGTATGCACCGATCAGGGCGCATGGGTGAGCTATGGTGAGCTGACCTCCGTGAACCATGTGGTGAACGACAACGACATCCGGCCCGCCGATGCCGCCTCGGTGCACGACGGAATGATGCTCTACATGAGCGGGACGGCGGCGCGTCAGTATCCCGTGAAGACGGCCATAGAGGGCGACAAAGTCTATATCGGCAGCCTGACAACCAACCTTCAGGGGGGCTACTGGATGAGGGGCGAGCTGAAGGACGGCGTGGCCACGTTCCCATCGTCGCAGCTTCTGGGCATCGACACCATCACCCGCACCTACGTCTATGCCGTCAACGCCAACGTGACCGAGCAGGAAGACCCCTATTCGGGCACCTATTATGAGCCTTCCTTCCTCGACGAGCCCATCCAGTTTGCCTATAATGCCAATGATGGCACCCTTTTCTTCCGCGGAAACCTTGTAGTTAACAAGGGCGTGGACACCGTTTCGCTGGGCACGGCCTACGATATTTACCAGCATCCGCAGATTTCGGCGTGGGAAGACGTGCCCGGTCAGCCGCTGCCCCCAATCTTTACCAACTACATGCCGTTCGGACCGTCACCCTATGGGGGCGAGGACGGAGGCATAGAGTTCAAGGTCAGCTTCTACGATGTGGAGGGAAACTACCTCAATCCGCTGAAATTGTTCTACAACATCTACTTCGACGATGAGCTGTACACCTTCTCTCCCGACCTGTACACCGACCTTGAGCAGCCCATGACCGACATTCCGTTCAGCTATAAAGACCGCGACTTCGAGCATGTCGATGAGAATACGCGCCGCATCTACTTCTACAAGGACTACCAGAGGTTTGGTGTCGAGGCGTTTTACATCGATGGCGAGACGCGTATCGGGTCGGGTGTGACCACCTACGACGTCGATCCGTCGGGCATCAGCGACGCCTCTGGGGCTGACAAGAAGGTGGAGAGCGTGACCTACACCGACCTTTCGGGCCGTCAGATGGACCGTCCGACGCGCGGTATCAGCCTCCGCACCGTGAGATACAGCGACGGAACGGTCGTCACACAGAAGATCATGTCGGTCAGCCGCCGATAGATTCAGTCATCGATTGGCGCGCATCGTCGCGCCAACCCTTTTGGGTGGGCAAAGGGAAGATGTTGTCCCCCAAGGCAAAGGGTCTGGCCTTTGCATCCCTTCCCTGCCCCCCAAATTCTTTTTCCACCATCCCATTGCTTCCGCAATCGGTCGGGAAAAGAAGCAGTTCGGCTTCCTTTTTGCCGCCATTGCGCCGCCAATCCAAGAAAGTTTTTGTAATTTTGCCCACAAGGAGCACCCCTCCTGGATGGACAGGAAGCCTGTCCGACCAAAAGAATACTACCATTTGAAATCATGAAGAAAGCTACCCTACCCTTCGCGCTGCTTGCGCTTGCGTTGCCATTACAGGCACAAGTGCGCATGGACTATGAGAAACTGTCGGCCGGCAAAGGCGAGTTCACCACCAAATTTGTACTCCACAACCAGAGCGGACAGCCCATGGGCGCCGACTGGAACATCTATTTCTCCCAGCTTCCCATTTACCCTCACGGGCTGAGTACGCCCCTGCTGACTATCCAACCCGTGCTGGCCAACTACTTTAAGCTGTCGCCCACGGAGGCTTGGACACCCCTTGCGAGCGGCGATTCGCTGGTCTTCAGTGCGACATTTGGGGGTGACTTGAGCCGCGAAAGCTATGTGCCCGAGGGCATGTTTATCGTGGGAAAGGACGGGAAACCGCAGCCAGTGGAGTTCCATGCAAGGCCTTTTGCCGACCAAGAGCTTACGCGCGACGTGGCCAAAAACTACCGTAACAACGCCCGTCTGGCCGCTTCCCCCACCCTTTCGGCTGCCGACGTGCTGCCGTCGGTCAAGCAATCGGTGGTCAAGGAGGGCATCTGCGACCTCAGTCAGGGCTTCTTTCTCGTGCCGGACACGCTGTCGGGCAATGAGGGACGGCTGTTAGCCGATGACTTGACCAGCCAGATGGGGCTCGCCTTCAGTGCCAACGGCGTACCCATCCGGCTGTGCGTCGATGCCAGTCTGCCCTCCAAGGAGGAGGAATACTACGAGTTGAGCATTGCCCCCGAGGCCATCAGCATTGTCGGAAAGAGCACACACGCCGTGTGGAACGCCACGCGCACGCTGCTCGCCCTGCTCCGCAACCCGCTCAATGCGCACGGAAAGCTCCACGCTATGGATGTGAAGGACTGGCCAGACTTCGGCTATCGCGGGCAGATGATAGACATAGCGCGCAACTTTACCCCTTATAGTAGGCTGCTGAAGGTGGTCGATGCCTTGGCCGATTACAAGCTAAGCGTGCTCCATTTGCACTTTTGTGACGACGAAGGGTGGCGATTGGAGATACCCGGTCTGCCTGAACTCACGGCGATTGGGGCACGACGGGGCTACACCATGGACGAGAGCGAGTGCCTTTTCCCTGGATACGACGGGCATTATGACCCCAATGGCGCTACGACAGGCAACGGATTCCTCACCCGAGAGCAGTTTATCAGCCTGCTGCGCTACGCTAAGGCACGCCATGTGAGCGTAGTTCCCGAGGTGGAATGTCCCGGACATGCGCGCGCTGCCATCCGTGCGATGGAGGCAAGGTATGAGAAATACAAGCTGACTGACCCCGAAAAGGCGCTCGAATACCGCCTAATCGACCCCAAAGACAGCTCCAAATACACCTCAGCACAGGGATATCATGACAATGTTATAGACCCCGGACTGCCTTCTTCGTTCACTTTTATGAAGAAAATCATAGATGAAGTGCTGCTGATGTACCAAGAAGCGGGGGTGACTATGCCTTTCCTGCACCTCGGTGGCGACGAGGTGGCCGACAATGTGTGGACAGGTTCGCCTGCCGCCAAGCAGCTTTCGGAGCGCGAGGGAGTGAAAGGAAAGGAGGAAATCAGCTCTTGGTTCTATGAAAAGATTATCCGTTACATGGCGCAACGGGGCGTGAAGTTTGGCGGATGGCAGGAAATCGTCACGCGGCACCGGCCGCTCGATACGCCGTTTATGAAGCAATGGGCTGGTGGAATCAACCTCTGGTCGGCCGTTCCGGAGTGGGGTAGTGGCAAGGAATATCACGAAATGGCCAACAATGGGTGGCCAGTCATCATGAGTGACGTGACCAATTGCTACCTCGACCTGGCTTACAGCCGCCATCCGGAAGAACCCGGCTTGCAGTGGGGCGGCACGGTAGACGAGGCCGTGGCGTTCGCTTTGATGCCCTATGACTTCTATCGCTCCATGCATGACAGCATCAATGGGCAGCCAAGACAGTGGACCAGCACGCCCACAGGGCTGGAGCCGCTCAGCCAGAAGGGCAGAAAGAACATCGTTGGGGTGCAAGGTCAGTTGTGGGCGGAGTGCATTCGCGGCCCGCAATGGGTGGAATACCAGCTCTTCCCGAAAGCACTTGGACTGCTGGAGCGTGCTTGGAATGCCGTGCCCGAGTGGGAATCGCTGCAGGGTGGGGCAGCAGAGACCACCTATTTCCGCGCCCTTTCCACCTTCTACAAGAAGATAGCCGACTGCGAAATGCCCGCATGGGCGGCGCAAGGGCTTAACTTTCGCATCCCCAACCCAGGGCTTCAGCTCGTCGATGGAAAGGTAATGGCCAACAGTCCAGTAGGGGGAACGATACGTTACACCACCGATGGCTCTACGCCCACGGCCTCGTCGCCAGTCTATACCGCCCCCGTGGCCTTCGATGGCAAGGTGTTTAAGGCGCGTTTATATAAAGAAGGCAAGGAAAGTGTGACTTCCGTACTGATAAGATAAGCTGAAATAAATACAGAAGATCGCCCCGTATGGCCAGTGATAGGGTAGGGCAGCAATGCCTTCACTCCCTATATTGTCTACCATACGGGGCGGTTTTGCGTGTAGATACCTTTGGTTTTCCACTGCCTACGGGATGGTCCTGTGTGTTGATGCCTCTCACTTTGCGTTACAACGGTGGGTTTACCGCATGGCAAACTATTCGGAACGACCCGACAAAAGACAGGACAATGGCACGTGGAAGAGCAATAAAAACGCTTCCATGCTGCGCCAAATCGGGTGCAACATGGAAGCGGATGGGGTAGGGAAGTGCGCTTTTCTTATTCTGATACGGCCTTGGCGCGGCAGCTTCTCACGATGGCCCACACGCCCAAAGCAATGAGGGGGATGCTCAATATCTGCCCCATGTCGAGCGGAAGAGATGCCTCAAACGGCTCTTGCACCTCTTTAGTGAACTCGATAAAGAAGCGGAAGGTGAACACAAGCGTCAGGCACAGACCGAAATAGAGGCCCGTTCCCACGCGGTCGCGGTGCTTTCTGTAAATCAAATAGATGATGACGAAGAAGCAGGCGTAGGCTATCGCCTCGTAAAGCTGCCCGGGATGGCGCGGCGCCTTGTCGACATTGGCAAAGATAAAGGCCCAAGGCACGTTGGTAACGTTGCCGATAATCTCCGAATTCATGAGGTTTCCCAGGCGGATGAAGCACGCCGTGATGCACGATACCACCCCCATGAGGTCGAGTACCGCCCATGCCGGCATCTTGTACCGCCGGATATAGAGCCAAAGACCTAAGAGAAGCCCCACCACACCACCGTGACTGGCCAGTCCGGCGAACCCTGTGAACTTCCATCCGCCGCCCTCCAGGAAGTGGATGGGGAGGAACATCTCCACGATATGGGTGCCCGAGGAGAGGAAATAGTCCGGCTCATAGAAGAGGCAATGGCCCAGACGCGCGCCCGCCAGCACGCCAACGAAGACGTAGAGGAAGAGCGGATCAAACTTCTCGTCGCCGTAATGCTGCTCTTTGTAGAGCCGCTTCATGAGAAAATAGGCCAGCGTCAGCCCCACCAGCCAGCAAAGGGCGTACCAGCGTATGGACAGCGAGCCGACGTGGAACGCCACCTCCGAGGGCTGCCAATAGATGTAAAGCGGATTCATGACAGGATGGATTGGTTACACGTTGAATCGGAAGTGCATGATGTCGCCGTCCTGCACCTCATAGTCTTTGCCCTCAATGCCGAGCTTTCCCGCCTCGCGCACGGCGGCCTCGGAGCCGTAATGGAGGTAGTCCTCATACTTGATGACCTCGGCACGGATGAAACCTTTCTCGAAGTCGGTGTGGATAACGCCGGCGCATTGCGGCGCTTTCCAGCCCTTGTGGAACGTCCATGCCTTCACTTCCATTTCCCCTGCGGTGATGAAAGTCTGCAAGTTGAGCAGGTGATACGCCTTTTCGATGAGGCGGTTCACGCCACTTTCCTCCAGTCCCAGCTCCTCCAGAAACATCTTTTTGTCCTCGTAGGAGTCGAGTTGGGCGATGTCTTCCTCCGTCTTGGCGGCAATCACCATGGCCTCCGCACCCTCCTCGCGGGCAATCTCCTCTATCTTCCGGCTGTATTCGTTGCCCGTTTTGGCGCTGTCCTCATCGACATTGCACACATAGAGCACCGGCTTCGTTGTCAGAAGGAACAAGTCGTGGGCGGCCTGTTGCTCCTCCTTCGACTCAAACGTGACCGCACGGGCATTCTTGCCCTGCTCCAACACCGCCTTGTAAGCCTCCAGTACCCCGACCAGTGTCTTGGCATCCTTGTTGCCTAAGGTCGCTATCTTCTGCTGTTTGGCGAGCTGTGCCTCGATGGTCTCCAAGTCCTTGAGCTGCAGTTCGGTGTCGATAATCTCCTTATCCTCCACCGGATCGACGGGAGCACCGCCCTCACGCACCACATTGGGGTCGTCGAAGCAGCGGATGACGTGGATGATGGCATCGCATTCGCGGATGTTTCCGAGAAACTTGTTGCCCAGTCCCTCACCCTTTGAGGCTCCCTTGACGAGACCGGCAATGTCCACAATGTCGCACGTGGCGGGCACAATGCGACCCGGATGCACGATTTCGGCCAGCTTGTTGAGCCGCTCATCAGGCACGGAAATCACACCGAGGTTAGGCTCAATCGTACAGAAAGGATAGTTAGCTGCCTGCGCTTTCGCGCTCGACAGGCAGTTGAAGAGGGTGGACTTTCCCACGTTGGGGAGTCCGACAATGCCACATTTTAATGCCATGAGTTTCTTAGACGTTTTGTTTTCAACCTGCAAAAATACGGAAATAAAACGACATTACGCCCCCTTCTCCCCGTTATTAGCACCTGTTAATACTTTTTCCTCCTCGCCTGATTCTGTGAACAGCCCTTTCCTCTTTCTGTTTTTATTGCTCAGAAAGGACGGAAATGCCTACATGATGAACCCAACCCATTGCCCAACCGACTAAGTCTGTTGAATAAAACAACGAGTTTTATTGTCTGATATATTAAAAAAACTAAATATTCATCTTACTATAAGGAGTTATTTGCATTGCGATGATAATTTTTGTAGATTTGCCAACGAGTTTGAATGAAAGCAAAACCCAAATTACTAATTCTAAAATAATGTGACGATGAAGAACGGATTTCAAACAAAAGACTGGGTGCTCATGGTCTTTGCGATTCTTATTTCCTCCTTGGTGTTTGCTTTTGGCAAGGGCAGTACAGGAGGTAACATTATGCTCACCCTGTGTGTTCTGCTACTGGGTTACTTGATAATCCCTTGTCTTTTCAAAGTGAAATGGAGGGCGTTGGTTCAAGAACATCAGTATGGTGGGCTGGCGTTTCATGCGGTTATTTCCATTATACTCCTCGTTTACTTCTGCCGATGTGTCATGGACTTGCTCCATGCTTGGGCGATATTGGCGTAGAATGAGTTGCAGAACAGGCTCTATCCCAATGGGGTATGAGCCGTTTTGTTTAGGCATATAGCCTAAAACGCTCCAATTTTTAATTTAAAAACCAGAGAAAAATAAATTAAAAATTGAAGAAAAATAAATTAAAAATCGTGGGCTTTTCAATGAAAAGCCCACGCAATACGTAACCTGTTGGTTGTCAAGAGGGTAGGGGAGCTGTGGCGAACCCGTGCCTATGGATGGATAATCTCCAATCGGTCATTAGACCGGGAACGGCAAAATGGTGAGGATTTTCTCCCTCTTTCCGCCGCCATCTACTGACCGATTGGGGATCAATGCGTTAGAAATTAAATTGCTCGAGCTTCAATCCGTCGACGGCAATGGCGTTGAGCTGCGGCACAAGGCGCGTGAAGTGCTCCGAATGGGAGTGGGCGTCGAGTGAAGGTTGGTCCTGCCATGTCTCGCAAATCATGCCCACGAGCGGACGGGTGTGGCTGAAGAATACGTCGTAGGCCACGTTGCCAGCGTCCTTGCGCGACTTCTCGACCAGCTCTTGGGCCAAAGTGATAAACTCCTTTTTCTTCTCTTCATCGGCGAGGGTGAAGAAACAATTCAAACGTATCATGTTTCTTTTATTTGTTGGTGAAACTTATCCTTCGATAAAAGGCACTCGGCGAGGGTGCCCAATGCCTTTGTCTGTTGTCTTATACCTTGCTTTTGCGGCTCATATAGCGCACGGGGAAGTAGACGGCCAGCCATCCTACGGCGATGACTGTGAGGAAGATGACGACCACGTCCCACGGGTGCACGCTCACGGGATAGGCGTCGACGATGTAGTTTCCGCTGCTGCTGCCGAGCTTCACCAGGCCGTAGCGTTGCTGGATGAGGCAGAGGAGCAGTCCTGTGCCGATGCCTATGATGGCGCCCAGGAGGGCGATCAGTCGGCCTTCGAGCAGGAAGATGCGCGTGATGGTGCGGTCGCTGGCTCCGAGAAAGCGCAAGGTGGCGATGTCGTCGCGCTTGTCAATGATGAGCATCGAGAGCGAACCGACGATGTTGAAGCACGCCACGAGGAGGATGAAGGTGAGAAAGGCGTAGGCGAAGAGCTTCTCCACCTGCATGACCTTGAAGTTGTCGGCCTGCTGTTCGTAGCGGTCCTTCACGGTGAAGCGGCTGCCCAGCAGTGCCTTTATCTCTTTCTTGGCCTTGTCGATGTCCACCCCGGGCTTCATTCGCAGCTCCAGCGACGTGATTTCCCCCTGCCTGTCGAAGAGTCTTCGGGCGAGACTGATGCTCGTCAGGATGTATTTGCGGTCGTATCGGCTCTGTTTTACCTGGAAAACCACGCCTGGCGAGAGCACGGAGTCTTCGGTGAAGGCCTCCGTGGGGTTGCTCATGTCGTACTGTCCCTGCCGTGCGGGGGCGTAGAGGTAGAGGTAGTCGGGCCAGTCGGTGCCCGTGCCAAGGTCTTTTGCAATCCAGATGCCGGGCACGGCGTAGTCCAAATTGGCCTGTGAGAGCTGGAAATCGCCGTCGCCATAGAGGATATTGCGGATGTTGGTGAGCGAGTCGAAGTTGGCTTCCACTCCCTTTACCGTCACCATCTTCTGTCGGTCGCGATACACAGCGAGTGCTTGGTCCTCCACACACTGCGTGGCCACGGCGACAAAGGGGAGCCGCTTCACCTTCTCCAAGGCCGGATCGTCGGCTGGAGCCGCCTTTCCGGTGGCGGGTTGCACCTTGAGTTGCGGGTCGAACTCGGTGAAGAGCGACGCGATGAGGTCGGCAAAGCCGTTGAAACTGCTCATTACCACCACCATAGCCATCGTTGCCACGGCCACACCCAGCACAGCTATGACGCTGATGAGGTTGATGGCGTGGGTGCTTTTCTTGGAGAAAAGGTAGCGGCGGGAGACAAAAAGCGGGAAATTCACTTCTTCAGCAGCTCGTCAATGTGGTCGATGTAGTCGAGTGAGTCGTCGAGATGGAAGCGCAGTTCGGGAATGATGCGCAGCTGATTGCGTACGCGCCGTCCCAGCTCATAGCGCACTTGCTTCTCGTTGGTGTTGATATTGCGGAGCAGCTCCTCTGCCTTCTCCGAGGGGAAGATGCTCAGATAGGCGGTGCAGATGCTCAGGTCGGGGCTTACACGCACCCGGGTGACGCTCACGAGCACGCCGTGCATCATGCGAGTTTGGCTCTGAAAGATGGTGGCCAGCTCCTTTTGCAGGAGGCGGGCTATGCGGTTTTGTCTTGTTTCTTCCATGTTTTTTTCTTATATTGAAATGTCTATGGCGAGTGCAAAGTTACTCAATCTTACTGAGATATGGGCTATATTGCCGTTACAAATTACCGTTTGCGGACGATCGTGAGGCCGTCGCGCATGGGCAGGATTACCCGCTCTACACGTGTGTCCTGCGCCACGATGTCGTTGAAGCGGCGTATTCCCACCGTCTGTTGGTCGCGGTCGTAGGCGGGGTCGACCACATGGCCGTCCCAAAGGGTGTTGTCGGCCAGGATAAACCCGCCCTTTCGGAGCAGGGCGAGGGCCATTTCGTAGGTCTCGGGGTACGTGCGCTTGTCGCCATCAAGGAAAATGAGGTCGAATTGCAGCCCCAAAAGTGGGGCCAGCTGGTTGGCATCGCCGATGCGGTAGTCGATATAGCTGCCCAATCCCGACCCTTTTATCCACCCACGGGTGAACTTTTCCAGCTCGTCATTGACATCAAAGGTGTGTATGATGCCTCCTTCGCCCACCTCCTTCAGTCCCTCAGCCATACAGAGGGAGCTGTATCCCGTGAACGTACCCACCTCCAGGATGTGCCTTGGGCGTATCATGGTGACCAGCATCTTGAGCAATCGGCCCTCAACATGGCCGCTCACCATGCGCCCGTGGAGCGTATGCAGGTGGGTGGCACGCCAAAGTCGGTGCAGATAGTCGCCCTCTGGGTCGCTGTGCTGCTCGATGTAGCGTTGCAGTTCTTCCGTCATACCTCTTTGTACTCTTCCTTTTCCTGCTCCGGTTGTCTGGCGGCAGCCCTGCCGAGGAAGCTCTCCACGGCCAGTCGGTAGCCGTCTAAGCCGAGCCCAATGATGCTTCCGATGCACGCAGGGGCGATAATAGATCGGTGGCGGAAGTCCTCCCGTGCGGCGATGTTGCTCAAGTGAACCTCCACGACGGGTGCGGCGATGGCGCGTATGCAGTCGAGTAGGGCGACGCTGGTGTGGGTATAGGCTGCCGCATTGAGGATAATGCCGTCGTAGGCAGCCCCCGCGGCCTGCAGTTTGTCGACCAGTGCGCCCTCATGGTTGCTCTGGAAGTAGGCCAACTCCACTTGGGGGAACTGCTTTCGGAGCTTGGTGAGGCAGTCGTCCATCGTCTCCCGCCCATAGATGTCGGGTTCGCGCGTGCCCAAGAGGTTGAGGTTGGGTCCGTTGATGATGATGATTTTCATGCGTTTCCTTGTCGTATGATGGTGTAAAGGTACTATCTATTAGCAATATAGACAATCCATTGGAATGGAGAGACGGTGCATCTTTGCCCACGAATCCGTCGCTTTCTCAGTGTGCCTCCAGCCAGTTGTGCCCCCAACCAGCATCGGCAATCAAGGGCACGGAGAGTTGATAGGCGTGCTCCATCTCCTCGACGACAATGCGCTCCACGCGCTCTTTCTCTTCCGGGAAGACCGAAAAGTTGAGCTCGTCGTGTACTTGCAGAATCATTTTGGAGCGGATACCCTCCTCCTTGAAGCGTCGGTGGATGCGTATCATGGCCACCTTGATGATGTCGGCCTCGCTCCCTTGTATTGGCGCATTGATGGCATTGCGCTCTGCAAAGCCCCTGACGGTGCCGTTTCGCGAGTTGATGTCGGGCAGATAGCGGCGGCGGTGGAAGATGGTCTCGGCGTAACCCTTTTGCCGTGCGGTCTCTTTGGCCTGCTCCATATAGGCGTGTACCTTGGGGAAAGTTTTGAAATAGTCGGAGATAAGGTCTCGTGCCTCCCCGTTGGGTATGCCCATTCGCTGGGCAAGACCGAAGGGTGTGATGCCGTAGATGATGCCGAAGTTGGCCTGTTTGGCCTTTTTGCGCTGTGCGTCGTCCACCTCTTCCATTGTCTCATGCCATATTTTGGCCGCCGTGGCACGGTGAATGTCCTGCCCATTGCGGAAGGCTTCGATCATGTTTTCGTCGCCACTGAGGTGCGCCATGATGCGAAGCTCTATCTGAGAGTAGTCGGCAGAGAAGAAGAGGCAGCCCTCTTCGGGCACGAAACACTTGCGTATCTCCTTGCCATCATCATCCCTTACGGGGATGTTTTGCAAGTTGGGGTCGCTCGATGACAGCCTTCCCGTAGCGGTAATGGCCTGGTTGAATGAGGTGTGAATGCGTCCGGTGCGTGGGTTGATGAGCTTCGGGAGAGCATCGACGTAGGTGCCTAATAGCTTTTTCAAGCCCCTGAAAGCGAGGATGTTGTCCACGATGGGATGCTTTCCGGCTAAGGATTGCAGCACCTCCTCGGAGGTGACATACTGCCCCGTCTTTGTCTTTTTGGGCTTTTCCGATAGGTGCAGTTTTTCGAAAAGAATCTCGCCGACCTGCTTCGGACTCGCTATGTTGAACCTTTCTCCCGCCTCTTCATAGATACATTCTTCGTATTGGTGCAGTCGTTCGTTGAAGATGCGCGAGGTATCTTGCAGGGCTTCGGTGTCCAGACGTACTCCCGTCTGCTCCATATCCGCCAGTACGGGGACGAGAGGCATCTCGATTTGCCAGAACAAGTCTTCGCCTCCAACTTCCTTTAGCTTTGGTTCGAGTGCGTGATAGAGCCGCAATGTGACATCGGCATCCTCGCAAGCATACTCGTAGACCGCCTCGGGTGCAAGGTCAAGCATGTTCTTTTGTCCCTTTCCTTTTGCCCCAATGAGTTCCTCTATGTGTACGGTCTGATAGTGAAGGTACACCTCTGCGAGGTAGTCCATGCCGTGATGGAGTTCCGGTTGGATAATATAATGGGCAAGCATCGTATCGAATAGTCGGCCTTGCAGGTTGACATCGTAGTTGTGGAGCACCTCCATGTCATACTTAATGTTTTGCCCTACCTTGAGGATTTCGGCGTCTTCAAAGAGTGGTTTGAAGATAGAAACCATTTTTAAGGCTTCTTTACGATTGGCTTTCACAGCCACATACCACGCCTCTTTTTCCTCCACGGCAAAGCTAAATCCCACCAATTCGGCCTCAATGGCGTGAGTAGAGGTCGTCTCTGTGTCTAAACAAAGAATTTGTTTTGTCCGTAAAAAGTCACAAAGTTTGCTTGCATCCTCTTCATTATCAATGAGATGATACTTGTGAGGTGTAGTTTTAATGCTGTCATACTGCGCATTTTCCAACGCAACCTTGCCGTCTGGTGAGATTTCTTGGAACAGACTGAGCTGCTTTTCGGCGTTTTGGCTTGCTTTTACCGGCTGACCAAGAAATTTATTGGTGAGGTTCTTAAACTCCAATTCGTCGAAAAGTTTTCTCAATTTCTCCGCATCCGGCTCCTGACACCTCAGTGCTTCGAGGTCAAGACTTATGGGAACGTCCTGCCTTATGGTCGCGAGGAAATACGAAAGTTTGATGTCGGCAGTGGCATTCTCCACCTTTTCCTTCATCTTTCCTTTGAGTTGGCTCGTGTTGGCCAAGAGATTGTCGACCGAACCAAACTGATTGATGAGCTTTACCGCCGTCTTCTCGCCCACACCTGGGCATCCTGGGAAGTTGTCTGCGCTGTCTCCCATGAGCGCAAGGAGGTCAATGACCTGCGACGGTGACTGTATGCCATACTTTTCGCGCACCTCTTCCACGCCCACGATGTCGTATCCGCCGCCATGACGGGGCTTATACATCTTCACGTTGTCCGCTATCAGCTGTCCATAGTCCTTGTCGGGGGTGAGCATATAGGTCAGAAAGTCCAACTTACTGGCTTGGTGCGCCAGCGTTCCTATCACATCGTCAGCCTCAAACCCATCCTTTTGCAACACGGGGATATGCATTGCGCCGAGAATTTCTTTGATAATGGGCACCGCATGCTTGATGTCCTCGGGCGTTTCCGGCCGTTGCGCCTTGTAGGCGGGGTACTTCTCGTGTCGGAAAGTCTTCCCATGGTCGAAGGCCACGCCCATGTAGTCAGGCTGTTCCTTAGTCAAAACCTCGTGCAGCGTATTGCAAAAGCCCAATATGGCCGAGGTATTCACTCCCTTACTGTTGATGCGTGGTGAGCGAATCAGTGCGTAGTAGGAGCGGTAGATGAGCGCGTAAGCGTCAAGAAGAATCAGTTTTGGCATGCTAAAGAAGATATTTTTCAAGTGTAAAAGTACAAACTTTTTGGCAAATTCTGTGATTTAATCAGTAATTTTGCATCAAATTTTGGATGTTCATGGACTACGTGTCGCTCATCACTGAGCCTATTTCAAAAGAATTAACCGATTTCATCGGTCTTTTCAACAGCAGCCTTGCCCACGAAAACGGTATGCTCGGCTGTGCGCTGGAGCACGTAAAGCAGCGCGCAGGAAAGCGGATGCGCCCCATTTTGATTTTGTTGATGGCGAAAAACTTCGGAAAGGTGTCGCGGGTGACGCTCCATTCCGCCGTAGGACTGGAGCTTTTGCACACCGCATCGCTCATCCACGACGATGTTGTTGACGAGGCCAAGGAGCGAAGGGGGCAGCCAAGTGTCAACGCGCTGTTTGATAACCGTGTGGCTGTGCTTGTAGGCGACTTCGTTCTCTCTACCGCACTACTTCATATTTCCCACAGCGATGACTTCAGAATAGTCGAACGACTGGCCAGTCTGGGTCAAAGACTCTCCAATGGAGAGATTCTTCAGCTCACGAACATCCAGAACAGCGAAGTCTCCGAGGAGGTTTACTACGAGATTATCAAGAACAAGACCGCTGCACTCTTCAGTGCTTGCGCCGCAATCGGTGCTTTGTCCGTCGGTGCGAGTGGTGAGGAGGTGACGGCAGCTGAGGAGTTTGGCCGCAACGTGGGGATTATTTTCCAGATCCGTGATGACATATTCGACTATTATGACGATTCATCTATCGGCAAGCCCACGGGCAACGATATGGCAGAAGGAAAACTGACGTTGCCCGTCATTTACGCTTTGCGCCATGCGGGCCAGCCAGAACACTGGAAGCTGGTGGAGAAAGTGAAGAACGGAACGATTACGCAAGCCGAGGAGGATTGCTTAGTGGCTTTTGCCAAGGAGCATGGGGGAGTGGCGTATGCGGAGCAAAAGATGCGTGACTATCATCAGCATTGCCTCGGATTCATCGATAAATATTGCCACGATACGCACATTGCAGCGTCGCTGCGTGCTTATCTCGACTACGTGTGTGAGCGCACCAAGTAGGGTAGAGGGGCGTTGCTGACCACACGTTTGCGGCAAGTTAATACAATAATGGCCAGATCAATTCGGATGTTTCCGAATGGGTCTGGCCATTATCGTAGGTCGAAGACTGCCCCTATGTCGGTTTCGCGAACCGATGGAATGGGGCGATTATAGTGTGTGGGAATCAGAAAAACTTCACCTCTTCGCCCACAATCTCGCTCAACAGCAGGTTGGCCAAACGGCTTGTTCCCAGTCGGAACCAGCGGTTGGTGAGCCACTTTTCACCGAGTACCTCCTTGACGATGGTGTAGTAGATGACCGCATCCATCACCGTATTGATGCCTCCTGCGGGCTTCAGCCCCACCTGTATGCCCGTCTTCTGGTAATACTCCTTGATAGCCTGACACATCACATACACGGCCTCGGGCGTGGCGGAAACCTTCTCCTTGCCCGTGGAGGTCTTGATATAGTCGGCACCGGCATACATCGACAGTATGGCGGCTTTCTTGATGTTGGACGCTGACCCGAGATCACCCGTCTCCAAGATGACCTTCATGGGTACTTCCTGGCCGCAGGTCTCCTTCAATTCCTCGATTTCATCGCACATACTCTCATAGGCTCCAGACAGAAACTTGCCCACAGGCATGACGATATCTATCTCATTGGCGCCATCCTTGATGGCCAGTGCCGTTTCGGCTACCTTCACTTCGATGAGGGCTTGCGACGAGGGAAAGGAACCACTGACGCACGCTATGTCCACGCCGTCGACCTCAAGGGTGTCGCTCACCACCTCCGCAAAGCAAGGATAGACGCAGATAGTGGCCACATGGGGCAGGTCGGGGTACACCTCGTCGAAGCGGTTGACGTTCTCCGTGAACTGCATGATGCTCACGTCGGAGTCGGTAGTGTGCAGGGAGGTCAGCTCTACGCTGCCCAACAAGAATTTCTTTACCTCTCGGGTGTCGTTTTCATTGACCTTTTCGGCAATGATTTTCCTCACTGCCTCGCTCACTTCGGTGTCTTTCACGTCGGTGTTGTACAAGGCCAACGCCTGCTCGTACTTGCTCTCAGGATTCGCGGCCTGAGCGCGCTCAATGTCCTTTTTTACAGTGTCTTTGATCGAACTCATATCTTATAGTCTTTTGATTCCTCTCTTGGTTGGCGCAGCTTGGGGTTGTTCTTGTGCCGCAATGCGTCGCGTCGGGTCTTCTTCTCCATGCTTTTGCGCAACTCGTCCTCCAGGTTAATGCCCGTCTGATTGGCCAGACAGAGCAGCACCCACAACACATCGGCCATCTCTTCGCCCAGATTGGGTTGCTCGCCAGGCTTGAAACTCTGGTCGCCATAGGTGCGGGCGATGACCCGTGCCAGCTCGCCCACCTCCTCGGTCAGGCAGGCCATGTTGGTCAGCTCGGAGAAATAGCGCACGCCGTACTGTTTAATCCATTGGTCTACAAGTTGTTGTGCTTCTGTAATCGTCATCTGTGTGAATATGCGTTTCCTCTTATGCCCCTCTCTTATAAGGAGAGTAGGGTGGGCGGCTCATTCCTTGTTCTTCGAGTCCATGAGTATGGTCACAGGCCCATCGTTGACCAACGCCACCTTCATATCTGCCCCAAATATGCCCCGTGCCACCTTGCCTGCGCCCAAATGCTCCTCCAGTTGGTCGCAAAAGTGGCGGTAAAGCGGCTCGGCGACGGGCTGCTTGGCGGCACGAAACCATGATGGGCGGTTGCTTTTCTTGTAACTGGCATAGAGCGTAAATTGCGATATGGCCAGCACTGCGCCCCCCACTTGTCGGATGTCGAGGTTCATCACGCCCACCTCGTCGTCGAAAACGCGCAGCGCAGCGACCTTCCGTGCCAGCCAGTCGGCATCCTCTGGGGTGTCGGCATCTTCTACACCTACCAATATCATGTAGCCTTTGCCCACCGCTCCAACGACCTTTCCATCTACCGACACGCTGGATTCCGTGACACGTTGTACGACAATTCTCATGTTGCAAAGATACGTCTTATTTCCTGAATTGCCAAAATTGTGCCCTGCTTTGTACCTATTCGTGCGCCCGTACCTACCATCTTACCTCCCGGTATGGGCTGAATGGGAGATATTTTTAAATTAAAAACTGTGAATTTTTAATTTAATAATTGGTGAAAAATAAATTAAAAATCTGTGCATTTATGCCCGAAACAAAGCGCGTCAGCTAACCTGTTGTGCCACAATGGGTTAGGCGAAGCGTCGGTTTAGCACCCCTATGTCCCTGTGGTCACACTGACTGTGTCTCCTCACTCCCTGCCCAGTGGGCGACAATGGCTTGAGCCTTACTCTCGCCGACGACAGCTTTCAGCTCATCGGGTGATGCCTCGCGGATGCGCTTGACCGACTTGAAATGCTTCAATAGTAGGTCTCTCGTCTTCGGGCCAATGCCTTTTATCTCGTCGAGTGCGCTGTGGAGCTGGTGCTTGGAGCGTTTGTCGCGGTGGAAGGTGATGGCATAACGGTGCACTTCGTCCTGAATCTGCGTGAGCACCTTGAAGAGTTCGCTCTTCACGTCGACGGCAACGGTCATTGGGGGAAAGCCATAGAGCAGCTCGTTGGTGCGGTGACGGTCGTCTTTGGCCAGTCCGGCAATGGGGATATGCAGCCGAAGCTCGTCCTCAACGACCGCTCTGACTACGTCCATTTGCCCCTTTCCACCGTCAGTGATGATGAGATCGGGCAGGGGAGTGCCCTCTTCCTTCATCCTTCCGTACCGTCTGCGCACCACTTCCTGCATCGACGCATAGTCATCGGGGCCTACCACGGTCTTGATGTTGTACTTGCGGTAGTCCTTACGCGATGGTTTCATGGCTTTGTAAACCACACAACCAGCCACGGCATCGGTGCCAGAGATGTTGGAGTTGTCGAAACACTCGATGGTGTAGGGCATATTGTCGAGGTGCAGCAGCCGTTGCAGTTCCTTCATGAGCCTGGTCTGTCGCTGTTCTGGGTTTAACTTCTCGGTTTGCTTGAGTCGGTCAAACTTATATTGTTTTGCGTTCATCTCCGAAAGTTCCAACAAATGGTGTTTATCCCCACGCTGCGGCACGAAGAAATCGGCGTTTTTTATCTTGAAGTCCAGCGCATAGGGCACGATTATCTCCTTGGCCGTGCTCTGAAAGCGGTCTCTTATCTCCAGGATAGCGTCGTTGAGCAGTTCTTTATCGGTTTCATCTAATTTTCTCTTATACTCATAAGTGAAACTTTGGTTGATGGCACCGTTCTTCACATGGATGTAATTGACGAACGCCGTCTTCTTTTCGTCATCGTCGATGAGGGTGAACACGTCCACATCGGTGATGGTGTGGCTCACAATTTCGCTTTTTGCAGCGAAATTGTCGAGCGCCAACCAGCGCTGTTTCAGCACCTCTGCCTCCTCAAACTCCATGTTTTCGGCCTTTTTCTCCATCTCTTCGTGCAACTTTCTCTGTAAGTCTCGCGTGTTCCCTTTGAGAATTTCGCGTGCCTCGCGTATCGCTTCCTGATAGTCTTGGTAGCTTTGCTTGTTGATACAGGGGGCTTTACACTTCTTGATATGATACTCAAGGCATGGTCTAAATTTCCCATTTTCCACGGATTCTTCGGTCAAAGGCAGCCTGCAGGTGCGTGGTTTATAGATTTTGTGGATGATATCGAGAATGGCATACATAGATCCAATATGGCTGTAGGGGCCATAAAAAGTGCCGTATTTCTTGTTGATGGTTCGCGTCTTGAATATCCTCGGATAAGGTTCTTTCGTTACACAGATGCTCGGATAGGTCTTACCGTCTTTCAGCAGCACATTGTAACGCGGCTTATACTGCTTGATAAGTTGGTTTTCAATCAACAAGGCATCTTCCTCCGTGTTGACCACGGAGTAGGAAATGTCCTCAATCTTTGACACAAGCACCTTGGTTTTGTATCGGTCTACCTCTTTGTGAAAATAGGAAGAAACCCTTCGCTTCAGGTTTTTTGCTTTTCCGACGTAGATGATGGTGCCGTCCTTGTCATAGTATTGATACGTTCCAGGCTTCTCCGGCAGGGCCGAAACAATAGCCTTGAGCCGCTGCAAGCGTGCTTCATTCTCTGCTTTAGTCATTCTCCGTAAACGCTTATAGTTAAGTAGTTACGCTAATTTTGTTTCACGTGGAACATTAACGTTGACTGTTGATAGTATAATCAAGGCGCGGCTTCTGAGAGGTTGCCTCCCCTAAACGGCCGCGCCTTGAAAGAATACCTGTTGTCGTTTAGAAAGACAACAGTGAGGTCACTTCGATACCCTGCTCCTCAAACAACTTTTCGGCATTCGGAAACTCGCTCTTGAGGTCGATGATGAAGTTGCAGTAAATCTTCTTTGGGTGAAACTTTTTGACCAGCTTGCAGGCTGCCGCCATGGTTCCCCCCGTAGCCAAAAGGTCGTCATGGAGGAGCACCACGTCCCTGTCGTTGATGGAATCGGCATGGATTTCGATGGTGTCGATGCCATACTCCTTGGCGTAGCTCTCCTGAATGGTGGCACAAGGCAGTTTTCCCGGTTTGCGGCAGAGCACCACTCCCGCATTCAGCCGAACGGCAAGTGCCGACGACATGACGAATCCGCGGCTCTCAATACCGACAATCTTGGTGATGCCTTTGTCTTTGTAGAGGTCGTACATCTCGTCGGCGATTTCTTTTAATGCCTCCTTATTTTTGAAGAGGGTGGTGACATCGCGGAAGTTTACGCCCTTGATGGGCCAGTCGGGAACGCACCGCAGGTTGTCCAAAAGAATTTGTTTGTTCATTTTCTAATGCTTGCTTGTATTGTGTTGTTGAATTTGTTTCATGTGAAACAGTGCCGTCTACCGTCCCATGAGCACCAGTAGGACGTTGATGTCGCTCGGACTTACCCCGGGAATGCGGCTGGCCTCCGCCAGCGTCTCGGGCTGTATGCGCTCCAGTTTCTGGCGGCACTCCGTGCTGAGATCGTGCATCTCGGCATAGTGAAAGCGCCCCGCAATGCGTATATCCTCCAGCCTTCGCATCTTGTCGGCGAAGATACGCTCGCGCTCAATGTATCCTTTGTACTTCATTATAGTCTCCGCCGCCTCTGCGATCTCTTGCGTCCGGTTGGGCGACATGGCTATGGCCTCGCTCAGGGCGGGCAGCACTTGGCTCAGGTTATGGAAGTTGAGCTGTGGCCGTGCCACCAGTTCTGATAGTCGTGTGGAACCGCGGAGGGGGGAAGTGGCGACGCTATCGAGCAGCCCGTTCACTTCCTCAGGGTGCACGAGGGTGCGCTCGCAGAAGTCGATGATGCGCTCGATGTGGGTCTTCTTCTCCAACCACCAGTCGTATCGGTCGCGCTTTGCCAGGCCAAGACGGTAGCTCATCTCCGTCAGTCGAGCGTCGGCGTCGTCCTGACGGAGCAGGATGCGGTACTCGGCACGGGAGGTAAACATGCGGTAAGGCTCGTCAACGCCCTTGGTGGTGAGGTCGTCTATGAGCACGCCGATGTAGCTTTCGTCGCGTTTCATCACGAAGGGAGTGCCGCCGCTGCAGTGGATGGCCGCGTTGATGCCGGCGACTATGCCCTGTCCGGCAGCCTCCTCGTAGCCGGTAGTGCCGTTGACTTGTCCGGCGAAGAAGAGTCCTTCGACCAGCTTCGACTCCAAGGAATGCTTCAGTTGGGTGGGGTCAAAGAAGTCGTACTCGATGGCATAGCCGGGTCGGTAGATTTTAGCGTCGCGCAATGCGGGCACATGGTGAAGTGCTTCAAGCTGGATGTCCCATGGCATGGAGGAGGAGAAGCCGTTGAGGTACATCTCGTTGGTGTCGGTTCCTTCAGGCTCAAGGAAGAGCGGATGGGAGTCGCGGCCGGGGAAGGTGACGAGCTTCGTCTCAATGGACGGGCAGTAGCGCGGTCCGATGCTGTGGATCTGTCCATTGTAGAGGGGCGAGTCGGGCAGCCCGCGCCGCAGGATTTCGTGCACCTCGGCGTTGGTTGCGCACGTCCAGCACGGCAGTTGTGGCAGGGTGCGGGGCTTCCCAAAGTAGGAGAACTGGTGGTAGTCGGCCTCTCCGGGCTGCTCCTCCATGTCCTCGAAGTGTACCGACCGCCTGTCGATGCGCACGGGTGTGCCCGTCTTCATGCGGTTCACGCGGATGCCATTTTGCGCAATGCTTTCTGAAAAGTGGTGGACTGCCGGCTCGGCAATGCGCCCTCCCTCGACCATCTTGCGCCCGATGTGCATCAATCCATTGAGAAAGGTGCCCGCAGTGACCACGATCGCCTTGGCCATCACTTCTACACCCCATAATGTTTTGATACCCAATACTTTGCCATCCTTTACTAACAGCTCCTGCGCTTGGTCTTGAAAGATGTCGAGGTTGGGGGTATGGTCGAGTGTGGTGCGCCATTTCCAGATGAATTTTTCCCGGTCGCACTGTGCGCGAGGGCTCCACATGGCGGGTCCTTTGGAGCGGTTGAGCAGCCGAAACTGTATGGCTGTGGCATCGGTAACGTGTCCCATCTCGCCGCCCAGGGCGTCAATCTCGCGCACTATCTGCCCTTTGGCAATGCCGCCTACCGCAGGATTGCAGCTCATCTGGGCAATTTTGTTCATGTCCATCGTCATAAGGCACGTCTTTGCGCCCATTTTGGCGGCCGCAGAAGCCGCCTCACAGCCCGCGTGACCGCCTCCAATGACGAGTACGTCGTATTCAAAAAACATTTTTTATGTTTCCAATTTTTACCGCAAAAGTACTCATAATCTTTGAAATTTTGCCTTTTTCACTTTGCTTAATCATTAAAAAATAGTATTTTTGCACCGAAATTCTGCGTCGGCCATACCCAACAATGGGGATGTGGAGGGTGTGGGGAGCGTGCGATTGCGCTCAATCGGCAGGCTAAAAAGAATAAAATCAACATTCAAATAATTCAAAATCAATCGTTTATGTGGTTAATTAATTCATCCATCGGTAGAAAGGTGGTAATGTCTGTAACGGGCATTGCGCTTATTCTATTCCTCACGTTCCACGCGTGCATGAACGTGGCTGCGTTCTTTTCTGGCGAGGCTTACAACACCATCTGTGAGCTTCTGGGTGCCAACTGGTACGCCGTCGTTGCCACGTTGGCCCTCACCGCCCTTGTCGTGCTGCACTTTGTCTATGCTTTTATCCTCACGATGCACAACCGTAGTGCCCGTGGCGACAATCGCTATGCAGTCTCCGACCGCCCCAAAAAGGTGGAGTGGGCGAGCCAAAACATGCTCGTGCTTGGCATTATCATCGTGCTCGGCCTGCTGTTGCACCTTTTCAACTTCTGGTACAACATGATGTTTGCCGAGCTGACGGGCATCAGTGTGCCCCATGACCCAGCCGATGGCGTGGCTTACATTCAGGACACGTTCTCCAATCCCGTCTTCGTGGTGCTCTATCTCGTGTGGCTTGCCGCTCTTTGGTTCCACCTGAGCCACGGCTTCTGGAGCGCTCTCCAGACCCTGGGTTGGAGTGGAAAGGTGTGGTTTGAGCGCTGGAAGTGCATCGGCAACGTCTATACCACGTTGCTCGTGCTCTGCTTCGCGTTTGTTGTGCTGGCCTTCGCTTGCGGCATTGCGCCCATTTGCGACTAACATCATGATTCATTATTCACAACATCCAAACACTTTTATCAAGTAACGAAAGATTATGGCTAAGATATTAGATTCCAAAATTCCCGAGGGACCCGTCGCTGAGAAGTGGACAAACTACAAGGCACACCAGCGTTTGGTGAACCCAAAGAACAAGCTCAAGCTCGATATCATCGTAGTAGGTACGGGACTTGCCGGCGCCAGTGCAGCCGCATCTCTCGGCGAGATGGGCTTCAACGTGTATAATTTCTGCATCCAAGACTCTCCACGCCGTGCCCACTCCATTGCCGCACAGGGTGGTATCAACGCCGCAAAGAACTATCAGAACGACGGAGACTCCGTATATCGCCTGTTCTACGACACGGTAAAGGGTGGCGATTACCGCGCCCGTGAGGCCAATGTCTACCGTTTGGCCGAGGTAAGCAACAATATTATCGACCAATGTGTGGCACAAGGCGTTCCTTTCGCACGTGAATATGGTGGCATGCTGGCCAACCGCTCCTTCGGTGGAGCACAGGTGAGCCGCACGTTCTACGCCAAGGGCCAGACTGGCCAGCAGCTTCTGCTCGGCGCTTACAGCTCTTTGAGCCGCATGGTGAACGAAGGTAAGGTGAAACTCTATACCCGTTATGAGATGGAGGATGTCGTAATTGTCAACGGACACGCCCGCGGCATCATCGCAAAGAACCTCATCACCGGCAAGCTGGAGCGTTTCTCGGCCAACGCTGTCGTCATTGCGACGGGCGGTTATGGCAACACCTACTTCCTCTCCACCAACGCAATGGGCTGCAATTGCACCGCAGCGGTGCAGTGTTATCGCAAGGGCGCATACTTTGCCAACCCCTGTTACGTTCAGATTCACCCGACCTGCATCCCCGTCCATGGCGACAAGCAGTCGAAGCTCACCTTGATGTCCGAGTCGTTGCGCAACGATGGCCGCATCTGGGTGCCGAAGAAGCTCGAGGATGCCAAGCGTTTGCAGAAGGGAGAGATCAAGGGAAGCGACATCCCTGAGGAGGATCGCGACTACTATCTGGAGCGTCGCTACCCGGCATTCGGCAACCTTGTGCCGCGTGACGTGGCATCTCGTGCCGCAAAGGAGCGTTGCGACAAGGGCTTTGGGGTCAACAATACCGGCCTTGCCGTCTTCCTCGACTTCTCAGAGTCCATCAATCGTCTCGGCATAGACCGCATCCTGCAGCGCTATGGCAACCTCTTCGACATGTATGAAGAGATTACCGACGTCAATCCGGGTGAGGTTGCCCGCGAGATTAACGGTGTAAAGTACTACAACCCGATGATGATCTTCCCCGCCATCCACTACACAATGGGCGGTATCTGGGTCGATTATGAGCTGCAGACCACTATCCCCGGCCTCTTTGCCATCGGAGAATGCAACTTCTCCGACCACGGAGCCAACCGCTTGGGAGCCTCCGCGCTCATGCAAGGTTTGGCAGACGGCTATTTTGTTCTGCCTTATACCATCCAGAACTACCTTGCCGACCAGTCCTTGTGGGGCAAAGTTCCGGTGTCGTCGCCTGAGTTTGACGAGGCCGAGAAGGGTGTCAACGCAGAGATTGACCGCCTGATGAGCATCAAGGGCAAGCGCTCTGTCGACTCCATTCACAAGGAGTTGGGCCACATTATGTGGGAACATGTCGGCATGGGACGCACCAAGGCCGGCCTTGAGGAGGGCTTGCGGCTCATCGCCAACCTCCGCAAGGAGTTCAATACCAACCTCTTCATCCCTGGAAAGAAGGAAGGTCTCAACGTGGAGTTGGACAAAGCCATCCACCTTCGCGACTTCATCCTCATGGGAGAGCTCATCGCTTACGACGCACTTCACCGTGAAGAGAGCTGCGGCGGACACTTCCGCGAGGAGTATCAGACCGAGGAAGGCGAGGCCAAGCGCGACGACGAGCACTTCTTCTATGTAGGTTGCTGGGAGTATAAGGGCGAGACCGAGACTCCTGAACTGATCAAGGAGAATCTCAAGTACGAGGCTATCAAGGTTCAGACCAGAAACTACAAGAACTAATTTCTGGGAGAATAAGTTGATTTAGTGGACTTAATTAAAGAATTAGACCAATCATGGCAAGAAATATTTCATTCACAATCAAGTATTGGAAGCAGAATGGCCCGCAGGATAAGGGTCACTTCGATACGCACGAGATGAAGAACATCCCAGACGATACCTCGTTCCTGGAGATGCTCGACATCCTCAACGAGGAGCTCATCGACGCTGGCGAGGAGCCATTTGTGTTCGATCACGACTGCCGCGAGGGCATCTGTGGCATGTGCTCTCTGTACATCAACGGCACTCCCCACGGCAAGACGGAGCGCGGAGCCACTACCTGTCAGCTCTACATGCGCCGTTTCAACGACGGTGATGTCATCACCGTTGAGCCATGGCGCTCGGCTGGTTTCCCTGTCATCAAGGACTGCATGGTAGACCGCAGCGCCTTCGACAAGATCATTCAGGCTGGCGGTTACACCTCCGTCCGTACCGGACAGGCCCAGGATGCCAACGCCATCCTCATCTCCAAGGAGGCCGCCGACGAGGCCATGGACTGCGCCACGTGCATCGGTTGCGGTGCTTGTGTGGCCGCATGCAAGAACGGTTCCGCCATGCTCTTCGTCAGTTCCAAGGTCAGCCAGCTTGCCCTGCTGCCACAAGGCCGCGTAGAAGCCGCCAAGCGTGCCAAGAGAATGGTGGCCAAGATGGACGAGCTGGGCTTCGGCAACTGCACCAATACCCGCGCTTGCGAGGCTGTTTGCCCGAAGAGTGAGAGCATTGCCAACATCGCACGCCTGAACCGTGAGTTCATCAAAGCTAAGTTGGCAGACTAAGATTTGACCTTCACGCCCCATCGTTTCCCCAAGCGGTGGAGTGCAAGATAACGCTTTAAGACAGCAGCCCCTTGGCGGTAAGCACCACCAAGGGGCTGTTTTTCGTTCTGTAGACGTCCCCGTATCCAGCCGTCCGGGATTGCTGTGTTGTCGTAAACCCAAACGGACATTAAACCGAAATCGACAAATAGAACAAGAAATTTTCCATCTTTCCGTCCCTTGTCGCTGTCTATTTCGGCATCTTGTTGCCGTAATTGTTTTGCCATTGCCCCGCTATGCCTTCAACACAAAAATGCAACTTGCAGGAAATAAACAGCAGCCTAAGAAGAAATTTAATGACTGATGTGGGCTAATGGAGGCTTCTTTTTATCGTCCCATTTCGGAAATGACACACCTTCTTGGAAGGAAAACAGAGGAGAATACTTTCTGAAACACGTCAAATGGAAAGTATTTCTTCACGAATTTATAGAACAATATAGCCCATATTGCACAAAAAATCATATCTTTGCAAAAAGAAACAATAGAAGAATCTTAACCTATAACAAAGAAGTTTATGAAGCAAAAGCTACTCCTTGCCATCTCCGTGGCATTCCTTTCCGCCACTGTCAGTGCACAAACCGCCTCCTGGCGCGTCCACCATCCCAGTCCCAGCGCGTCCACTATCGACGTCTCCCACCTTCGAGTAACAGCCTCTCCGCAGCGCACCGCCGCCGATACTGATGCCAATGTCGACTCGGTTTATGGCACATGGATTCGCTGCGAGACCATCGAGAACGACGATATGCTCACCTGTTCCAACGACACTTTGCGCGCACCTGCCGACCCATCGTCGGGCAATGTGCGCATGAAGTTCAGCCCAGACACCTACGGTTGCGGCCGTTTGGAGGGCGATACGCTCACCTTTCCCACCCAGTTTGCCAGCGATGGCGCTGTCTTTGACGACATCAACAGCCGTCTTGTCCTCTGCGGCATCAAGGCCGACCGCCTGACCGTGGCCGACAACATCGTCTTCGTGCGCAATTCCGACGGCAATTTCCAGCTGGCCGACTCCCTTTCCGGGTGGTATATCTATGTGGAAGACGGCGATTTCAAGCACATGAAGTGGTGGCGGGCCTACGATACCGTCCTGCGGCGAGCCAACGCCACGATGACCGCTCAGCGGACGTGGTGGTTTGAAACCACCAACGACACCGTTCCCGTCAGCATTGCCGACGATGGGCTGCTGTGGGAAGTCTATGGATGGGGCCCGGGCGTGCACATCAGCATCGAGGTGTCGCCCGAAGACGGCAAGGCCGTGGTGCAGTTGCCACAGAATGTCGCCAACACGGCGGAGAGCGATTGGGAGTCAGAGCGGGGAAAATACGTCCTGCTTTGCTCCAAAAAAGCCGATGGCACCTATAATCAGGGCGAAATCATGTGGGATATGAGCGAGCACGAGGTGGAAGGCACGTACACTTCTGGCGACGATGCCACCATAGTCGCTTTCCCTGGCGTGACCTTTGGCACCTACTCACTGTTCGATTCCGACTTTATGGGCGAGTCGATGGGCGACTATGCCGACATGGCCATCCGCCGCGAGCTGCCAGCCACCAGTGCCATTCAGCATGGCGTGTCCCGTTCCACCGGCACTCCTGATGGCGTGGCCTATAATTTAGCCGGCCAGAGAGTGGGCAAATCCTATCGCGGTCTCGTTATCGAGGGAGGCGTGAAGCGCATCCGCCGTTGACTCCGCGGGCTGCCGTTTCCTTAACACGCAGCCATCTTTTCATTTGTTTTCCGCCGTCGGCAGTGTCTGAGCCAGTCGCTGTCCGACGGCTTTTTCGTGCCCTTTCACCCCCGTCCTCTCCCTTTTCACACCATTGTTTCCCGCCAAGCAAGGCCGTCCCGCCTTGTACCAGATCGATCGTCAGACCGAAATAGGCCAAAATAGACTCCAATCTAATGGTCGGTTTGGGCTTGTTGGCCTTTTGAATGGAACGATATGGCGCAAATTTTTAATTTAAAAATCTCGAATTTTTAATTTATTTTTCTCCAATTTTTAAATTAAAAATTCAAGCCGTTTAAGCTGAAATCATACTCCTTGCGCAACCTTTTGACTTCCAATAGGTTAGGCTATGCGTAACATTTTCGGCTGTGCGGCCATGCTCCGTCGTTTGCCCTGTCTAACATGAGGAGGGGTGGGGGAGAGCGGTCTCGGCGCGTCGGGGAAACGTACAGTCTGCTTTGGGTGAGCGTCTTACTCCCGCCGCTTCTCATAACAATTTGGAAAAAGGTAGGGTATATTTTGCTTTTTGCAATAAAAGCTGTAATTTTGCATATTAAAAACAGCAAAAACAGAGCAGCAGATGTCAGCAATCACCATCAAGAAAGTGGATTCCCGCAGCGATTTGCGCCGTTTCATTGATTTTCATCACGACCTGTACGAAGGCAATCCCTACGATGTGCCCACCCTCTTCATCGACGATATGAACACCTTGTCGAAGCATAAAAACCCCGCTTTCGACTTTTGCGAGGCCGATTACTTCCTCGCCTATCGTGAAGACCGCCTCGTTGGCCGCGTAGCTGCCATCATCAACCATCGCGCCAATGACCGTTGGCAGCGCAAGAGCGTGCGTTTTGGCTGGATAGACATGGTGGACGACATCGAGGTGGCGCGTGCCTTGCTCGACGCAGTGGCCCAGTTTGGCCGCGAGCGAGGCATGACGGAGGTCGTTGGCCCGCTGGGCTTCACCGATTTCGACCCCGAAGGCATGCTCATTGAGGGTTTCGAGGAGCTGGGAACGATGGCTACCATCTACAATTACCCCTACTACCCACGGCTCATGGAGCAGCTCGGAGGCTGGGAGAAGGACAACGACTATGTGGAGTATAAGCTCATCGTGCCCGACAAAGTGCCCGAAAAGTACATCAAGGTGGCGAAATTGGTCGAGAAACGCTACAACCTTCACGTCCGTACCCTTACCCGTCACGAAGTGCTCAAGGAGGACTATGGCCGCAAAATCTTCCATCTCATCAACGAAACTTTCAAAGATCTCTACGGCTTCTCGCAGCTTTCCGACAGGCAGATTGACATGTATGTGAGCATGTACCTGCCCTTTGCCGACCTCAGGCTGGTCCCCATCGTCGAGGACTGGAGCACCGAGGAGCACAAGATGGTGGGTGTGGGCATCACGATCCCGTCGCTTTCCCGTGCCATGCAGAAGACCCGCCGCGGCCGTCTGCTCCCCTTCGGGTGGTGGCATCTGCTCCGCGCCCTCAAGTTTCACAAGACCCGCATCGTCGATTTGGAGATGATCGGCGTCCTGCCCGAGTACCGTGTCAAGGGCGCCAACGCCTTGATGTTCGCCCACCTCATCCCCATCTATCAGGAGTACGGCTTCGAGTGGGGGGAGAGCCAGGTCGAGATGGAGACCAACGAGGGCGTGCAGAGCCAGTGGCAGTATCTGGAAACGATACGGCACAAGCGTCGCCGCTGCTACCGAAAGGACATCTGACGCCGCCTTCTCCGTCCCGGGTGCCGCCGTTCCGCACCCCTTCCACCCTTTGAACATCCCAATATCACAAGCCTATGGCAACAGAAGAAATACCCGTCGGCACGCAGCCGACCGCAGAATATACCGACGACAACATCCGCCATCTGTCCGACATGGAGCACGTCCGTACCCGTCCGGGCATGTATATCGGGCGGTTGGGCGACGGCAATCTGCCCGAGGACGGCATCTATGTGCTCCTGAAGGAGGTCATCGACAACTCTATCGATGAGTTCAAGATGAATGCCGGCAACCGGATAGAGATTGACGTGGTGGACAACCTGCGCGTAAGCGTCCGCGACTATGGCCGCGGCATCCCGCAGGGCAAGCTCGTCGAGGCCGTGTCCGTGCTCAACACGGGAGGAAAGTATGACAGCAAGGCGTTCAAAAAGAGCGTCGGGCTCAACGGAGTGGGCGTGAAAGCGGTCAACGCCTTGAGCAGTCGGTTTGAGGTAAGGAGCTTCCGCGACGGCAAAGTGCGCTCCCTTGCCTTTGAGAAAGGAAAACTGCTGGACGACCATACGGAGCCGTCGCAGGACGAGAGCGGCACATTCATCTTCTTTCAGCCCGACGATACGCTCTTCAAGGGCTACTCCTTCCACGACGACATCGTGGAGACCATGCTCCGCAACTACACCTATCTCAACACCGGGCTGACCATCATGTACAACGGAAGGCGCATCGTTAGCCGCCATGGGCTGAAGGATTTGCTCACGGACAACATGACTGGCGACCCGCTTTACCCCATTGTCCACATGAAGGGCGACGACATTGAGATAGCGTTTACCCACACCAACCAGTACGGAGAGGAGTATTACTCCTTTGTCAACGGCCAGCACACCACACAGGGCGGCACCCACCAGACGGCTTTCAAGGAGCACATCGCCCGTACAATCAAGGAGTATTTCGGCAAATATGAGTATGCCGACATACGAAACGGCCTCGTTGCCGCCATTGCCATCAACGTAGAGGAGCCCGTTTTTGAGAGTCAGACGAAGATTAAGCTCGGGTCTACCGTCATGGAACCGGGCGGAGAGACCATCAATAAGTATGTCGGCGACTTCATTAAGCAGAATGTGGACAACTATCTTCACATCCATAAGGAGGACTGCGCCGACATATTGGAAGGCAAAATCAAGGAGAGCGAGCGCGAACGCAAGGCAATGGCGGGCGTGACCAAGCTCGCCCGCGAGCGCGCCAAGAAGGCCAACCTGCATAATAGGAAGCTCCGCGACTGTCGAATCCACTTCTGCGACGCGAAGAATGACCGCAAAGAGGACAGCTGCATCTTCATTACCGAGGGCGACTCGGCCAGCGGAAGCATCACCAAGAGCCGCGATGTCAACACGCAGGCGGTGTTCTCGCTGCGTGGCAAGCCCCTCAACTCCTTCGGACTTACCAAGAAGGTGGTCTATGAGAACGAGGAATTCAATCTGCTTCAGGCCGCACTCGACATTGAGGATGGCCTCGACACGCTGCGTTACAACAAGGTGATCGTGGCCACCGATGCCGATGTCGACGGCATGCACATCCGTTTGCTCATCATTACCTTCTTCCTTCAGTTCTTCCCGGAACTGATCAAGAAGGGTCATGTCTATGTCCTCCAGACTCCGTTGTTCCGCGTCCGCAACCGGAAAACGAAAATCAAGAACAAGCAAGTCGTCAGGGACAGCGAGGCTCGGCGCCTGAAAGGCGAGAAGAAGTCGGACTTTGTGACCATCTATTGCTATAGTGAGGAGGAGCGGCAGAGGGCCATCCGCGACCTCGGACCAGACCCGGAGATTACCCGTTTCAAAGGTTTGGGCGAGATTTCTCCCGAAGAATTTGCCCATTTCATCGGACCTGACATTCGTTTGGAGCAGGTCACGCTCCACAAAAACGACCAGGTGCAGAAGCTGCTGGAGTACTATATGGGCAAGAACACGATGGAACGGCAAAACTTCATCATCAACAACCTCGTGATAGAGGAAGACCTTCCCGAGGAGGAAAAGGCGGTATAGTCTCCTCACATGGCACTTATCATCCAATAGAAAACATAACGTAAATGACCAAAAACAGCATCCCTTGTGTGGTAAGTCGGCTGGCAGGACTCTTGTTCCTCGTGCTCTTCCCATTCTTTTCGGCCTGTGCGCAGCTGCACATCGACTTCGGACCCAATTCGCCCTTGCGCAAACTGCAGATGGCAGAGGTGGCTATCAACGGCTATTATGTCGACTCTGTCGATGAGAATCGTCTTGTAGAGGATGCCATCCGGGGCATGCTTGGCAAGCTCGACCCCCATTCCAGCTACACCAACGCCAAGGAAACCAAGGCGCTCAACGAGCCTTTGCAGGGCGATTTCGACGGCATTGGCGTGGAGTTCAATATCATCGACGACACGCTTGTGGTCATCCAGCCCACCAAGCGCGGCCCTTCCGAGAAGGTAGGCATACTGGCTGGCGACCGGATTGTGGCGGTCAACGACACGGCTATAGCCGGTGTGAAGATGGACCGGGGCGACATTGTGCGCCGATTGCGTGGAAAGCGCGGCACGAAAGTGACGCTCACTGTCGTCAGAAGAGGCGTTGACAAGCCGCTTTCTTTTCTCGTCAAGCGCGACAGGATACCCGTCCTGTCCGTCGATGCGGCCTATATGATTCGCCCAGGGGTCGGTTTCGTCCGCCTGGAGAACTTCGGAGAGAAGACACATGGGGAGATGATGCGTGCTGTTGACTCCCTTAAACAACTCGGAATGAACGACCTTATCCTCGATTTGCAGGACAATGGCGGTGGTTACTTGGAGGCTGCGGCGCGGATAGCGAACGAATTTCTGGCCAAAGGCGACATGATTGTCTACACAGAGGGCCTGCATGCGCCGCGAAAGGAGTTCAAAGCCCAGGGCAATGGGCGGCTGCAGCAGGGCCGCGTGGTCGTATTGGTCAATGAACTCACCGCCTCGGCGGCCGAAATCCTCTCCGGAGCCATCCAAGACCATGACCGAGGCTTGATCGTTGGGCGGCGCTCGTTTGGCAAAGGGCTGGTACAGCGTCCATTCGGCTTCCCCGACGGCTCCATGATCCGCCTTACCATCGCCCATTACTACACCCCCAGCGGGCGTTGCATACAGAAACCGTACAAGAAGGGGGACAAGAAAGATTACGAGAAGGACCTTGAATATCGCCTGAAACATGGCGAATTGACCCATCCCGACTCCATTCATTTCGCCGATTCCCTGCGCTATTACACGCTCAAGAAGCACCGTCCGGTCTATGGAGGGGGCGGTATCATGCCCGATGTGTTCGTTCCTCTCGACACATTGAAGTACACTCGCCTGCACAGACAGCTGGCATCGAAGAACATCATCATCAACAATTACCTCAAATATGTGGATAACCACCGCAAGAAACTGCGCAAACAGTGGAAGAGCTTTGACGACTTTGCGGCCCGATATGAGGTGCCTCAGGAACTTTTGGACACCATCTTTGCCCAAGGACGCAAAGAGAAAATAGTGCCGAAGGACGACGATGAGCTGAGGAGGACGCTTCCCTATCTGCGTTTACAGCTCAAGTCGCTCGTTGCCCGCGACCTTTGGACGATGAATGAGTACTTCCGTGTGTGGAACGAACAGAACGATATTGTGCGCCAGGCACTCAAGGAACTGGGCATTTCAGACTGACCTGACGCTTGAGTAAGGGCGGAAAAAGATAACGGAGAGGGCATCATGCCTTCTCCGTTATGAGTAATATGCGCTCCTGTCGTGCCGAATCAGCTGGTTGAAAGGTAGTCGCAAAGAGGTAGGTGCTGCCCCCATCACGCAGCCGAAGCCGCTTTTTCAGCTCCTTGGCAGGCAGCGGAAAGTTGCGGATGGCGACGTTAGCCTGACCGATTCCGTCCAGATGTCTGCGCAAGTCCTTCTTGTTGAGGCTGGAGACGGCCTTGATATGGAACCTCCGCCCTGGGAAATCGTCCAGCCGTTCGGCAGATATGAAGAGATGGGAGTCGCGCCCCAGCGCTCCAATATTCCACCTTTTGCAGAGCCTACCAAAGCAACCCGCCTTCATTACCGATGCGTTCGGCTCATAAAGGAAGTCCCCCGGGCTGACCTTCTGCACGATTCGCAGCCCTTCGTTAGGCTGCTCTGCCATGGGAAAGCACAGCCTTTGCCCATCGTTCACGCAATGTAGCATGCCGTCGCCTACCTGTTCGCCACCGCACACCAGCAACAACTCTTTACATTCGTTGCCCGTAGCGATGATGTGCACCTCCCTTACGCAGCCCAATTCCCTCACAGCCGCATGCCAATCGAGCATCGGCGACAACTTCAACAGTACGACCCGGGCTTTCTTCATCAGCTCATCGCGCAGCAAAAGCACGTTGGGCTGGCAGTCTTGTAGCTGAAATACCTTGCCGCCATGGCTGTCGCGGCGGGCCGGGTCTATAAAGATCAGATCCAGACCCTGCAGCGAAGCCACGGCTTCCGTACAGTCTTCATTGCGTATTTCCACTTGCTTCAGTCCCATAACGGGCGCATTGTGCGCCATCAGTGCGCAGAGCATGGGGTCGCGTTCCACATAGACCGCCTTGCCGAAGTCCTGTGCGAGTGCCGCAAAGTCGACTCCCGCGCCACCCGTAAGGTCGGCCATCGCCTCCCGCTTTGGGCAGAGTCGCCCTACCACCTCCCGCTTATAGCCTGCCGTTATCTCACTGGAACACTGCTCCATGTTGAGGTGTGGCGGATAGATCACGTCTTCTTTGGCCGCCCAGCAGGGCAGTTTCGTGCGCGCAGTCTGCCATCCTTGTATCTGTTGTAGCGCCATCGGCAAGTCTACCTCGCCCTCCTTAGTGCCCGTCAGGGCCAGTTGGCGCACGTCGTCCGTGCGATGCAGGCGGACAAACCGTCTCGTAGCTTCGTTCAGCATCATCATGTCTGCAAAGTTACGAAAATAAAGTGGGATGTCTATACTGCGCTATAGATTGCAACCTTGTTGCAATCTATATGGGCTACCTTTGCAGCGTTGTAATGAAATCGTGAGCTGGAAGCGGCCCGACACGCGCCTGTCTGCTTCCGGATCTCGGCGACCTTGCAGCGCAAGACAACAATAACAAAATAGCGTATAATATGAAACTTCTGCGTATCATCTTGACCTCCTTGCTTCTTTTGGGTGCTTGGCTGGTGGGAGAACACTACAATTTGCCACTTTGGCAAATGCTCCTTGTCTATCTTGTACCCTACTTGCTGATTGGCTACGACGTGCTTTGGGAGGCCGTGGAGGGCATCATGGAGGGCAATCCCTTTGAAGAGTCCTTCCTCATGAGCCTTGCCACGCTTGGTGCGCTGCTCATCGGTTTCCTGCCCGAGGCTGAGCCACAGCTTCCCGAAGCCGTGTTTGTCATGCTCTTCTTCCAGGTGGGCGAGCTGTTTGAGCACTATGCCGACAGCAGAAGCCGGAAATCGATTGCTCAACTGATGGACATCCGCCCCGATACCGCCTATGTGGAGCGCGACGGGATTGTGGTCGAGGTGCATCCCGACACACTTCGGGTCGGTGATGCCATCGTTGTGCGTCCCGGCGAGAAGATTCCCGTCGATGGAACGGTGCTCGAAGGCACGTCAAGTCTCAATACCGTCGCACTGACTGGGGAAAGTCTGCCGCGCGACGTGGCTCCTGGCGACGGCGTGGCCTCCGGTTGTGTCAATCTCTCCGGGGTACTTCGTGTGCGGGTGGACAAATCATTTGGAGACTCTACGGCCTCCAAGATCATCGCACTCGTGGAAAATTCCGCCGCCAACAAGTCGAAAAGCGAATCCTTCATCCGCCGTTTCGCCCGGGTCTATACCCCGATTGTCGTCGTGGCGGCCCTCCTTCTGGCGTTCGTTCCCCCCTTCTTTAGCGGTGAGAGCTACGCCGATGCCTTCGCCACATGGCTCTATCGCGCGCTGACCTTCCTCGTTGTGAGCTGCCCCTGCGCCCTGGTGGTGTCCGTTCCGCTGTCGTTCTTCGGTGGAATTGGGGGCGCGAGCCGCAAGGGAATCCTCATCAAGGGTGGCAATCACATGGATGCCTTGGCCCACTTGGGCACAGTTGTGTTCGACAAGACGGGCACTTTGACACGGGGAGTCTTTGCTGTCGATGCGATACATCCCGACGAATTGTCAGCCAAAGAGCTGCTTCACCTCGCCGCCCATGTGGAGCACTACTCCCATCACCCCATTGCGGCTGCCCTGCAGAGTGCGTATGGTCCAGTGAATGACAGTTGCACGACGACCAATGTCCACGAACTGGCGGGCAAAGGTGTTACCGCCGTTGTCAATGGCCGCACGGTTGCCGTTGGCAACGAGCGCATGATGGAGGCGGTTGGCGCCAAGATACACCCCTGTAAGCTGTGTGCGCACCATCCCGGCACGGTCGTCCATGTGGCTCTCAACGGCCAGTATGCTGGCCATGTGGTCATCTCCGACCAAGTGAAACCCGACGCTCGGGAGGCCATCCAGTCCCTGCGTCATCTCGGTGTGGAGCAAATCGTCATGCTGACGGGCGACAAAGAGGCCGTTGCCAGCCGGGTGGCGCAGCAAGTAGGGGTCAGTAGCTACTCCGCCGGACTCCTTCCTGCCGGCAAGGTGGAGCGGGTAGAGCAGCTGCTCAAGGAGTGTTCGCTGGGCGGGAAGGCCCTGGCCTTTGTCGGCGACGGCATCAACGACGCGCCTGTTTTGGCACGAGCCGACGTGGGTATCGCCATGGGAGCCATGGGAGCCGATGCCGCTATCGATGCCGCCGATGTGGTATTGATGGACGACAAGCCCTCGAAGATAGCCGAGGCCATCCGAATCGCGCGCCGAACCATTGCCAACGCGCGGCAGAACGTGGTCTTTGCCATCGCCATCAAGCTCCTCGTGCTTCTTCTTGCGTCCATAGGTGTGGCCACTATGGGCTTGGCCGTCTTTGCCGACGTCGGTGTGATGGTGCTTTGTGTGCTCAATGCCATGCGTACCCTGCGTGCTTGACGACACCTACCCGGTATGGGCGTGCCATCCTTTCCCCAACATGGTGAACTGAGACAGGCTTCATGGCCGCCGCATCTTGCTCCTGTTGCGATGCGGCGGGTTTGCAGTCGTCTGCCAATAGCACCGATATGGGAAATGTTTTTAATTTAAAAATCCCGAATTTTTAAATTAAAAATTGAAGAAAAATAAATTAAAAATCAAATGGAAATGGATGGTATTGTCAAGCCGTCTCCAATCTGTTGATTCTCAATAGGTTAGATAGGCTATGGCAATTTGGGTTAAACCATCATCCCCTCCGTCCGTCATACAAAATATGAATTATCGTTTCTATATTCCGTTGTTGCTGATGCTGGCTTGCGTGCAGGCCGCTTTGGCGCAAGGACAGGTGAAGGGTCGCGTACTGGACAAGAAGTCCAACGCACCGTTGGAGTTTATCAACATAGCCGTAAGAAAACAGGGAGACACCAAAATCTTCAAGGGTACAATCAGCGATACCGAGGGGAGCTTCCTCATCACCGGGCTTCCTGATGGGCAATATACGCTCACCACGAGCTTCACGGGCTACAAGGACGCAGTGCGCAACTTCTCGGTTTCGCGCACCGATCCGTCTCACAACTACCCCGCCATCTACATGGGCGAGGACACCAAGGCCCTCGACGAGGTGACCGTGGTGGGTCAGCGGTCGGACATGAAGCTGGAAGTGGACCGCAAGTCGTTCAATGTGGAGCAGCAAATCAGCAACGCCGGCGCGTCGGCCTCGGAGGTGCTGGAGAACATTCCCTCCGTGGAGGTCGACAATGAGGGCAACGTCTCGTTGCGTGGCAACTCCAGTGTGGAGGTGTGGATCAACGGAAAGTCGTCGGGACTCACCTCCGACAACCGTGCGGAGATACTCCAACAGCTGCCCGCCGAGAGCATTGAGCGCATCGAGGTGATTGACAACCCGTCGGCAAAGTTCTCCGCCGAAGGCTCAGCGGGCATCATCAACATCGTGCTCAAGAAGGAGCGCCGCGCGGGTTATTACGGTTCGGTACAGGCAGGAGGCAACTCCCGTGGCGGGGCCAACACCTCTTTCAACATCAACTACAACTCCTCACTGATCGATGCCTACCTGAACGTGGGCTATCGTCACCGCAAGATGAAGGACGGGGGATGGAGTCGGCAGACCTTCTTGGCCGACAACAGCTACCAAGACTACAACAGCGAGGGACAAGGACACGGCAACAACCTCTTCACCCGGGCTGGACTGACGCTCCATGCGACCAAAAAGGACGACATTTCCCTCAGTGGCATGCTCATGAAGGGCGGGCATAACCGATGGACTCCCACTCCGTACCACTACGGAACCATCGGCACGCCCCACGACAGCCGCCTGATGACACGCCATTCGGTGAGCGATGCCGACATGAGGATGCTGCATGGCGAGCTGGGATGGCGGCATAACTTCACCGATAAGCATTTCATCGACTTCTCCGCCAGCTACGACAACTGGCGGATGGACGAGGACAACGTCTATCAGGACTCCACCACGGTGTATCATGCCGACGGAACGATAGACGAGAGCGGCCATACGGAGTCGTATCTGTTGCGCCCCATGCGTGTGAACGACAAGAAGTGGGAGGTGAAGGTCGACTACGAGAACCCCATCTCCGAACACTTCACGCTCCAGACGGGTTACCAGGGCGACTTCTCCAAGCAGGGCAACCCGCAGAAGAGCTACGAGGACGCCACCTCCTGGGAGGGTAATCACCTGGTGGAGGACAAGGCTTACTACAACGACTTCTCCTACCGCAACGACATTCACGCCCTCTATGCCACGGGAACGATGAAGTGGGGCAAGATAGGCGTGATGGCCGGGCTGCGCGGAGAGTACTGGCGCGTGAAGACGGAGAGCCGCTCTTGGGAGCAGGAGCAAAATCCGTCACTGCGCGACGCACCCTACAAGAAGGACTTCTTCCAGCTCTTCCCATCGCTGTTCCTCAGCTACCAACTCACCGAGAGCCAGCAGTTGCAGCTCAATTACACCCGAAGGCTGCGCCGTCCGTGGGGAGGTCAGCTCAATCCTTTCCGCAATACGAGCGACGCAACGATGGTATCGTTTGGTAATCCGGAGCTTACGCCGGAGTACACCAACTCTTTCGCACTCAATTATCTCAAGACTTGGGAGGAGCACTCGCTGCTGGTGAGCGCCTATTATCGCCCCACGACCGATGTGATGGAGCGCATCACCTACAAGAGTGCCACCGACGGGATGATGTACCAGACCCAATTCAATGTCTCCAAGAGCCTCTCCACGGGTCTGGAGGTGACGGCCAAGGACAAGTTCTTCCGCATCTTGGATGTCAGCACGTCGGCCAATTTCTATTATTACAAGCTCAACGGCTATCAGTTCGACATCGACGGTCAGACGATTTCTGACCCGGGCAATGACAACTTCACCTGGAATGCGCGCGTACAGGCCTCGCTCATGCTTCCTTATGGTTTCTCCTTTCAGGCGACAGGCAACTATCGAAGCCGCCAAACCATCGCCCAGGGCTACCGGCGGAGCAATGGCTCGCTCGACTTGGGGCTTCGCAAGACCTTCCTCAACCGCAGTTTGGTGGTGGCCCTCAGCTGCCGTGACCTGCTCAACTCGCGCCGTTGGAAGACCCATACGTTCTCCGACACATTTGTTCGCGACCAGGAGCACTGGCACAACGGGCGTACCGTGCGGCTGACCCTGACTTGGAACTTCGGCAATATGAAGCAGAAGCGGCTGCCCATGCACGAAGGCACGATGGAGAACACAGACCCACAGCAGCAGTATAGCGGTGGTGAGGAGTGACCTGCTTGTAGTGTAAGATAAACGAAATCGGCTGTGCATGACATTGGGTCAAGCACAGCCGATTTCGTTAGTGGGACTTGTCCATTGCCTTGTCAATGGAGGTGGTCACTCTTCAGTGGCAGGAAGGGTGGGCTGTCAGTCCACTTTCACGTTCACGCAGGACGGGAATGCGTAGCTCGTGTCCTCCCTGTCGAGTACAGACCGCAGCAGGTTGCGGCGCGTGCGGGGCAACTTTCCGTCGAAGAGCGTGCGCCCCTTGCAGACCACTTTCACGCGTTTGTCCAGGTTGACCAACTCATCATTGAGCCACAGCGTGACGCTGGAGTAGTCGCATCGGTCCAGCACGATGGTGTTTCCCTCCACATGAAGCCTCACCTGCTTGTAGCGGGCCAGCTCCTTTTTCGGTGCGCTGACCCAGTAAAACGACGGGCGGAGCACCTCTTCCTGCTGCCATACAATACGCTTCGGATACGGATTGCGGCGGTATTGCTCCATCCATGGGATGGCAGCGGTGTCGGCGCGCATCATCCAATGGCCCATTCCCGGCACAATCTGGCCACCGTGGACATATCCCTCGGGGTCGTCTCGCCGCAGAGAGTCCAGCTCTTGCAGCCTTTCCGCGTCGAGCGTGTTGCGCTGATAGGCCGCGTCGTTGGCTCCGCACCACACCATGAACGGCGTGTTGCGCAGGTTCTCCAGTCGCACATCGCCCGGATGGCCCGCCATCATCGACGCTGCGGCCCAGTTGTCGGCCATTCTTGGTCCCACGCGCCACACGCCATCGCCTCCCGCAGAGTAGCCGAGGATGTACACTTTGTCCGGGTTCACGCCCAGTTGCGCCACCGCCATGAGGATAATCTTATGGTAAAACTCGTCCGCATCGGCTTGGCACCACATGTTCCAGGCGTCCACGGGCGACAATGGACACAGGTATATCCCCTCCTTTGGCTCATATAGCCGCCATTGGTTCGTCCATTGCTGGATGTTGTCTTCCCGGTAGGCCACGCCTCCGCCCCCGTGAAGCGAAATCCACAGCGCGCGCCCGTCCGCCGGTGCCTGCCCGAATGTGCTCCAGTGCAGCCTCATGGTCCTGTCTCCCACGTGAACGGCGTGCTCTTTCATTATCTTTTGCGTTTCAGGAGCAATGGATGCGATGAACTCCTGGCACACATCCTCCTTGGCTTTGGCCGCCTCGGCACGTGAAAGCGGCTTGTCGCTGACCGCCTCACGTGCCTCTTGCAGCGCCTGTGCGACCGCATTCCAGTGTGCCTCGGTCATGCCTTCGGGGGCATAGAGCCTCACGCCCGCCGCACCGTTGGTGATACTGCCCACGATGGCGTCGCGCATCTGCGACGGAACCAGCCCTGCGCGCTTTGTACCCAGCCCGTCGGTCTTGTGTTCCCAGTCTGTACAGACCATCAGTCCGCTGTAAACGTCCACGCCTTTGCCCTGCACGGCCTGCGTCTCCTCACGGGTGGCGAGGCCAATCCACGACGGCTGCTCGGTGTAGAAGTCGTTGTAGTTGAGCGGACATACCGCATCGACATCCCACTTCTCCCACTCCTGACGCACCATCCGCCGTGCGTCGCTCCCCGGTCCCGGCCATACGTCGGCAGCGACGCGCTTGCCCTGTGCGTGGACAATGGTGCAAAGTTCGTTCACCAGGTCGGTCAACGCATCGCAACGGAACTGTGCCCATGCTGCTATCTTCGACGGGTCGGCCACGGAAAGAATGTCCATTCCCGTGGCATCCTGGAAGATTCGTGTGCAGTCGGCACAATAACAGTAGTCGGCGGGAGCAAACTCGCCGTTCATGGTCAGTCCGTAGGCGGCGGAAAGCCCTTGGGGAAGCATCACACCGGCGTAGCGGGCATAGCCCAGTTGGACCACATCGACGTCCTTGATGGCTGCAATCTGTTCCAATGTGCGCGCCAGATACTTGTGTACCTCGCGGTTTCGTGGGTCGAGTGTGGTGTTCTCCGCCCCATACACCGGCCGTTCGCCCGCGTTTTGTCCCATCCTACTGACGGTGTACCACTCCTTGGGCAGTCCTTTCTGTGCCAGGGTAGATACCCAGGCGTGGTATTCCAGCCCCGCCTCATGGGCCAGTCGTGCCGCGAGGGCAATGCGTTGGCAGTCGGTTCCCGCGTCGAGGCAGACCCCCGTCGCTCCTTTCTGCCGCCATTGTTTGAACGCTCGTTTCAGTGACTCTGCCGTTGTGCTGTCGTTCCAGGCATATTGGACGAGCACAGGCACTTGCGCGGTCATGCTCATGCAGCAGAGCAGTGCGGCAATCAGTGCGGCCTTTCGCATTCTTATTCTCTTCATCGTTGTTATTTTATCGGATAATTGTCTTGGTTGCTTGATGGGATGAATGGTTGGTAATCCTTTGTTTAGGAAAAGTTTCGGTGGACAAAATTACGCTATTTTGGATAAACAGCCAAGTGATACGCCAAGAATCCTCTTGGCAAAATGTGTCCCTCTCCTTTCATCACAGTTGCCGCACCCAGACGGAGTGGTAATGAAGGTTTGCCCCAAGGTGGAGGTTCACACGGTCGTGGGTGGAAAATCAGAGATGTCTTGTGCACGCCAGCGAGGCGATACTGACCGCTCCAGCCCCAGCGAGGAGCAGTTGCCGAGCCAGCGTGGCGGTGGTAGCCCCTGTCGTTATCACGTCGTCGACGATGAGGAGGTGGCGTCCCTCAATCCGCTCGGGATGCCTGATGCCAAAGAGTCCCGCCACGTTGTCGAAGCGTTCCATGCGCGACAGGCGTGTCTGACTGGCTTTGAACGCACTGCGCAGCGCCACTCCCGTCTCCACTGGCAGCCCCGTAGCCTCGGCCATGCCGCGCGCCAGCATCTCGCTTTGGTTGTAGCCGCGTTGCCGCTGCCGCGCCTTGGCCAACGGTACGGGCACGATGGCGTCCACTCCGTCGAAGAATCCCTCTTCGGCAAACTCGTTAGCCATCATCTTTCCAAAGAAAACGGCAGTGTCGGGGTGGTCGAGATACTTGATGCGGAGCACGGGTCGCTTGGCGGAAGAGTGGACTTCGTAGTAGAACAGCGCCGCACACCGCTCCACGGAGACCTGCCCCCAGAAGCGGCGGGCAAGCAAATTGTCCAGCGGCGAGGCGGCAAGCCCCGTCCGGGGAAGCGATAAGTTGCAGCCGACGCACAACTCTTCCTCCGTGGGGGAGAGCCTTTGTCCGCAGATGCAGCACGTACGGGGCGACAACAGGTCCAGTAAGCGGGCGATGAGGCTGATGCGCGGTGCGCCTTGGCGGGCAGACTGAGGGTCGGGGTGAGGTGCGGTCATGGGCGAGTCAGATTATTGTTCGTCGGTTACAGCTCCATTTTCACCCATTTCCTTGACCATCTCGTCGAGGCAGTGGCGCACCTGCTCGAAGTCGAAGCCGCGCCCTGTGGCATACTTCATCACCTTCACTACCCGCTCATACTCGCTGTCCGCCTTCACGCTGCGGTACTTCTGGCGTACCAGCGGGCGTAAGGCTTTCAGGTAAAGTGCGTCATCGACCGCATCGAGTACGGGGGTATAGACCGCCTCATCGACGTGCTTGGCCCACAGCGCCTGTTCTATCTTGCGCCGACCCCATCCGTTGAAGACAATCTTGTCGTGCACGAAGGCCTCTGCGAAACGCCGGTCATCGACATATTTCGCCTGAATGAGGGTGGCCATCACGCGGTCTTGCGCCTCATCTGGGAGTCCCCATCCACGCATCTTGTCCCTCAGCTCACCCTCGGAATGCTCCGACCGGGCGCAAAGTGACTCCAGACGGCGCAGCGCAGCGGCCTCGTTCATCTTCTTTTCAGTATTTCTCATCATGCTATATTGTGGCTGTTGTGAACCGCTCCTTGTCCGACTCATCGGTTGTCAAGGCTATGTCGTGATACCCTTCCTCCTTCAGCAGTCGCTGCATGGCGTTGGCGAGGAGGGGATTGATTTCAAAAAGCAGCGTGCCGCCATGCCGCAGGGCGTGCCGTCCGTAGCGGGCTATGGCGCGATAGAAGCGCAGCGGATCGTCGTCGGGCACGAAAAGCGCAAGTTCCGGCTCTTGGCCGAGCACGTTGTCCGCCATCTCGGCGCGCTCCTTCTCCATGACATAGGGTGGGTTGGAGACAATAATATCCCACCGTGGCGTGTCCTCCATGGGGGGATGGAGCGCGTCTTGCAGACGGAAGTCTACTGTGGCATGGAGCTGCTCTGCATTGTCGCGCGCTGTTTGGAGTGCGCGGGGGCTGATATCCCATGCGGTCACGCTGGACTGTGGCGCGTCCAGGGCGATGCTGATGGCCAGACAGCCCGACCCTGTGCCGATGTCAAGCACGGCAGGATGAGCCGTCTGGCGGGCTGCCTCCACCGCCATGGCAGCGAGTTGCTGGGTCTCTGGGCGTGGAATGAGCACCTCCGGGCCTACCTTGAAGTGGCGGCCGCAGAACGGAGCATGGCCCAGGACATACTGTATCGGCTCTCCGCGCCCCAAACGAGCCATCATCTGCTGGAGAACCTCCCTCTGCTGTGTGTCGAGACGGTCTATGCCGCCGCACACAATGTCGGTCAGCGTCAGACCAAACTGCTCCTCCAGCAATGTGCGGACTACCGCCTTGGCCTCCCGGTCGTCGTAGCGGGGGAGCAAGGCGCGCCACAATTCTGGGTAGGTAATGCAATGTTCCATGTGCGCTTTTTCTTTTTTTGTGTGTTGATAGGGTATTCGTACAGGGGCGTGAGGACGCTCTATACAACACATCCGCCCTTGACGGGTGACGGATTCCCATCGGGGGCGGATGCTATGTGCGTGCTGGTCGGTGCGTGTTGCCGCTTGGAGACTACTCGCCTGTGTACTGTCCGATGAACAAGATGGCCCCCGTCCGTGACTCGGTGATGAGGTAAATGAAGGGATGGTCGGCATGGAAATTGACACGCCTCGGCTCCTCATCGATGCGGGCAGACATGGTCATGATGGCGGCAGTGACGGCAGCAGCCTTCGTTCCCTCCTCGCTGACCTCAATTTTGGCCTTCTGGAGCATCTTGGACACGAAGAACTGTCCGCTGGCCAAAGCCTCGAAGTTGGCCGACGGGGTGAAAATAGTCGGCGCACCCAGCGAGCTGATGACCTCGTTGAGGGGCTGCTCCACCTCGGTGGTGAACCTTGGGAGCTTCAAATCGACAATGCACTTACTCATGTTGTGGCGCAGCTGGGTGAGCTGCTCGGCGGTCATGTTGGCAAACACTTCGTGGGCCGCTTTGCCCTCGTGGGGCAGGATCACTGTCATTTGGAACGAGCGGTCGCCGTAAGGAATCTGCACGGCATCGAAATCATTGCCGCTGGCATAGAAGTATTCGCCGTTGCGGTGCATCATCGGGACGCGTTTGATGTCGCGGGTATAGCCCCTGAAAGGCTCGATATGGGTGTCCTGCTTGTCAAACTTGTCTGCCCAAGTGCCGTTGAAGTAGATGGCGTTGATGAGATAGGACACGTCCTGCGGGCTGGTCTGGTCGATGATGCTGGGTATCATGCCGTGGGTGCGCTCCGAACACCATCCGTTGATGTGGCCGACGGTCTTGGGTGAGGCGAAGTCGAGGGCCTCCACACCGGCCTGGTAGTAGTCGGTCACGGTGCGGCGGAAGCTGTCCTTGAGCTTCAGCTGGTGGTTAACAGCCACATAGTTGCTCACATCGACGCTGATGGCTTGGTCCTTTCGGGTGAGGCTTTGCATCATAGTACAAGCCAGTTCGTTGGCTTCCTCCAGCTCATCCTTCCCCTCTGCGTCCTTGTTCCAGCCCAGGGTGGAGAGAATCTCTTGCCGGGTCTGTCCCTCAGCGCCGTTGGCGAGCATCCCCATCAGATAGGTTACGCTCAGCGGCGAGACCACACGGGAGTCCATGCCCGCCACCTTCTTGAAGAGACGCAGTCCGAACTCGTTGTTGCGTGTCACCATGTCGCGCTGTGCGTCGGACAGGGTCAGGTTGTCGACATCCACATAAGCCTTTGTCTCCTGATGTGCGTTATCCTTCTTCGCATCACTGGATACGCGGGATGTAGAGCAAGCACTCATTGCCATCGCGGCGGTGCCAAGCAGCGTGGCGGTCAAAAATTTACTGTTCATATTTGGATAATATTGTTATTTCTTTTGTCTGTTAATAACTCGTTCTTTCTGCTTTTTCTTGCTTTAGAAATGCTCCTTTTAATCTACTTTAACGGATTTTGCCCGCCTGTGGGCAGGCCTTGTGCTTGCAGAGGGCACGGTAGTGCTGCATATAGTGTCTTGTGCGTCAGCCCTTGGTGTGCAATTTTGTATCGGTCATCTCCCCTTGCCGCCCCTTTAGGTAGAGTCCTTTGCGGGCGATGTAGTCGGCCACAACAGGCGGGACGATGGAGGTGATGTCCTTGCCCCTTGCCACCCGCTCGCGAACCTCGGTGCTGCTGATGTTGAAAAGCGGTGCGTGGAGCAGGTGGACACCGCTGGGCAGAGTGCCGTCGAGGCGCTGTCCCTGGCGGGGATAGACGTAGAGAGAGGCCATGCGGAGCACGTCGTCATGGCGAAACCAGCGTTTGAAGTTCGCCCAGTTGTCGCCCCCGATGAGCACCGACAGCTCCGCAGAGGGAAAATCGGCGCGCAGTTGGCAGAGCGTGTGATAGGTGTAGGAAGGGCGGGGAAGCGAGAACTCGTAGTCGGAAGCCATAATGTGTGGTCTGCCTTCCACGGCAAGACGCACCATCTCCAGCCGCTCCGCATCGTCGAGGAGCTGCTGATGCACTTTGAAAGGGTTTTGCGGGCTGACCATCATCCACACTTCATCGACCCCAGCCTGTGCGAGGAACGTCTCGGCGAGGGCGATGTGGCCGTTGTGTGGAGGGTTGAAGGTGCCGCCAAAAAGTCCGATGCGGCGGCATGCTTTGGCCTGTGTGCGTGGCTTCTCCATCGAAGTCCTACTCGTCAAGAAACCGGCTGACGATGTCGTAAGTCTCCTGCTCGGCGGTGGCAAGGTCGTCGTTGACGACAATATGGTCGAACTGCGGTGCGAATCCCAGCTCATATTTCGCCTTAGCCAGACGCTGTTCGATGGCCTCCGGGGTGTCGGTGCCCCGCCTCTGCAGCCGTTGGCGCAGCGTTTCGACCGAGGGGGGCTGGATGAAGATGCTCAGGGCATTGTGCCCATAATGGCGCTTGATGTTGCAACCACCCTTGACATCGACATCGAAGACGACGTTCTCGCCGCGTTCCGCCTGCGACTCGACTTGCGACTTGAGTGTGCCGTAGAATCGGTTCTCATAGACTTCCTCATACTCCAGGAACTCATTGTGTGCTATTTTCTCCCGGAAAGCCTCTGGAGAGAGGAAGAAATACTCCACGCCATTGCGCTCCGTGCCACGCGGTGGGCGGCTTGTGCAGCTTACGGAAAAAGCCAGTCGCAGCTCAGGATGTTCCTTCATAAGCCACGATACGATGGTGCTCTTCCCGCTTCCGCTGGGCGCCGAGAAGATAATTAGTTTCCCTTTTGCCATAGTTTACAGCGCATTGAGAACCTGTTCCTTGATTTGTTCCAACTCATCTTTCATGCGGACGACGATGTTTTGCATCTCCGCCTGGTTGCTCTTGGAACCGGTCGTGTTGATTTCACGTCCCATCTCCTGTGCGATGAAGCCGAGTTTCTTTCCCACACCGTGTCCCGTCTCGCGCATGGTCTCGCGAAAATACTTGAGGTGATTGGTCAGTCGCTGCTTCTCCTCGCTGATGTCGAGCTTCTCAATGTAGTAAATCAGCTCCTGTTCCAGACGGTTTTTGTCGTACTCTACCTCTGGTATCTGCTTCAATCCCTCTAAGATTTTCTCCTTTATCTTGGGCACACGCTGCTGCTCATAAGGCTCTATGCTGTGGAGCAGGACCTCGATGTTGTCTACTTTCTCGTTGAATTTCCGTTCCAGCGCCGCTCCTTCCTGCGTGCGGAAGGCTATCAAGGCTTGCACAGCTTGGTGGATGGCATCGCTGACCACACTCCATTCCTCATCGCTGAGCACGACATTGTCGGTGCGGGTCTCCACATCGGGCATCCGCAGGAGCGTGTAGAACCAGTCTTTCGGCTCGGGAATGCCAGTCTGGGCGGCGATTTCCTTAATCTGATGGTAGTAGTTCTCTACCAGTTTGGCGTTGATGGGCGTGGGATCCACGCCTGTCTCCTTCTCAATCCAGATGGCAAAGTCTACTTTTCCCCTTTCCAGAGCCTTTGACAGCATCCGCCTGATCTCCATTTCCTTCTCCCGATAAGGAGAAGCGATGCGGGTGGAGAGGTCAAGCGACTTGCTGTTGAGTGACTTTACCTCAACATTGATTTTCTTGTCTTTATAGGTTGCGACAGCTTTGCCGTAGCCAGTCATAGAGAGTATCATGAGCTTTTATCGAGTTAAATTTTTGCAAAAGTACGAAAAAACGAAGGGAAATCACTAAATTTGCAAATTATTTATTATACAATTTTTTTACTATGTCGTGTATTCTGCACATAGAAACCAGTACAAACGTGTGCTCTGTCGCTGTCAGTGAGGACGGTGGCGTGATTTTCAACAAGGAAAATCGCAATGCGCCCAACCACGCCGAATGCCTCGGAAGTGATGTGGATGAGGCGCTTTCCTTTGCCGACAGCCACGCCATTCCTGTCGATGCGGTAGCTGTGAGCAGCGGTCCTGGCTCCTATACCGGGCTTCGCGTCGGTGTGTCGATGGCCAAAGGCATCTGCTATGGACAGGGGCTTCGGCTCTTGAGTGTGCCCACGCTGGAGCTGCTATGTGTGCCCGTGCTCCTTCATCATGACGACATGGAGGAGAATGCGCTGCTTGTTCCCATGATTGACGCACGCAGAATGGAGGTCTATGCCCAAGTGTTTGACCGCTCGTTGCGCTCCGTCCGTCCCGCTCAGGCCGACATTGTCGACGCGGATACGTACCGTGAGTACCTCGATAGGGGGCCAGTCTACTTCTTTGGCAATGGGGCAGAGAAGTGTATGGAGACCATCAACCACCCCAACGCACGCCTGATTAAGGACGTGGAGCCGCTTGCCAAGTACATGATGCCACTCGCAGAGAAGCGCATGGCGGCTGAGCAATATGAGGATGTGGCCTATTTCACCCCATTCTATCTCAAGGAGTATGTGGCCAAGCAGCCCAAGAAGCTGCTCTGAGCACAGGAGCATGCCATACGACAAACAACACACTAATGCACAATCAAAACAAAATGAATATAGAAGGATTAGACTACAATACGCAGAGAGAGAAACTTATCATGCCCGAGTACGGACGCGAGATACAGGAAATGGTTGACTATGCCATCACGCTCCCGGAGAAAGCGCAGCGCCAACGGTGTGCCGAGACCATCATTGAGGTCATGGCCCGCATGACCCCTCAGGAGCATGGCAGTGCCGACTACGAGCAAAAGCTGTGGGATCACCTCGCCATCATCTCCGACTTCAAGCTCGACATCGATTGGCCGAAGGACGTAAGTGGGGCAAAGAAGATTACCACGAAGCCGGCGCCGATGCCTTATCCGATGAGCAAGATACCCGTCCGCCACTACGGCAAGATGATGTTTGAGGTCTTCGACCGGCTCAAGACGATGGAGCCGGGGGAGGAACGCGACGAGCTGGTACGCCAGACGGCCAACCAGATGAAGCGCAGTCTCGTGCAGTGGAGCCACGGATCGGCCGACGATGAGAAGGTGGCGAGCGACTTGGCACGCTACACCGACGGGGTGATACAGCTTGATTTGGACACGTTTGTGTTTGAGCCGATTAACGAACGCGACTTGCAGTCATTCCATACGAATAATAAAAAGAGAAGAAGATAACCCCCCATGGAGTCGTTTGTCATAGAAGGAGGCCACCCATTGCGTGGCTCCATCACCCCACAGGGAGCAAAAAATGAGGCGTTGGAGGTCATTTGCGCCACGCTGCTGACTACAGAGCCGGTCACGATCAGCAACATTCCCGATATCCTTGACGTCAACAACCTCATCCGCCTGCTGAAGGACATCGGGGTAAAGGTGAGGTATGAGCGGCTGGGCACGCTGGTGTTTCAGGCCGATGAGCTGAATCTCGACTACCTGCAAAGCCCCGAGTTCGTCAAGAAATGTTCTTCCTTGCGCGGCAGTGTGCTCATGATTGGGCCGCTGTTGGGCCGCTTCCGGCAAGCCACCGTCGCCAAACCAGGCGGCGACAAGATTGGCCGCCGTCGCCTCGATACCCATTTCCTGGGCTTCAAGGCCCTTGGCGCCCAGTTCGTACGTCGTCCCGACGACGACCATGTGTACGATATCAAAGCCCGACAACTGCGCGGAAGGTATATGTTATTGGACGAAGCGTCCATCACCGGAACGGCTAACATCATCATGGCCGCCGTCTTTGCCGAGGGTGTGACGACCATCTACAACGCTGCCTGCGAGCCCTACATCCAGCAGTTGTGCCGTATGCTCAACCAGATGGGGGCTGACATCACGGGGATAGGGAGCAATCTGCTGACCGTACGTGGTGTGGAGCGGTTGCAAGGCACGTCACATACGGTGCTGCCCGACATGATAGAGGTCGGCTCCTTCATCGGGATGGCCGCCATGGTGGGCAACGGTGTGCGCATCAAAGACGTGTCGGTGGCCAACCTTGGCTTCATTCCCGAAGCCTTCCGCCGTCTCGGAATTGACGTGAAAGAGGACGGTGACGACCTCTGGGTGCCCGCCCAACCCCACTATGAGGTGCAATCTTTCATCGACGGAACGATAATGACGCTCGCCGATGCGCCCTGGCCAGGACTCACCCCCGACCTGCTGTCGGTGCTGCTCGTGGTGGCATCGCAGGCACGGGGCAGTGTGCTGATTCACCAAAAAATGTTTGAAAGCCGCTTGTTCTTTGTCGATAAGCTCATCGACATGGGCGCTAACATCATCCTTTGCGACCCCCACCGTGCCGTCGTCATAGGCATGGACCGCACGCATCAGCTTCGTGCGGGTCGCATGACAAGCCCAGATATCCGTGCCGGCATCGCCCTTTTGATTGCCGCCATGAGCGCAAAGGGAACGAGTCAGATTGACAATATAGAGCAGATCGACCGCGGATACGAGAACATCGAGGCGCGCCTGAATGCCTTGGGGGCAAGGATTACCCGAGTGGAAAACTGACAACAGAGGATGATACGCAGGGAAGAAGTCTTCAAGATTGGCCGTATCGGCAAGCCCCATGGGCTGCATGGCGAGTTGCAGTTTATCTTCACGGACGATGTATTCGACCGTGTTGAGGCCGAATACTTGGTGATTGACCTGGAGGGAATCCTCGTTCCGTTCTTCATCGAGGACTATCGCTTCCGCTCGGACGAGATGGCTTTGGTGACCTTTGAGGACATAGATACCGAGGAGAAAGCCCGTCGCCTGTCACTACACGACGTCTATTTCCCCAAGAAACTGGCCGATGCCGGGGCAGAGCTGCCAGGATGGCGCGCCTTGACGGGCTTCCAAGTCATCGATGCCGACACCCATGAGCTGTTGGGGGAGGTGGACTCGGTGGAGGACAGCACTGCCAACGTGCTCCTTCAGGTGACCCGACCCAATGGCACACCGCTCGCCATACCCTGCAATCCAGACCTGCTCAAGGGGGTGGATACGGCACAAAGGGTGATTTCCTTGACCATTCCCGACGGATTGCTCGACTTGTAAGCAAAGCCGTCGCAGAGGAACGCACACCTTATAGATATATGACCGTTACAGACACAACATCAAAATGAAGCAACAAATATGTATCCTTGGCTCCACGGGCAGCATCGGCACCCAGACCTTGGAGGTGATACGCCAGCATCCCGACCGCTATGAGGCTTATGCGTTGACGGCCAATAACCATTGGGAACTGTTGGCGCGGCAGGCCCATGAGTTTCGTCCTGCCGCCGTGGTCATAGCCAACGAGGCACATTACGAGAAATTGAAGGAGGCCTTGCGCGACGAGCCGGACATCAATGTCTATGCTGGTCGCGACGCGGTGTGTCAGATAGTGGAGGCCAGTCCCATTGCGATGGTGCTTACAGCCATGGTGGGATTCAGCGGACTTACGCCCACTATCCGCGCCATACGTGCTGGAAAGAAGATTTGCTTGGCCAACAAGGAGACCCTGGTCGTGGCAGGCGAGCTGATTTGCCGCCTTGCCGGGGAGCACAAAGTACCGATATTGCCGGTCGACTCCGAGCATTCGGCCATCTTCCAGAGCCTTGTCGGAGAGGATTGCAACGAGATAAGCAAGATTCTGCTCACCTGCTCGGGCGGTCCGTTCCGCCGGTTCACCCACGAGCAGCTGCTGAAAGTGACTGCCGCCGACGCCCTTCGCCACCCCACATGGGACATGGGGGCGAAGATAACTATCGACTCAGCCTCGCTGATGAACAAGGGTTTTGAGGTCATCGAAGCCCGCTGGCTCTTCGGGGTGCCTGCCGAAAAGATTGAAGTGCTCATCCATCCGCAGTCTATCGTGCACAGTGGGGTGGAGTTTGTCGATGGAGGGGTGAAGGCACAGCTTGGCGTTCCCGACATGAAGCTGCCCATCCAGTACGCTTTCTCCTACCCTGAGCGACTGCCGTTGCAAGGCAAACGGCTCGATTTGTTCCGACAGCCGCTGGAGTTTTTCCGCCCCGACATGGAGAAGTTCCCCTGCCTTGGACTTGCCTATGAGGCCATCCGACAGGGCGGCAACATGCCCTGCATCGTCAATGCGGCCAACGAGGTGGTCAATTTGGCGTTCCGCGAGGGGCGGTGCTCGTTCCTTGGCATGGGCGAGATTATCGAGAAGACCATGCAACGCACCACCTTCGACGCCAAGCCCGACTACGAAACCTACCTCCAGACCGACACCGAGGCCCATCGTGTGGCCACGGAATTGCTCACAGAATAATCACAGATAGTTTTTATATACAACAAGCGTAAATGGAAACATTTCTCATCCGATTGCTTCAGTTTGTGCTGGCAATCACCCTGCTTGTCCTCCTTCATGAGGGCGGGCACATGTTCTTCTCCAAACTCTTCGGTGTAAGGGTGGAGAAGTTTTTCATTTTTTTCGACATTTCCATAGGAAAGTGGACGGGCAAGATATTCAGTTGGAAGCCCAAGAACAGCGACACCGAGTATGGTATGGGGTGGCTTCCGTTGGGCGGCTACTGTAAGATTTCGGGCATGATCGACGAAAGCATGGACACCGAGCAGATGAAACAACCGCCCCAGCCATGGGAGTTTCGCACCAAACCGGCATGGCAACGGCTGCTCATCATGATTGGCGGCGTGCTCGTTAATTTTCTTTTGGCGCTGTTCATCTACTCCATGGTGATGTACACGTGGGGCGAAACCTATTATAAGGTGGGCGACATGAAGATGGGTATGGTCTTCAATGACGACGCCAAGGCACTGGGCTTCCGCGACGGCGACGTGCTTCTGGGCACCGACGAGGGCGAGTTCAAGGAGATGATGAATGTCAACGGCGACTTTTTTCGCCAGATAGCCAAGGCCCACCGCGTGGACATCGTCCGTCAAGGCAAGCGGATGAGCATCCCCATGCCGGGCAATCTCGATATGTTGCAGATGATCAAGAACCGTCCGGTGTTCTGCATGCCCTACCTCCCGTCGGTTATCGACAGCGTCGATGCGTCAGGCCCGGCAGCCAAGGCAGGCATAAAAGCTGGCGACAAGGTGGTGGCGTTCAACGGCAAGCCGATTCGCACGTGGAGCGATTTCGACAATCAGGTGGGTGTGTTGTCGGATGTTCTCGCCACTAAAGAGACCCATGCCGACTCCATGCGGGTGCGTTCTGCCAGAGTGGTGATAGCGCACAAGGGGACTAATCGCCTCGATACGCTCGCTATGGTGCTCACCCCGGAGCTGCGGATGGGCATCTACAAGACGTCGTTGGCTACCTATTACCAGCCGACGCAGGTCAACTACACCTTCTTGGAGAGCTTCCCGGCAGGCGTGAAGTACGGATGGAACGTGCTGCGGGGCTATGTGAGCAACTTCAAGTACCTCGCATCGGCGGACGGAGCAAAGAGTATTGGTGGATTTGCGTCCATCGGAAGCCTCTTCCCTCCCTACTGGGACTGGCATCTTTTCTGGAATATGACAGCCTTCCTGTCCATCATTCTCGCTTTCATGAACATCCTTCCCATCCCTGCCCTCGACGGCGGCCATGTGGTTTTCCTGCTCTATGAGATCATCACCCGCCGCAAACCGAGCGAGAAGTTCATGATATGGGCCGAGTATGCCGGCTTCGCCATCCTCATATTGCTCATGGTTGTGGCCAACCTCAACGACATTCTCCGTCTCTTGGGATGGATGTAAGCTGAAGAAAACGCCGCCCCATGCGGCTGTATCCATAACGTAAAGGCAATCTGTGGCACACCTGCGGATTGCCTTTTCTTTACTGATTTAGGTGCAATACCGATTGTCTTAGGTTTTAGTCTCAATCGGTCTTTAGAAATTGATCGTATTGTTGATTACAACGACACGGCCTACTACGTGTCCCTTTC